>ERZ1370068.906-contig-10829_pt1 | contig 48194 bp, 72 predicted proteins | sample MGYA00561227_ERZ1370068 | MGnify/ENA primary metagenome ERZ1370068 (study PRJEB38410, sample SAMEA6850437) | metagenome | study: Metagenomic assessment of the ecological functions of the soil: analysis of the soil microbiota associated with the... | reverse complement strand
ATACGCGTTTCGGTTACGTATTGCTGAGGCGAGCACGGCGACGAGCGGTCCGGTCACGAATGCACCGGTCATCGCGCGCTTCAATGTCAGACGATCGTGCCTGGTTCGATGACAGCGCGTTGATTGGGAAGCCCCATGAAACGCCCCTGCCCAGTAGCCGCATACAGCCCACGCGGCCGCGATCGCGAAGCGCTTCGCACGACGCGCTCCTGGGATCTTCATTCTCCCCTCGCTGCCGCTACCGCGAGAAGTCGTGCGTGATTCGCCTGTAGGCAGGCTCGCCACGGGACCTGTGTCGCGGATTGCGGAGCAGTAGAGGGACAGCGTCGATCCGCTCGAAGGCGTTCGAGACGCGACTGTAGTCAGAAGTATCGGTGTGGGCGACGACGCGCAATTTGGGATATTACTTCGTCAGCGGCCGTCGTCACGACCTATGGACCTCGTCCACCAGCGGCGCCAGCAGGGCACGTTCAGCGCATGCCGCCGGTAGTCAGTCGCACCGAACCTGAGGCACCCTCATTCCTTTCTCGGCCTCGATTCTGGGACAGGGTTACATGGCCGGCCCCACCCGTGGTGGCGGACGGGCGGTCCGATCCCGCCGCTCCCGCTTTCGCCGCGTGGCCACGAAAGCAGGTCCTACCGGCGCGGGTCACTCGCGCTGGCAGCGTCGGTGGGGGTTGCCGCACGCCGGTGGGCCGAAAAGCTGTTCGACGGCGGAAGGGTTGCCGATCCCCGTCCCGCTAATGCTCCATCGCCGACGCCGCGAGGGACGCCTCCGGACCTGTTTTCGAGTATTTCCGCGCATTGTCACGCGGCTCAAGGTCGCGGCGATCCCGGATCGCCCGTCCACCACGACGGCGTCCTCCCACCTCCATTCGTCGTTGCCCGATCAACATATCGCTGCAGCGAAGCCACGTCAACCCCGCGACCGCGATGGCGGCCAGCGCGCGGCGTGAGTCGAAAATTCGGCACAGGCGACCCGTTGATCTTTATCTACTGGCGGAACCCGTGTTCCACGGAATCACGAGTTCACGAGACTATGAGATGACTCGCGAAGACGAACGTTCGACATCGGGATTAACACGGCGCGTTGGAGAATGGGCGTGCTCCAAATAGTTGTCGGATGATGCAGACGCCTGCCTCGAAGAAATCAGTTTCCGGGCGACGTCACGTTGAAGTTGATGAAGGCCGGCGGGGCAGCCCGAGCTTCAGATAGGTGATGACCTGCGCCAGATGGACGCGATGGAGCCGATCGACCGATTTCAGTTCCACAACAGAGCCTTCGATCAGGAGGGTCCAGCTTCAGCTCGGACTTGATCCTACGGCCCCTTGTATGTCCCCGAGACTCGTTGTTCTGTCGCGCAGAAGGTGACGATCGTTGGGTTCTAGTGCCAGGCACTCCCGGTATACAGACTCCAACAAGCCTGGGCCCAGCGCACGGTGCACTTCGATCGCGCAACCAATGATCCGCTCTGTCAGGCATCGGGGATCTTCTCGCGTGTGGGACATGCTTGTCGTCGAGGAAACGTAAAGGTCGATCACGCTTGTTTTTGAGCGCGTATCAACAAGGAGGACTCTTTTGATAGCAGCTATTGCCTTGTCCCGGCGATGGCGATGTTGAACTAGTTGCACTCGAGGGCTGAGTCGTTGTGCGCATTTAAAGACTTGACGCCTGTTGTGACCAAGTATGCCAGCCTCCTGATCTCCCTGTCTTGTGGAGCTGAGAATCGGATCACGTCGCCACGGCGCGTGATCGATCGGAAAGCCTGGCCGCCCCAGGCGCGGATGGAGGTCCACGGCTGCTGGAGGGGCGGCCCAGAAATCATCCGCTGCTGGCAGCCGAGCGGCAGCAGCCCTACCGAGCACAGGTACAGACTCTCGGTGGAGATATACGTCTCTCCAACGCCGGGCTGGTGACCGCAGAAATCCGATCCGAGCCGAGCCATCCGCATCGAAGAGTGCCCAGGGCTTCGATGGAGCGTTTCGATGACGCTGGTCATCGCGCCGCGGACCCGCGCCGGCAGAGACCCCTCGGGCAAGTGCCCTGGGCGCGGTTCTGCGCCAGGAGGTGGAACGCGCGCCGAAGCGGGACGCGCTATCGAACGGCCGATTGCCGGGTAAAGTTCCCTCCGGAGAAATCAGGCGTTCCCTGGATGGCCAGCGTATCGGGCGGCGCGCCTCGCGAACCCGCGCATCGAGAGCTTTCCATGCGGGCATTTCGTCGCGACACACGCTCGAGCGCACGTCGACGAGCATCAGCTGAATCACGAAGCTGTTGTAATAGTCCCAATGGAAGATGGACCGTCGCCGTAGATGCCGTCACCCTGTGTACTACTGGTCGTGCTGCCGCAGCGCGTAGTCCACGCGCATGCGATCCCAGTTGGCGCCGAGCGTCGCTGCAGCGCGGCCTCGACAGTCGCGGCAGAACAGCAGCCAGTTGTTGAACGGCGGGCGCAATCACGCGCGTGGACTCGAGCGCCGCGACCAGGTTCTCCTTCGTCGCGGGTCGAGGGCATTACGAAGCGCGCCGTCTTCGCTGCGCAGCAAGGCCCTGCGCAGGAACGCGGCATCGACGAGCGGCTGCCGTTCACGCGTGGAGTTCAGAAATCGGGCGAGCCTGGATCGACGGCGCGGGCGATCGCGCGGCGCGCCAGGTCAGCGTAGCCGGATCGCACTTTGCCCTCTGGGGAACCGTCAGGCGGTATCTCGATCCACGGTGCAAGCACCCGCGAGCAGCCACTTCAGCGCTTCGAGATGAGTGACGTTCCGGCGATCGGCTCCGGCCGCCTGCTCCACGGGCATCCGCGCCTTCAGCGTGCCAGCCGCGAGGTTCCTCAACACCGGATCCGCTAATCGACGCATCATCTTGGCCACCCACAAGGCGCGATCGCCAGCGGCGTGCAGCACCTCAGCCTGAGGCACACGAGCTCCAGTTTCGTCAGCACGGGCACGGCGCCCGCCGTCGTCAGGGAACTCGCGTCTGCTCGCCCCGTGATGACCCCACTCAATCGCGCGACTGACTCTTCGCAGCGCACCGACCGGCCGCGCGTAGCCGGGTCGCAAGTTGGACTGAGCGGAGCGTATCACTTTCTGCCGCGCACGCGGAGCGGGAGTGAACCTCCTCGACATCCGACAAGGAGCCGATGCTGGATCAGAATGGTGCCTTCCTTCGGCACGCTTGTTCAGGATGTTCTGGCCTGACGAGCCGCAAAGCACGGGGCGCGAGCGGAGTCCTTGCAGCGACCCCGATGGCTCGGCTACGATCTTCATCGCGGCGCTCGTGCTGTCGAGCTGCATCTACGACGCTCGCCCGACGGGACTCCTCCTTCAACAGGAAGTCACCATCGCGCTGGAACGACGGCGCCGGTCGTCGATGGCGTGAGTGTCCGGTTCGTGGCGGTGTCGTGGCGACTCGCGCTGTCCGGCAGACGCGTTTAGTGCATCACAGGGAGGCGATGCGGTCGTGAAACTGCAGGTGACCTCGGCGAACGATACGCGCGAGGTGGAGCTTCGTGCTCGGCAACACTGCAGCCAGTCACGAGCGGAAACCTGACGGTCGAGCTGCTGCAGCTGATGCCTACCCGTTCAGCGCGGCCGTGCGATTCAGCCTGAGGAATACCGAGGCCACGATCAGAGTGATCCGGTAGCGCCAGCCCGTCATTCTTCCGAGGCGACGAAGCGCATCGCCTCGCGAGCCAGCGCGGCCACTTCTCGTGCGTGGAGGTCTCGAGCGCCGCCCATTCCTTCATCAGCCGGCTATGACCGGGATCGAACCGCACGGCGGCACGCCGATTCGATGAGCGCGTCGACTGTCTCGCGCGGCAGCTTGACGACGAAGCTGCCCCTTCGCGTCGACCATCGCGAAGATCCTGCCGTACACTTCAGCGCCGACGATCCGAATCCCTGCGTCTCGGCACCGACCGACACGCCCTCTTCCTTCGAGAGCGCCTTCTCTACGATGCGCGCGTAGTGCGCGTGTGCATATCCTGAACCGCCATCGCGGTGTCTCCTCGGAGTAACGAGTCCGAGCCCCGAAGCAGTGGAGCGTTCCCGATCAGATCCTGACCAGGACACCCCGCGCGCGCCTGCTTCGCAGCGCGGAGGAACGCGCGCAGTAGAGCGTCAGCTGACGCTCCGTACTGGTCCTTCAATTCCGCGGCTCCCGGTCGGTCTTGAAATCCATGACGATCACGTCGTCGCCTTCCTCGGAACACGACATCGACTGTTCCCTCGACGATCGATCCGTCGGGCGTCCGCCACAGGATCGGAGACGCTCGCGGGCGGCAGCGACCCGCGGCGCTCGCCGTGCGTACGCGCTCGAACAGCGGGTGCGAGCGCAGTGGATCGACCGCGTCTGCGGCGGCATCGACCTCGTTGTCGTTCGCGAGCAGCAGGCGCGCCTGGGTTCGGGCCGTCAGACGCACGGCTTCACGGCATCCGCGCGAGTGACGGTCGCCCAGCGTCGCATGCACGAGCGATCCGAACTGCGGTCCGAACGGCCGCGCAGCCGACCGCGGCAGATCGATCACGTCAATCTGTCCGTCGTCTGCACGTGCCGGTAGCGCGCCATCGTGCGCGAGCTCGGTCGCCGTGTGGGCGACAACGCTCGGCGCCTTCGCGCGCGACGGCGCCGGCGGCGCGGTCCGCCCTGCCATGCCCGGTATCCGCCCATCCGCTTGTCGACGCCAGCCTGATCGCCGTCCTTCGCGATGAGATCGTCCCGACGAGGCCGCCGGCGTCTCGGCGCCTGGAGGACGAGGGTGGGGTCCACCACACGACGTGATACTTCTCGGCATCCGGCGCGGCGGACTGGATTCGGGGGCGCTCGGCGTCGCTCGAGACCGGGGATGCGTCTTTCGTCGAAACGGAAGAACGCGGAGTGGCCGACTTCGATTCCGCCTCCGTTGCTGTCCTGTTCCTCGAGCGCCGAGCGCCGGAGCGCCCAGACGCCGACGATGCTCACCGGAACTCGAACATCCCTGGCGCCACTCGTCGTTGGCTTGGCCGGATCGCCATCCGCGCCCGCGTCAGGACCGTGTCTTTCGACGGAAACGCCGGACACCCTGGCCGCCGCGCTCGGGGTGCCGACGCAGCGCCGGCGGCGGGTAGATCGCCGGCATGCAGCGGATCGAGCCAGCCGCCCTCGTAGACCCTCGTCTCCGATCGGCCGGCACCACGAGCACGTCCCGCGCGCGGCGGCGGCCGCGACATAGGCGAGGCGCTCGCCCTCGGCCCGGTCGCGCGCCGCCTCTTCGGCGTCGTGGAGCAGCAGGTCCATCGGCGCCCAGCCGCCGAGCTTCAGCGCGCAGAGGTTCCGTGCTCGGATCGATCCAGCGGCCGGCCTCGCGCGGTCGAGCTTGCACGTCAGGTCGGCGAGGATCACGATCGGGAACTCGAGCCCCTTGGCCTTGTGCACCGTCATCATGCGGACGCCGTCGCTGCTTCCTCGAGGATCGGCGCCTCCGCCGCCTGCGCGCGTTCGGCGCGCCGTCGCGCAGCTCGTCGACGAAGCCGCGGAACGAGATGCCGCCGCCGGTCTCGAACTGCCGCGCCAGCTCCGCGACGTGCAGCGCGTTGGCGAGCGCCTGCTCGCCCGCCGGTGCGCAGCGCGAAGCCGACGTGCGCCCGCGTCGCGTCGAGCAGGTCGTGCAGCGTCTCCGGCGACCGGCCGACGTAGTTGCGCGCGGCGGTGCAGCCGCTTGAGCAGCGCCAGCGCATCGGCGATCGGCGCAGGTGGGCGATCTCCTCGAGCGCGTCATCGAACGCCGGCGGCAGCCGGAACGGCTGGAACGGCGATGAACCCCTGCGGCGTCGCAGACCGAATCGGTGCGTCCATTCGAGCAGCTCCTCGTCTCCGACGGCGAAGAGCGCGCCGCGCAGCGTCGCGAACACCGACAGCTCGTCGTCCGGCCATTCGATCGCGGCAAGCGCCGCGCGGATGCGTCTCGACTTCCTCGCGATCGTGGAAACGCCTTGCCGCCGACGAGCACGCGTGCGGATGCCGCGCGCTTCGAGCGCTTCGCACGCATAGGTCGCGTGACGTCGTTCTGCCGAGCTGATGAAGCGGCGGAACAGGAGGCAGACGTGCTTGCGCGGACGCATCGGGACTGCGCTCGCCGCTGCGCTCCGTCGACCGTCCAGCCGCTGCTCGCGCAGCACCCACTCGACGAACGGCGCCGACGGCGTCGGGCAGCGACTGCTCGATCTGCCATCGGCGACTGACGTAGCCGCCACTCGTACGGCTCGGGCACCGGCAGCGCGATCATCGCCGGCTGCGTCGAGCGCGGCGGACGGTGCGGAGCAGCGGGACGTAGCGCGCCTGCAGCGTGACCGGGTCGCCGGTCATGACCGGCGCGAACGCGGCGTTCACGCACGCGCTGGATCTCCGGGCACGCTGCGGAAGCTCGTGGTCAGCGTGGACAGCGCTCGCGCCCGCACGCGAGCGAGCCGCTCGCAGACCTCGCGATAGACGCCGACGTCGGCGCGCGGAAGCGGTAGATCGACTGCTTCGGATCGCCGACGAGGAACAGCGTGCCGGGCACGCGGCGTGACGCGTCGCCAGTCCGTCTCGCGTCGGATCGTCGGCGGCGAGCAGCAGCAGGATCTCCGCCTGCAGCGGGTCGGTGTCCTGGAACTCGTCGACGAAGATGCGCTTGAAGCGCGCGCTGGAAGCCGCGGCGCACGACCGCGTTGCCGCGCACGAGGTCGCGCGCCGCCAGGCAGCAGGTCGAGGAAGTCGAGCGCGCCGGCCCGCGCCTTCAGCTCGCTCGCAGCGGTCGATCGCGCCGCTGAAGGCTCGCGCTGCAGCAGCGCGGCGAGGTCGGCGTCGGCGCGTCATGCGGAACTGATCGAGTCGTGGCCTTGAGCGCGACACGCGCCTCGAGGACACGCGGTCGCGCGTGCACGCCAGTCGTAGCGTACGGGCGCCGCGCCCGTCTTTGCGTTCGCGAGGAGTCCGATCCCGCGACAGGTCCACGAGGCGCGCTTCTCATCCGTCGTAGTCGGTCGTCTCTCGCCGGACGATCGCTGCGAAGCGCGATCTCGTCGCTGCAGACGGCGCGACGCGGCTCGGTGCCGACGTGCAGCGTATCGTTCGTCGAGCGGGCCGTCGGTGCAGCGCGGCGAACTCGTGCACTGCTCGATCAGCGCCGGTCGATCGTCGCTGTCGCGATCGAACGGCTCGCGCGTCCAGGCGCGTCGGAAGTCGCGCCATTGCGCCAGATCCCACGCCGCCTTGCGCAGCCGGTCGATCGGTGCCGTCCGTCGCCGCCGACGCGCGACGCCGCACCGATCGCCTGCGCGCGACGGACGCCCTCCGGCGGATCCGCAGCTGCTCCTGCAGCCACCGGTCGAAGCGCCTCGATCGAGCCGCGCTCGACTGCGATTCGGTCAGGACCGCGAACAGGGGATCGACGCCGCCTCGACCGGGCGTTCGCGCAGCAGGTCGCGCGCAGAAGCCGTGGATCGTGCTGACGTGCGCCTCCTCGAGCCGCTGCAGCGCCTCGTCGAGCCGCGTCGGCGCATCGGCATCGTCGCCGGCGTCGCGCGCGCCCGATCGAGCCGCTCGCGCAAGCCGCAGCTTCAGCTCGCCCGCGGCCTTCTCGGTGAACGTCACCGCGACGATCTCGCCGACCGTCCGCGCGCCCTTCGCCAGGATGCGTGACGATGCGGTCCGACCAGCTCCGTCGTCTTGCCGGTGCCGGCCGCCGCCTCGACGATGAGCGTGTCGTCGAGGTGGCTGGCGATGGCCTCGCGGGCCGTGGCATCGGACAGGGCCGATCTCGATGCGTCATGGCAGTCTCCTGCAGCTGCCGTCGAGATCGCCCAGAGCAGATCCGGCGCCTGTTGCGCGCGGCATGCCGCTCTTCGTCGGGCCGCAGACCGGCACGGAAGTCGCACGCACGTGCACGCGCGCGCGCCGGGCGCCGGCGGCGAAGCCGAGCTCGATCGCGCGGTCGACGATCTCGAGCGCCACCAGGCCGGCGCGCCGGTTCGGCGTCGTTGAGCGGGATCTCGTGCTCGATGAAGCCGCCGGCCGCGGTGCAGTAGAACAGCCGGCCCGACACGACCGGCTGCCGAGCGGATCGCTTCGATCGCCATGCCGTAGAGCACCGGCTGGAGCATCGCGCCGCCGCCGATCACCGTCCTCGGCGTCGACCGGTTCTTGCCCGTCTTGTGATCCGTGCACGCGCGACGCTGCGCCGCTCGCCCTGCTGCACGTCTCGATCAGGTCCACGGATCCGCCGCAGCCTGAACCGTCCGTCGATCGTGCACCGGGTCGGGCACGCTCGCGCGGATCGCGTCCCCGTCGTCCGGACAGGCCGAAGCTGAACTCGAGTACGTCGGCTTCCAGCGCGCGCGCGGTCCTGCGGCAGCCTCCGCACCCATACGCGGAGATCGCGGCCGAGCGCGGCGATCTCGTCACGCCAGACGCGGTCGATCGCGGGCGCGAGCTCGTTCACGATACGCCGCGGCAACCTCGGTCAGCTTGCGATCGAGCGGGCTGAGCGCGGCGGGCAGCGCCCTGGCGTCGAGCGGCAGCGAGCCCTGCGCCTGCATCGAGCGGAAGAACTCGCGCCTGAGCCTCGTGGAAGAGCGCGCCGCGCGTCAGCGGATCGAGCCGCTGCAGCGGCTCGCGGCTCGATCGTTCGGCTCGAGGCGATAGATGGCCGACAGCAGGAACTGAGTACGGGCAGGTCGCGAATTTCTGCAGAGCCGACAACGAGTACGGGCTGCGCCCCGAGGCGCTGCGAGTCGAGCATCGGCCTGGTCGCCGCGTGACGCGCACGATGCCGTCTGACGGCGTCCAGCGCGATCGCGCCGCGCGCCCACCGCGTCGTCACCGATCGCGCGGGCGCGTCGTTCAGGCGGAGCAGGTAGTGCGCGTGGCCCTTGACGCTCGCGCGGGTCTGGCGCGTCGATCAGCTCGCGCAGCGTCGACAGGATCGTGCTCGAGATCGTCGATGGCGTCTCGCATGGCTGGGCCGGCGCCGGCCAATCGAGCTTCGCGCCGCCCTCGACGAGTGCCTGCCGCTGGAGCTGCTTCGTGGTTGGGGATGTGGCCGGTGATCGCGCGCACGATGTCGAGCGCGTAGAACGATGGCACGCGCGGCCGCGACTGCCGGCGACATCGATTCGCGGGTACGAGAGCCACAGGCGCTCGGTTGCCGCGCCAACCGCCAGGCGGAGGAGCAGGCGCTCTGTCTTGCGCACGATCCTCCTGCATGCGGCAGCCCGGCTGCCAGCGGCGCGGCGCATCTCCTCGATCGAGGAGCATCGGGTCCTCGCGTGGCTTCTGCGGAAACATCCGTTCGGCGAGTCCGGCGAACGAAGACGACCCGGAACGATCAGCCCGCGCGCCTGATGCGGGCTGCCGACGAACACGCGCGCCGTATCGGCTGCGGCGGCGGGTGATCCTCGATCGTGCGGAGGTCGATCCGCAGCACGTCGCGCGACTTCCTCGAGCGAGACCGGGCCGATGGCGCTCATGGGCCGCAGTTCTGCGAGGACGCGCAGCACGCGCGCGGGCTTTCGGAGAACAGCGCGGCGCGAGGCTCCTCGAACCGCGTCGAGCCAGTCGCCCCACGTCGCTGATCGCAGGCCAGGCCGCGAGGGCGTCGATCACCGGCAGCGCGAACGCGCGCAGGTGTGCGAGGTTGCGCGCGTCACGCTCGAGGCGCAGCAGCCGCGGCGAGTCGGGATCCTCTCGAGCCTCCTCCAGCGCCTGTCTGCCGATACTCCTCGGCGAGGCCCGGCGAGGCGGCGATGCCACCGCTGCGGATCGCCTCCAATCACCGCGGATTCGACGATGAGCGTTTCCCATTTCAGGGCGCGCGAAGAGTGCCATCCACTACGGACGGGGACTCCGCGTTCCGGGTCGGCGCGGATCGGACGTGCCGGCGCTTCGGAGAGTGAGGTCGCACGTTCGGTCCGCTGGCCTCCGCCTCGGCACCCGGATCGGGCTCGTCCGGCGGCGATTCGATGGCCGTGAATCCGGAGAACAGATCGTCGGCCGGCGGCGGGATCGCGGACGCGGCCGCAGGCGAGGCGACCTCGGGGACCTGCGAGAGGGGAGGGTATTCCGCGAACCGTGCCGCAGACAGCCGCTCCACGGCGCATCCGAGGAGCGCCAGAAATGCCCGGCCCGACGGGTGCGGGCGTCCCGTCCCGCGATCGAACCAGCCTGGAATCCCGGCACGCGAGAACGCGTGACCGAGCAGGCCGACGTAGTCGCGCGGTCGATCATGCGAAAACCGCCATTTCGTCGAACGGAACACCCGAAGCGCGCTTCGTCCAGAATCCGCCGGGCGATCTCGACGCACTCCCGCGCCTTCGCCCGAGCGCCGAGAAGATCCGCACGTCACCGAGCGCCTCGGCGTTCGGGTGGTTGGCGGGTCGCGAAGACGTACCGCTTGAGCGCGGTCAAATCCGACGTCCCACCCGGTTCGAGAACGACTCGGTTCCAGCCCCAGGATCTCGAAGCGATCCAGCGTGGCGAGGTCCCCGAACGGAATCGTGACCAGAACATCCGGGGCGGCGGCGATCAGGCCTCGTGGCGAAATCGAACTCGACGGCCGAGTCCAGCGGCACATCGAGCAGGAGCAGCGGGAGACTCGCGATAGGCTCCCGCGCGGCCTCCGCCGCCGCTTCGAACAAGCGCTCCCGCGATCGGTTGCGGAAGCCGCCGCGAACTGATCCTCGAAGCGTTCCAGGAGCCGCGCGAGGTCGGCACCGCCGAGCGGCAGCGAGCGAGCGCGGCCGCGTCGACTCTCGCGAGCATCAGCTCGTGGAGCGTGCGCGCGAGCGCGCGGGGAATCCTGGGTTCGCGCGACAGGGCCGAAGTAGTCCAGCCCTCCGCTCCTCGACGCTTCGAATGTGGCTCGCGCTGCCACTGCTTCGCCCCCGATGAACGAGACGGGTGCGATACCGCGCGCTGCGAGCACTGGCGCTGCGAGCCGTGCGCGCGAGCTGGGCGATGCTGAAACGATGCAGGCCGATGGCGCCGCCGCGGGCTGAGCGCGACGGCACGGGCGAGGTCGTCCGCCGCGCCGCGCGACGCCGAGACGATCAGGACGCCGGGGCCGTCCGCGCGCGGCCGCGACCCAGGCACGCGCCTCGGAGAGACGCTGCGCGGCGTCGGACGCTTCGATGACGCGGAGAGATGGGTGGAGGAACATGCGCGGACCTTTTCTCCCGGACGCCATGCCGGGTCACCGGAACAGCCGCGCACCGCAGCTGCATGGACGACGATATCACTAACAGGAAGCCGCTTGTTCATTTGGCAGCCGCTCCGTTGTCGCGGTTGGGAAGTCTGATCGAACACCTGCGACCCCGTCCTGTTGGATCGGCGCGTGCTCGTGAGCACGGCCTGCTTTTCACAGGAGTTCAGAAGATCAGGAGATAAAGTTCAAGGGATCAGAATATTGCTTCCTGACCTCCTGATCTCGTGATCTCCTGTGATTCGACGGGCGCATGCGATGTCCGACCGATCGAGTTGCGTGGGGGCGGCGGTTGTCGGTATGGTCTTCCGCATGCCCGCCATCGCGATCTCGCTGCTGGCTCTGCTAATCAGGCCCAGGCCGCGAAGCCGCCGACCTTCTTCAGAACGCCGCTCACCGTCCAGGAGATGACCAACAAGCAGGCGGTCGTCAGCACGCAGCGCCGGACGTTCGTCATCGATCTGCGCCCCGATCGTGGCGCCGAACCACGTCGGCTACTTTCATGAAGCTCGCGAAAGAGGCGCCTACAACGGGACGATCTTCCATCGCGTGATCAAGCTAGGGATCGTGCAGGGCGGCGATCCGCTCTCGAAGGACCCGGCGAAGGCGAAGCTATACGGCACTGGCGGACTCGGCGTGCTGAAGGCGGAGCTGAACGCGCGAGAAGGAGACGCGTGGCGCGGTCTCGGCGGTGCATTCAGCCGGAACGCCCGACAGCGCGGCGCACAGTTCTTCGTCTGCGTCACCGACCAGGCCGCGCTCGACGGCAAGTACACCGTGTTCGGCCGTGTCTCCGAAGGCATGGACGTCGTCCAGAAGATCTCCGAGGCGCCGCTGGGACCCGACGGTGCGACGCCCGCCGAACGCATCACGATTGCGACTCGGTCGAGATCCGGGACACGCCGCCGCCGGAGCCGGTGCCGTTCTGCGGCGGACACTGCCGCCGACGCTCTCGCAGTACGCGCGGTGCTCGACACGTCGGCCGGCCCGATCACGATCGAATTCTTCGGCGACAAGGCGCCCGAGCACGTCCGGAACTTCCTGCGGCTCGCGGCGGCGGGTGTCTACGACGGCACCTCGTTCCATCGCGTCGTGAAGGGATTCGCGATTCAGACCGGAGCCTCGACCAGCCGGGGACCGCTGACGGAGAAGCAGCAGAAGCTGGTGCACAACCTGCAGCCGGAGTTCAACGACACGCTGCACGTAAAGGCATCGTCTCGATGGCGCGCGGAGACGATCCGGCCAGCGCCACCACCTCGTTCTTCATCGTCACCGGGGTGGCGAGCTCGCTGGACGGCAAGTACCTGGCGTTCGGCAGGGTCGTCGACGGCATGGCGGTCGTCGAAGCGATCGAGCAGACACCTGTCAACGGTGAGACACCGGTCAGCGGATCGAGCTCAGGGGCGAAAGATCCTGAAGTAGCGCAGGTCTTCCGCCTCTGCGCGAGCGCTGCGGCGAAGACCCGCCGCACGCCTTGCCGGAGCGTGGTCAGCTGCTTCCGCCTGTCGATCTCGGTCAGGAGAGCCCCATGAATGCAGCGATCCATCGCCGTGTCGTTCTCGGCTCTCGCGTCGGTGGCCGTTCTGTCACTGCCCACGCTCGTTTCGAACCGCGGCTCTGGACGACTGGCCCCAGTGGCGCGGCCGAACCGCGACGGTGTGTCCGCCGAGCGCGGCCTTCTGAAGGATTGGCCGGCTGGCGGGCCGCCGCTCGTGCTGGAAGACGGCGGCGCCGGCGAAGGCTACTCTTCGTTCTCGACGGCCAACGGCCGGCTGTACACGCTCGGGCGCGCGGAGGCACCGAGTAATGTCATCGCGTTCGACGCGGCGACCGGCAAGAAGCTGTGGGGAATCCGAACACGGCCGACGCTTCAGCAACGATCGCGGCGACGGACCGCGCGCGACGCCGACCATCGACGGCGATCAGCTCTACGCGTTCGGGGCGAGCGGCGATCTCAGCGGCGATCGATGCCACGACCGGCAAGGTCTTGTGGCGCGTCAACGTGCTCAAGCAGTTCGGCGGCTCAGAACATCACGCTGGGGATTGAGCGAGTCGCCGCTGGTCCTGAGCGATCGATTCTCGTCAACGCCGGCGCGCCGGGCGCGTCGATCGTCGCGTTCGAAGAAGGCGGACGGCTCGCTGATCTGGAAGAGCCAGCGGGACGAAGCCGGATACTCGTCCGCCGATCCTGCAGGATGTCGGCGGCGTGCGACAGGCGATCTACTTCACCGGTCAGCGCGCGATCGGGGTCGATGTCGAGTCGGGTCAGCTGCTCTGGAGCTACGACCGGGTCGCGAACAGCACCGCGAACATCGCGACGCCGATCGTCCGCGGCAACCGCGTGTTCCTGTCGTCGGCATACGGGACCGGCGCCGCACTGCTCGAGATGTCGCCGAGCAAACGGCGGCATCTCGGCGCGCGAGGTCTATTTCACGCGCGAGATGCGCAACCACCACGCGAGCTCGGTGCTGATCGGCGACTACCTCTGCGGCTTCTCCGACGCGATCCTGACGGCGATGCAGTTCGACACGGGGAAGGTCGCGTGGCGCGACCGCAGCGTCGGCAAAGGGCTCGGTGGTGTTCGCGGACGATCCGCCTGTATCTCTACAGCGAGAATGGCGTGGTAGGCCTGGCCGAAGCGAATCCCGCCGGCTACCGCGAGCACGGCCGCTTCCGAGATCCGCGCCGGACGCCTCCTACGTGGAGCCACCCGATCGTGTCAGGCGGCAAGCTCTTCATCCGCGATCAGGACACGATCTACGCGTACGACGTCAGGATGCGGTAAAGCTCCAAGGGCTTCAATCCCGAACTGCCCTTGAACCCATGAACGATCCATAATGACTCTTTGGCCCTGTTCGGCCAGCTGAAAGGAAAGCAAGGAACGTTTGGCAGACACACGACTGAAGATTGCGGTTTTCATCGACTTCGACAACATCGAGATCGGGGTCAAGAGCACGCTCGGCGTGCAGTTCGACATCGGGGTCGTCCTCGAGGCGCTCAAGGAGCGCGGCGACGTCGTGTCCAAGATCGCCTACGGCGACTGGACGCGCGCCGGCGACTACAGCCGATCGCTGACGCAGCACGCGACCGAAGCTCGTGCAGCGCAACCTGACGCCGGGCGGCGACAAGAACGGCGCCGACATCAACCTGGCGCTCGACGCGCTCGAGATGGCGTTCACCCACGGCCACATCAACGCCTACGTGATCGTCGGCGGCGACAGCGACTTCATCACGCTCGTCGAGAAGCTGAAGCAATACGACAAGCAGATCTTCGTGGTCGGCGGCCGCGCGTTCACCAGCCTGGTGATGCAGCGGAACTGCCACGAGTTCATCGCCTACGAGAACCTCGTCGGCTCGCGGCCGCTCCCAGGATCGCGGGCGTCAGACCGGGCCGTCGCGGCTGCGCAGGCGACTCGCTCGAGCAGGCTGTGCCGCTCGTGCGGCGCGCGCTGAAGGTGCTCACCGATCGCGAGGTCTCGCCGCAGCTGGGCCTGCTGAAGAGCACGCTCCTGCAGCTCGACTCCACGTTCTCCGAACGCACGTACGGCGCCGGCAGCTTCCGCGATTTCGCGCGAAGCTCGCCGCTGCCGGCCACGTGGTGCTGCGTGAAGCGGGCCGGAACGTCCTCGTGGAGCTCGCTGAGGGCGTGCCTGCGCGAGCGGAGGATGCCGCCGTCCGCAGCGCCCACCGGGTGCGGGAGCACCCGAGCGCGAAACGCCGCGAGCCTCAAGCGTCTAGTCGCGCTTCATCTGCGCGAACCCCCGCCGCCGAGCCGCGCGGCCGGGGGATCCGCGAGTTCGGCGGCTGTTCCAGTCGGCGCAGAATCCACCGCGCTGGCCGATGTACATCCGCCAGGCGAAGCAGTTCCTCAGGAACGTCGACGCCTCGTTCGACGAGCGCAAGTTCGGCTTCGCGAGCCTCGTCGACCTGATGCGGGCCTGCCAGCGGGAGGGCCTCTTCCGCATAGAGCGCGATCGCCAGGGCGTCATGCGGATCTTCCCGGTGCAACGTGATGCAGGTGGTGTCCGAGCCGGTGACCGTCGAGCCCGAGGAGACGGAAGAGACGGGCAAGCCGAATTCAGAGACGCGACCGAGGCAGGAATCCGAGTCTTTCGGCCAGGCGGCCGCGCAGTCATGGCTCGCCGAGCTGTCGAACGCCGGTGAGCCGGAGGTGGTGGACGGCGACGTGCTCCAGGAGATGGGAGCGCCGCAGCCTCGTCGTCGACGGAGAAGCCGAGCCCTCGAAGCCCGTAACCCGCCGCGACATCGTCGTCGGCCGCGTGCCGCGCCGCGCGCCCAGGGCGCCCGCAAGACCGCTGAGACCGCGGCTCCGCCGCGTTCGCGGAAGACGCCTGCCAAGGCGCGGAGCCCACGGACGAGATCCAGGAAGGAGACGCCATCCGAATAGGATGGTGTCTCCTCACAGAACGGCAGATCAGCAGTTCCCGCTCGTAGACCATTTCCGGCGGCAGATGGTCGTGCAGCTCGATGAAGAGCTCCTCGTGATCGATCACCTCGCGCTTCCACGCGGCCGTGTCCGACGGACTGCAGCTCGTCGAAGGTGCTCCTTCGGAAACGGCAGTCCGGTCCAGTCGAGATCCTCGAACCGCGGCATCCAGCCGATCGGCGTTTCCTTCGCCAGCGCGCGGCCGCGCACGCGGTCGACGATCCACTTCCAGCACGCGCATGTTCTCGCGGAAGCCGGGCCAGATGAAACCGTCCGTCTGCGTCCTTCCTGAACCAGTTCACGTGGAAGATCTTCGGCGTCTCGCGCAGCGACGCGCTGCATCTTGATCCAGTGCCGGAAGTAGTCGCCCATGTGATAGCCGCAGAACGGCAGCATCGCCATCGGATCGCGGCGCAGCGTTGCCGACGTCGCCGACGGCCGCCGCCGTGGTCTCCGAGCCCCATCGTCGCGCCGACGTAGACGCCGGCTGTCCAGTTGAACGCCTGATAGACGAGCGGCATCGTCGTCGCGCGGCGCCCGCCGAACACGAACGCGCTGATCGGGCACGCCGTCCGGGTCTTCCCAGCCGGGTCGATGATCGGACACTGGCCGCGCGGCGCGCGTGAACCGCGCGTTCGGATGCGCCGCCGGCTGCCCGTGCTCGCCGCGATCTCCGGCGTCCACACGCTGGCCCTGCCAGTCCAGGCACTCGGCCGGCGGCTCGTCCGTCATGCCCTCCCACCACACGCCGCCGTCAGGCGTGAGCGCGACGTTGGTGAAGATCGTGTTCCTCGCGATCGTCGCCATCGCGTTGGGATTGGTCTTCGCCGACGTGCCCGGGCGCGACGCCGAACACGCCGGCCTCGGGATTGATCGCTGCGCAGCCGGCCCGTCGCGTCCGGTTTGATCCACGCGATGTCGTCGCCGACCATCGACGACCTTCCAGTCGCTTCAACGCGTCGGGCGGGATCAGCATCGCGAGGTTGGTCTTGCCGCAGGCGCTCGGAAACGCCGCGGCGATGATAGGTCTTCTCGCCGCTGCGGATCCTCGACGCCCGAGGATCAGCATGTGCTCGGCCATCCAGCCTTCGTCGCGCGCGATGTTCGAGGCGATCCGCAGCCCGAAGCACTTCTTGCCGAGCAGCGCGTTGCCGCCGTAGCCCGAGCCGTACGACCAGATCTCCCGCGTCTCCGGGAAAGTGGACGATGTACTTTCGTCGTTGCACGGCCACGGCACGTCCTGCTGGCCCGGCGCGAGCGGCGCGCCGACGCTGTGCATGCACGGCACGACGCGCTGCACGTTCACGATCGATCTCCTCGCAGCACCGGCAGGCCGATCCGCGCCATGATCCGCATGCTGACGACGACGTAGGGCGAGTCGGTGAGCTGGACGCCGATCTGCGACATCGGCGAGCCGACGGTCCCCATGCTGAACGGCAAGGACGTACATCGTCCGGCCGCGCATGGCGCCGTTGAAGAGGTCCTTCAGCTTCCGCCGCATCTCATACGGGTTCTCCCAGTTGTTCATCCGGGCCGGCGGCATCCTCCGAGAGAGAGCAGACGAACGTGCGTTGCTCGACCCGGGCGACATCGCTCGCGTCGGAGCGGGCGTAGTAGCATCCCGGCCAGGTTTCCTGGTTGAGCCGCAGACAGGTTGCCAGACCGCAGCATTCTGTTCGATGAGCTCGTCGTTCTCTTCCTGCGAGCCGTCGACCCAGTGCACGCTCGCCGGACGGGTCAGCTCCTTCATCTTCTCGACCCATCGGAGCAGGTGGTGATTTTGAGTGAGGGGAACGGATGGGTCGCGACGCATGGTCAACACAGCATGCCTTTCATGAGAGCTCGGTGGACGTGACGACGGCTGAGACAATTCTGTATCGAGGAGCCGCCACCGCGCTACAGCCACTGACATTGGGGTGCGTGATCGATAAAGCCCCATATCTTCGATCCCTCCGCGCGACTTGCGTTTGGAATCGAAGGTGACCGCCGGCCGTCAGCTGTCCGAGCGATGGTCGAACAGCGGGAGCACGGGGCCTGGAGGTTCCTCGTCCGGGTCGATCAAATTGTGCACGCTCACGCCCGACCAGCCGGACGGGACGGGTACCGCCTCGGTCTTGTCGAGCAGCGCGACGGCGCGTGCCGAGAGCGCGTCGGCGTCTCGTGATCCTGGCAGGTGCCGAGTGGCTGCGCGTGATGGTGGTGAAGTCGTCATGCGCGAGCTTGATCGTCACCGTTCGACAGAGCAGGCCCTTCCGCCGAGCCATGCGGAGTCATCCCGAGCCATTTGATCCACTCCGTGGCGGATTTCGTCCAGGCTGGTCAGGTCCTTTGAGAACGTGTTCTCGGTCCCGCACGACTTCGCCGCGCGATCCGAGACGACCGGACGATCGTCGAACCCGTCGGCAAGGCGGCGAAGCCATTCGACGTGATTCCCGACGGCTTCGCGAAGCACCGACGTTTCAGCGGACCTGACATCGACCAGGCGTTCGATCCCGCGCTGCGCGGAGCCGATCCGCCGTCACCGGGCCGACACCCCAGAGCGCATCGACCGGCAGGTTCTGCAGAAACCGTTCGACGCGCTCGGGCGCGATGACGGTCAGGCCATCTGGCTTCTTCCAGCCGGAGGCGATCTTGGCGAGGAACTTGTTGGGCGCGACGCCGGCCGATGCCGTGAGCCCGTGTCGCGTCGCGGATGTCGGCTTTGATCCGGCGCGCCACGTCGCGCCCGAGCGGCCAGCGCCCCACGCGTTCTCGGTGACGTCGAGATACGCCTCGTCCAGAGACAGCGGCTCGACTCAGCGGCGTCACCGACGCGGAAGATCGCGAAGACCGCCTGCGAGGCGGTGCGGTATTTCTGGAAGTCGGGCCGGACGATCGAGAGATGCGGGCACAGACGGACGGCGCGCGACATCGGCATCGCCGAGCTGACCCCGAACGCGCGCGCCTCGTAACTTGCGGCCGCGACGACACCGCGCGCCGGTCGGGCGCCGCCGACCGCGACAGGCTTTCCGCGCAAGCGCGGGTCGTCGCGCTGCTCGACGGACGCATAGAACGCATCCATGTCGATATGCAGGATCCGTCGGCAGTCAGCGGTCATCAGTCTACAGTCGCAGTCGACAGTCGCATCCTGTGTGGCGGCGAGCCGGATGAACCAGGGATCGGAGGCTGAGATCCAAAACCACGTCGATCGGCAGGGTCCGATCCCGGATCCCGATCCAATTCACCCTCTACCACTGGGTCCGTGAGTAACGTCGGGCGGAGCGTCGTGGCCGGAGGTGAAGGCTCACCGCCAGCGCGTCGAACTCCCGCTGCATTCCGCCGATCATCGCGAGGAACGTGCGGTACGCGGAGGAGCGCACGCTGGCCGGCTGTGTCCAGGAGGTAGTGCTTCCGGCGGCGGCCGCCGCGTTGCCGCGAGGGGGTGCCGATGTAGGAGCAGACCATGCGTTTCGCCTCGAGGCGATCCAGCGTGACGTGCACCGCGCCCGGCGTGATGTCGCGTCCGGCCCGCGCGACGATTTCACGATGAATCGCGGCGCCGAACGCGCCGTTCCCGAGGCGCAACAAAGCGATGAGCACGAGCTGCTCGAACTCCCCACGACTGCGCCGGCGTTCGCGGATGCCATAAGGGTAACAATGTATAGCGAATAAATCGGCACGACGACATCTGATTTTGTTGGCCAAAGTTACGATTCATACATTTTTGTCGCCAATCGCTCTTGCCGAGGCGTTGCGCGCCACGGATAATGAACCACCTCATACATCCACCGGACGTCTCGCACGCCGGATCGACTCGAAAGGACAGCAGCGCATGGGTTCCGCAGCTTCGGGCGACGCCATTCGTCACATCAGTCAGTGGATGCTCAATCCCAAGCAGAACACCGCACGCTTGAAGAAGGCCAGCGATGACTTCGGTTCGTTGACGTTCAATGAAGAAGCCCAGCGCGCCCGGCTCCCGAAGGACGTCTTCCGCGCCCTGCGCCGCTCCATCGCGCACGGCGGAGCCGCTCGACCCTTCGATCGCCGACATCGTCGCGAGCGCGCTGAAGGACTGGGCCGTCGAGCACGGCGCCACGCACTACACGCACTGGTTCCAGCCGATGACCGGCATCACCGCGGAGAAGCACGACTCGTTCCTCGACGCCCACGGCCAGACGGCCGCGCCGTCGCGGAGTTCAGCGGCAAGGAGCTGGTCACGCGGCGAGCCCGACGCGTCGAGCTTCCCGTCGGGCGGCATGCGATCCACCTTCGAGGCGCGCGGCTACACCGCGTGGGATCCGACGAGCCCGCCCTGGCTGCTCGTGACGCCGCACGGCACGACGCTCGTCATCCCGACGGCGTTCGTGAGCTGGACGGGCGAGGCGCTCGACAAGAAGAACGCCGCTCCTCCGCTCGCATGGAAGCGCTGTCGAAGCAGGCCGTCCGCATCCTGAAGCTGTTCGGCTCGAAGGCGCAGCGCGTCACCACGACGTGCGGTCCCGAGCAGGAGTATTCTCTGATCGACCGGCAGTTCTACTTCAACCGTCCCGACCTGATCAACGCCGGCCGCACGCTCTTCGGCGCGAAGCCGCCGAAGGGCCAGGAGATGGAGGACCACTACTTCGGCTCGATCCCCGATCGCGTCCTCGCCTTCATGCATGGACGTGGAGCGCGAGCTCTACAAGGTCGGCGTCCCGCTCAAGACGCGGCACAACGAAGTGGCGCCGAGCCAGTACGAGGTCGCGCCGATCTTCGAGAACGCCAACGTCGCCACCGATCACCAGATGATGACGATGGAGATGCTGCGGCGGGTGGCGCCGAAGATGCGGGCTGGCGTGCCTGCTGCACGAGAAGCCGTTTGCCGGCGTGAACGGATCCGGCAAGCACCTCAACTGGAGCATGACGCGACGAGCTGGGCAACAACCTGCTGAACCCGGGCGACACGCCGCACGACAACGTCCAGTTCCTGGTGTTCTGCGCCGCCGTGCTGCGCGCCGTGAACAAGTTCCAGGGCCTGCTGCGGTTTTCAGCATCGCCAGCGCCGGCAACGATCACCGCCTCGGCGCGAACGAAGCGCCGCCGGCGATCATCTCGATCTTCCTCGGCGACATGCTGACCGACATCTTCCAGCAGATCGAGAAGGCGGGCAGCGCCAAGACGACCAAGAGCGGCGGCATCATGGACATCGGCGTCAACGTGCTGCCGAAGCTGCCGCGCGACGCCGGCGACCGCAACCGCACGAGCCCGTTCGCGTTCACCGGCAACAAGTTCGAGTTCCGCGCGGTGTCGTCGAACCAGAGCATCGCGCTGCCGAACATCGCGCTCAACGTCGCCGGTCACCGAGTCGCTCGACTACGTCGCGACCGAGCTCGAGAAGCAGCTTGAAGGCGGCAAGAAGCTCGCACGTCGCGGTGAAGACGCTGCCTGACGAAGCTGATCAAGGACAACAAGCGGATCATCTTCAACGGCAACAACTACTCCGACGAGTGGCAGAAGGAAGCCGGCAAGCGCGGCCTGCTGAACCTGCGCAACTCGGTCGACGCGTATCGGCGAAGCGCTCAAGCCCGACGTCATCAAGGCGTTCGAGAAGCTTACGGCGTGCTCAACGAGCGCGAGCTGCACGCGCGTCACGAGGTCGCGCTCGAGCAGCATACAACAAGACCGTCAACATCGAAGCGCAGCTGATGGTGCTCATGGCCCACCGGTAGCATCCTGCCGGCGGCGCTACCGCTTCCAGGGCAGCTCGCTCGCGGCCAGACGGTGAGCGGCGGTGAAGGCCGCCGGGCCACGACGGCGAAGGAGAGTCGCGAAAGGCGCTCGACGACCGTGACCAAGCTCTCGTCGACGCAGTGCCGCAGATCCGGACGGTCGCGCTTGCAGAGGCTCGCTCGAGCACGAGGTGGAACGGCGATGCCGGGCAAGCACGCGAAGCTACTTCCGCGACAGAGGTCATCCCCGCGATGGACGCCGCTGCGAGACGCCGGGCGACGCGCTCGAGGACTGTCGTCCCGCAGGACCTCGTGGCCGCCGCCGACCTACCGCGAAATGCGTTGTTCAGTGAAGTGACGCGTGCAGGACTGAAGGGAGCCGGCCTTCAGCAGCGCCGTCCGCCCGCGACTTCCAGTCCAGGACGGACGGGCCGACCACAGGCGCCCGGCACACGCCGGGCGCCCCTTCTTTGCTTTTCTTTCAAAATAGTTACAAACCGCGTAATGAATGAAAAATAAGTGAAGCCAACACGGAATGCCGAGACCTGGGAATCACACCAGCAGTCGATTCGCAGGCGCGGCGACCCTGCTCGAAGTCAGCCAGGCGCTGCTCGGGCGCGCTGAGCCCGAAAACCGCACGCTCCACTCCCCTCGTCGAGCTCCCGGAGCGGCGTCATCAGGTAGCCGGCAGCACCGTGATTCTTCCTCGACGAGACGAGCCGGGGAGCTGCACGTGGAAGCATCGGGCGGTATCCGGCTCGGAGTCTACGCACGCGCGATCGCAAGCGGTGGATACGATCACGCGCCGCGTGATCGATCCGGGCCGGCCTGTCGTCGGCGCTCAAGAGTGAGCCAGGGCGCCGGCGCTCGCGCCGACCACGAGGACCGCGGCGGGTACCCTGACGCTCATCGGCGTCCCGATCACCCGTCGCCAGGCGTCCGGCAGGGACGCTGGAGATCGTCCTGGCGTGTCGAAAGGATCGCGACTACGAGCAGCGTCGCTGCAGGTTCTATCGCGTCGTGGCGTCGATGATCGCGCAGGCGGTGAAGGTGCAGCCGGCTGATCGAGGCCGACCGCACGCGGCTCGCCGACGAGAACGCGCACCTGCGCGACGAGCTGCGCGAGCGCTACGACTTCTCGCAACATCGTCGGCAGCAGCGGCGCCGATGCGGCAGGTGCTACGAGCAGGTGGCCCAGGTCGCCGCACCAACACGACGGTGCTGATCCGCGGCGAGTCGGGCACCGGCAAGGAGCTGATCGCGCACGCGATTCACTACAACTCGCTGCGCGCCGAGCAAGCCGTTCGTCAAGGTCAGCTGCGCCGCGCTGCCCGATACGCTGATCGAGTCGGAGCTGTTCGGCTACGAGAAGGGCGCGTTCACCGGCGCCGCAGGGGCACGCAAGAAGGGGCGCTTCGAGCTGGCCGACGGCGGCACGCTGTTCCTCGACGAAATCGGCGACGTCAATCTCGTCGACGCAGGTGAAGCTGCTGCGCGTGCTGCAGGAGCGCGAGTTCGAGCGCGCTCGGCGGCACCGAGCCGATCAAGGTGAACGTCCGGCTGATCGCGGCCACCAACAGGCCGCTCGAGAAGGCGATCGACCGACGGGCACGTTCCGCGAGGACCTGCTACTACCGCCTCGCACGTCTTCACGATCTTCGCGCCGCCGCTGCGCGAGCGGAAGCCGGACATCATGCTGCTCGCCGATCACTTCCTGGAGAAGTATCGCGCGCGAGCACGGCAAGCACATCCGCCGCATCTCGACGCCGGCGATCGACATGCTCACGAGCTATCACTGGCCCGGGAACGTCCGCGAGCTCGAGAACACGATCGAGCGCGCCGTGCTCGTCTGCGACGGCGGCGTGATCCACGCGCACCATCTGCCGCCCACGCTGCAGACCGGCGAAACGTCGGATACGGTGCCTGGCGTCAGTCGCTGCACGGAAAGCGGTCGGCGCGTTCGAGCGCGACCTGCTGCAGGATGCGCTTGAAGACGACGCGCGGCAACTGCGCCCGCGCGGCGCGACTGCTCAGACAACCGCAGGCGCGTCTTCAACTACAAGGTCCGCAAGTACGGGGTCGACGCCACGGCGTTTTCGCGCCTGATCCGATATCGCCTCTGGCAGGGCGGGTTTCAAGCCCCGCCGACGCGGCGTCTGAGTCCTGCGCTACGCCAACCGAGTGAATCGGCCGTGTAGAGCAGACGCTGATAGGAAAAAGTGGCGGGTGCTGCCTGGAAGAGATGCGCGTCGAAGCAGAGAGGGACCGCTGGCGCGAGGCAGCCGCGTGCCGGCGCCTCGACGCTCGAGAGAGGCAGACGCGATGGTGATTCGACGAATCGGCGTGATGTCGGCAGCCAAAATCACAGGAGCACTCTGCAGCAGCTCTCCGGATTCATCGCCGGCTGCATCCTGGCGACCTTTTCAATGGTGAGCGCGGGTCTCATGGCGAACGCCAGCAACGGCGACGTGCCATCCTGGATTGCCCCGATCTTCGGAATCGGCGCGATCGTCATCGCGCCGATTTTCTATGGCGTGATGGGGCTGATAGGCGGAGCTTTTGCGGCTGCTATCTACAACCTCGTTGCTGGAGTGGCGGGAGGGATTGGATCTCGAGGTGCAATAGGTCTCAGGGGTTCAGGGGTTCAGGGGTTCCAGAGGTTCCAGGGGTTTCGGGGGCTCTCCGCAGTCAGAGTGCGATTAGTCCACGTTGCAGGCCGCGGCGCACTGGCGTCAGTGCGGTTGAGCGCATCGAGCTTGCCGCAAACGGAAGCGACGTGGAACTTGACGGTCTGATCACTGATGCCGAGCCGCTCGGCAATCAGCTTGTTCGACAGGCCTTCTGCCATCAACGCGAGCACCTCGAGCTCCCGGGGCGTCAGCCGTTCTTCGACGGTGTCGGTGTCGAGCTCGAATGGAGAGCGAGGCTGGCGTCAGCAACGCGTCAGCCTCGACCTCCTGCTGGAGCGCGAGCGAGCGGCGGCAGATTCGAGGCCTCTCCGACGATGTCGATCTCCGCCGGGACGCGGGCGCGCAGGCGCCTGCGCTCGTCCGCGCGGAGCCGACCAGAATCACGCGCATTCGTTCCCAACCAGGGGCTTCGCCCTGCTGGACCCCCAATCGCCGTCGCTCGCGGGGGCCCCATGCCCCCGCTCCGCTCCTGCCTTCGCTACAGCCCGGCGGGCCGCCGTAGCCTTGGCAGAGGGCTGGCCGGCGGGCTTGTGGCGCGCCTTGTCCGTATACGACTCGCCGGGACTTCGTCCCGTCAGGATGCCTGGCGGGCGCCGACGGTGAGCGCGATTTCCTGCGGCGAACCTCCACGGAGGAGCGTCGCGGGCACCGCGCGACCGACAACGATCACCAACCAGCAGATCCAGCAGATCCTCCGCCGATTGTATGGCGCGCCCATCGAATCGAAGCAGGATGTCGCCGACGAGCACGCCGGCGGTGTCCGCCGGGCTGCCCTCGGTCACGCCGACGATCAGGAGCGCTTGCTCCTGTGCGTCTCCGGCACGGTGCCTCGCTGGAGAGTTGGACGGTCTGGACCCGACAATCCCGAGGAATCCCCCGCGCGGTGTGTCCGCGCTTCAATACCTCGGCGGCGGTGGTCCACGCAATCGCGACAGGGATGGCGACCTCGAAGCCGCGAATCGAGGCAGCGGTCGAGACGCCAATCACATGTCCGACCGCGTCCAGGAGCGGTCCACCGGCGAAAGCCGTCGTGCATCGGCGCTGTCGTGCGGATGACCCGCTCGATGGATCGGCGCCCGGCCCGCACGCAGCGGGCCGCCGATGACGGCGATGATGCCTGCGCTGGCGGTCACAGCATTGCTCCACGAGCGAGCCACGGCAGAGGACGACCTGACCGACGCGCGGGGTAGTCGCCCCGATCGCGTCGGCGGCGGAGAGGCCAAGGCCCGTCGCGCGCAGCACCGCCAGGCCGGTCGCGGGATCCCACCCGGCGAGCTCTGCGTCGATGTTCCTACCGTCGTGGGTCTGACCTGCAGATGATCCTCACGCCCGAGCGCACGCGCGTTCGTGATGATGGCGTCGGTGTCGCACACGAGGCCGCTGACCGGCCGTCGTCGGCCGCGGACCTGGACGACGGATGGCGCGACGGACGCAACCGCGTCGGCGACGGCATCCGGAGAAAGTAGAGAGAGGTGATGTTGCTCATGAAGGCAGTGTGACAGCGCCGATATGGCGCGCGGATCACCCATCCGGGTAGGGAGGAATGGCGTTGCCCTTGACACGCGGCAGAAGAATCAACAGGGAGGAGGCGGAGCACTCCCTAGTGTAGAAGCTTCGGTTGTCTGCGCGCGGAAGTTTTCCCGCCCGACTCGGCCAGCTCGTGAAACGGCGGTGCGTCCAATCGTCAATTGATTTAGACTCCATTCCCCGAGATGAGCGACGCACAATCATTCCTCCGCCACGCGGTGGCCACGGTCGCGCATCGGGCTGGCAAGAGCCTCCGCGATGTATCCTGACGGGTTCCCCGACTTCTCTGCATTCGGCGGGACGAGGACACCGCGCCAGATCGTCGCGCACGTCAACGATCTCTTCGACTGGGCGCTTCACCTCGCCGATGGACAGCAGGTCTGGAATTCGTCCGCTCCGCTCGAGTGGGGACGCCGAGGTCGCGCGGTTCTTCGACGTGTGTCACGATTCGACGCGCGTCTGGCTTCCAGCGCACCGCTCGGAAGCCCCCGGAGCAGCTGTTCCAGGGACCTGTCGCGGACGCCCTGACCCACGTGGGCCAGCTGGCGATGCTCAGGCGGATGGCCTGGCGGGCCGATGCGCGGCGAGAACTACTTCGGGGCCGGGATCCAGGCCGGATCGCGTCGGGCGCGATCAGGCGGCGCCCGTATTCGAATTCGATTGAAGCTCAGGACCGCCTGAAAGGCACTGCAAGGACCGGCGCCTCCGACAGGCACAACACACGCACGCGATTGACCCCGGGCGTAGTGCGCATTCTCGCCACCGGACGCGATCGTCGCGAGCGCGTGGCGCGCTGCCGCCGCCGCCGCGACTCTCCGCTGCGGAGCCAGATCGGATTTCCACTTCGACCTCGACTCACCCCCGGATATGGTCCGCGAGCTCGGCCAGCCCGGACCTGCGCGTTCGTCTCGTGCAGACGCTCGGCGGCCCGCGCCGCTTCAACCGCGCGGGGCATTCGGTCGACCGGCGGCACGACGTGGAGGAGGCATCACCGGTAGCCCGAATCCTCTGGCGAACGACACCGCGTGACCGGATCACCGCCTCCGCAGACGCGTCGAGCTCCACGGCGGCAATCACGACGTGTATATCCGGCACGCCGCTTCCGAATCGCGGGGCTGACTCGGCGCCAGTCCCGGCCGATTCCGGGCAGCGGCACCGCCAGCACGGGTACGGCGGCGTCCCGCAGGACCTTCTCCGCTATCGAGCCGAAGAACAGCTTGCGGATTCCCCCAAGGCCTTGCGTGCCCATGACAACCGAGCGCTGCCGCGCTATCCCTCGCGCTCGCGAGGATCTCACGGGCAGGCGGACCGACGCGCACGATCGACGTGACGGCCGGCAATCCCGGCATTACGCGCTTTCGTTCCGCTTCACCGAGTGCCTCGAGCTCCGCCCGGGCATCGGCCTTCAGCCGTGGCGGCACCGGACAGGCTGGCGGCGGCCTCCGCCAGCAGCGGATCGATCGCGTGCACGGCGACGACGCGGGAACCCTGTCGGGCGGCCAGGCGCAGCCCGAGCCGCAGCGCGCGTCGGGAGTGCTCAGAGAAGTCGATTGCGCAAACGATGGTCGAATAGAGCGCCAGGAGAACCTCCGGAGCGAGGATCGCTGCGGCCGCGGCTGCCTTACAGCCGCGAGGACACGAGCGCGAGCGCGAAGCCGTCGTAACCTTTGCCGCCGACCGTCTGGATTGCCGTGGCGCTCACACGCGGTTCAGACGCGAGCATCGCTGCGAAACCGGCGCATGCCCTGGACGCTGGCATCGCGGCTCGTCTGATCCACAATCGCGCCGCTCCGGACGACGTTGTCCACGATGATGAGACTGCCGGGACGGAGAGCTGCAGCGCCCACCCGAAGCATCTGGCGTGCGCTCGGCTTGTCCGCGTCGATGAAGATCATGTCGAACGGCGACGCGCCTTCGCCCTCGAGCCGGGGCAGCGTTTCGATGGCCGGCCCGAGGCGCACGTCCACGAGGTGACTGCCACGCCCGCGCGCGCGATGTTGGATCGCGCGATCTCGGCGTGCTTCGATCCGCCTCGAGCGTCAGCAGCCGGCCATCGGCCGGCAACGCTCTCGCCATCCAGATCAAAGCGCACTCCGCCGAGCGTGCCAATCTCGAGGATGGTTCGCACCCGATGCATCCGCGCGTCAGGACGTGCAGCAGCTTGCTCCACTGCACGGAGAGACGCTGATGCCCGGCAGACCGGCCGCTTCCGCTCGCCTCCATCGCGGCGTCCAGCGCAGGGTCGGCCTGGACCAGCAGGTCCGTGAAGTAGCGATCAACAGCATTCCACGTGTCGTTCGTCATTTCCCGAATCGTCCTTTCGACCTGTGTGGCCCGGCCTGAAACCGATGCTACGACAACCGCCAGGACGTTCACAATCCCTCCACAGTCGCGAGTCAGACTGCGATCAAGGAGTTGACCACATGCACGATCGTTCAGCAGTCCCATCGATGGCTTCCGGCAGTGTTCGGTCTCTTTCGCGGCGCATCGTCGGCTTCTGGGCCTACGACCTCGGCCCCTCTCGCACGGCATCGCACAGCAGCTGCCTCCCGCCGCCGGCAGGCGTGTATGCCCGGGCCTTCTATAGGCCGTGGGGATTTGGACCGTTCTTTCGCGCTGTTCTTCCTCGCGTTCTGGCTCTTCGTGCTCCGGATCTTTTCTTCAGGGGTGGTCCGTGGCGCCGAGGGTGGCGCGGTACTATGACGACAGGCAGGACGTGCCGCCCGTGTTCGAGGAGTGGCACCGGCGCGCGCACGAGCGCAACAATCAGCCGCCGTCTCCGCAACAGCCCCGACGGCGATCGGTCAGCTCGATCGGCTTATGCCCGCTCAGACGATACTGGTGGTCGAGGACGAGCCGCGGATCGCCGCCATCGCGGCGGACTATCTGCGGCATGCCGGTTACCAGGTCGCCGTCGCGGCCGACGGAGCGCAGGCTCTGGAGGCGGCGCGAACGGTGCGCCCCGATCTCGTCGTCCTTGACCTCGGCCTGCCCGGAATCGACGGCCTGGAGGTCACACGCACGCTGCGAAGCGGATCGGCCGTCCCGATCATCATGGTGACGGCTCGCGTCGAGGAAGCCGACAGGCTTCTGGGCCTCGAGACCGGCGCCGACGACTACCTCACCAAGCCTTTCAGCCCGCGCGAGCTCGTCGCGCGGGTGAAGGCCGTGCTCCGGCGCACGGCGACCAGCGGACACGAGGCCGCCGGCGCCCAACTTCACCTCGGCGATCTTCTCCTCGACACCGATCGCCTCGCGGTCACCCGCGCAGGCACCCCGATCGATCTCACGGCCACGGAGTTTCAACTGGCTGCGACGCTGGCGCGCGCCAGCCGGGCCGCGTCTTCACTCGCGCGCAGCTGCTCGACGCGGTCCGCGGCGACGCCGGCGAGTCGTCGATCGCGCGATCGACGCGCACGTCAAGAACGCGGCGCAAGCTGGAGGCCGACACACGGAATCCCCGCTACATCCTCACGGTCTACGGCGTCGGCTACAAGGCGGCGGACTTGTGAGGCCGCGAGAGCGCGGTTACCGCGTGCGACCGGCATGGGCCCCAGGTGTTGATTGGCATGATCCGGCAGGGCGCTGGCCGCGGCGTTCGCGCTTCGTCCGGCGTCTCGCCGTCATCCTGCTGCTGCTGCTGACGCTCGCGCCGCCGGCGCCGGCGCCCCCGTGAACCTGATTCTGCGCAGCACGGGCTTCGCCTCGGGAATCTCGGCGCTGCGTCGGCACTCCTCTCCGTCCTCGTCGTGTTCGCCATCGTCCTGATGTTCCTTCGTCGTGGCGATGCGCCGCGTCGGCCTGCCGTTCGGGAGATCGTCGGAGCCGCCGACCGCGTCGCCAACGGGGACCAGCAGCACACGCGTCGTCGAGCGCGGCCCGCCATTTCTCCGCGTCGTTTCGCGAGCCTTCAACGGGATGACGACGAGGCTCCAGGAGCAGGACCGTCAACGCAGGGACCCGCCGGGCCGACATCGCGCATGAGTTGCGGACGCCGCTGGCCGTGGTCCAGGGACGCCTCGAGGGCGTGCTCGACGGCGTGTATCCGCGAAACCGACGAGCAGGATTGCCGAGGTGCTCGAGGAGACGCGGATGCTCGCGCGGCTGGTCGAGGATCCCGGCACGGCTCGCGCATGCCGAGCGCGGTGTGATGGGCTTGACGAAGGAACCTACGGACGTTTCGCCCTGGCCTACGACGCGGTGCGCGCTGGCAACCGGAGTCGCGCGCTCGCGGGGTCAGGGTGGACGTGGAGGTAGCCGATCTCGGCTGGTGGAGGTCGATCCGTTGCGGCTCGAGAGGTCTGTCATCAACCTGGCGGCCAACGCGATCCTCCACTCGCATAGTGGCGCCGCCGTCAGCCTTGCGGTCACGCAGACGGGCGACTGGCTGGTGATCAGCGTGAGGGACAACGGCCCCGGCATCGCACACGCAGGATCTGTTACGAATCTTCGATCGTTTTCACAAAGGACCGCGCTCGCAAGGGTCCGGCCTGGGGCTCGCGATCGCGCGCCAGCTCGTCGAGGCGCACGACGGCGAGATTGGCGTTGAGAGCACCGTCGGCGTCGGCACGACGTTCACCGTCAGGATTCCCATAGGACGGTTGGCGGTCGGCTCGAAGACCCCGCCCCTACTTTGGCCACGCGCCTGCGACGATCGGGCGGAGGGGTGAGTTTCTTGCGGGTCGATGACGACGTGCCGGATGCGTGTGCGTTTCACGTACGTGATGTGCACCAGCCCGTCCGACGTCTCGATGACCGCCGGGGCATGAGAATCCTGCATGGTTGCCGGCCTCGTCTTCCAGGACGAGCGCAGCCTGCCAGCTTGACCGTCTTTCGATACCGCCACGTTCAACGTGCCGCGGTCCATGCCGGTCTTGAGGGTGTGTTGTAGACCAGGAGGAACCGGCCGTCTTTCAGAGTGACCGCATCGATTCCGGAGTTCGGATTCGGCAGGTCCAGCAGCGACATGGCGCTCCAGTGCTCGCCCTCGTCCGATGACTCTGTCGTGAAGATCTTGTCGTTGCGCGTGCGGCCGATCGCCTGAAGGCGTCCGTTCGGTGGACCAGGAGGGTTGGCTGAATCGCGCCAATCGTCTTGCCGTCGTTCAGCGGCGGCGTGGTCCGCCACGTGCGGCCGCCGTCGGTCGAGCGCTCCATGTGGACCCGCCAGCCGTTGTTCTCGGTGCTGGAGCCGGAGACGATCGTTCCGCTCGCGAGCTGGACCGGCTTGTCCTTGATCGGTCCCAGCACACCGTCAGGCAGTCGCGTCGGCGCCGACCACGTGCGCCCGTCGTCCTGCGAGGTCACGACCATGCCCCACCAGGCGCTCGGCGAAGGCCCCACCTTTGTAGAACAGCATCAACGGTCCGCCACGCGGCTTGAACAGCGCCGGATTCCACGTTGGATGTCGGGTTCGTCCGGCTGAACGCCGTCGGCGACGGCGGCCGGAGAGCGCTCCACGCGCCGGCGACGCGACGTGAGGTCCAGATGCGGACTTCGGGGTGACGCTCGTATTCCTCGTGCCGAACCATGCCGCGACGACCCCGGAAGGCGTCTCGACGATCGTGGACGCGTGGCATTGAGGAGTGGGCGGAGTCTCGTAGACGAACCCGACGTCACTATCGCGGGGTCGCGAGCCGTCTGGAGCCCCGGCGTCGTGTCCAGTGCGATCACTGACGCGAGGAACGCGGCGACGGTGACGACAGGTGCTGTCACGGCGGTCACGCGCTCTTCTCGATTGAAGCAGTTTCCGCGCGACGTCCCCGCTTGCGAATGATCCCAGCCCTGCATGACGCGCGCATTCACGCCGCGCAGGTTGAGCTCGCGGCCGGTCGCAGAGTTGACGAATTTCATCGCCTCGACGCCGAAGCGCGAGACGAACCTTGGCACAGCCGGTATGTGGTTGCGACGTGATCTCAATCACAGCGGATCCCATGGAAAGCCGGGTCCCGGCCGGCAGGTTGCGGCCGCTCAAATCCATGTCGATTGACAGCTGGTCGCCTGCCAGCGCCCAGCGGTCGCGTGATTGTGCCACCAAAGCAACGGCACGCACACCATGATATTGAGCTGCATGTCCGGATGGCACGTCCCATCGGGCGTGCGGCTGCTCCCGCGCGCGCTCCAGGTGTCGCCCACCAGGCCGTGCGCAGGATGCAGCTCCGCGCTGTCGAGCACCTCACGCGCCTCGATCGCCGGTCGGCGGACGATCAGCTCCAGGACCCCTTCGTCCCTCGGCGCCGATCGGATGATTTCCAGGCCGGCTTCGAGCTCCGCTCTCGTCAGGTGGCGCACCACTTCCTCCTCCTCAGTATGTCGCGCACGTTTGTGAGGCCTGGTTCGCCGCGCCAGCCCTGACGCGGGGGTGTTCAGGCCGCGCGGGGTCCGGCCTGGAAGGCCGTCCTCACCACATCCCAGGGCCCGACTGGAACCAAGCGTCCCCGACGATCCTACGGGGGCGCCTGTTGCGTCGAGCGCCAGCGGGCCGGAGGACTGATGGCCTGTATTCCAGGGTGCTCCTGAATTCTTCCAGGCCGACCGTTCTTGCCAGTGTGCGTAAAGTAGGAACGCATGGGGGACGGGAAGGACGCTCTGGTTCGTGCTCGGGGTGCTGGCCGTGTGGCGCATGACCCGCCTACTCCACCTCGAGCACGGACCGTGGGGCGTCATTGCCCGGGCCCGGACCGCTGCGGAGCGGCTTGGTCTGGGAGACCTGGTGCACTGTTTCTTTTGCCTGAGCCTGTGGTGGCTGCGCCAGTCGCCTGGTGCCTCGCCACTTCGTGGCCGGGACGCGCCATCGCGTGGCTCGCGCTGTCAGCAGGAGCCATCCTCATCGAGGTAAGAGTCCTGCAGCCTCCGTCGCGTCCGCGACAGGATTGAAGGTGGGTGATCGCGGTGCGCCGGCATTCGAGATCGTCAGGCTGGCTCGTCGCCGTCCAGGACGAGGCTGGAGCATCGTAGCCGATCTCGTCCTCTCCGCGCCCGACGAGCACCGATTGCCCACCGACACGAACGCGGGTGATCCGCCCGGCCTCACTGTCGATCGAGATGTGCACGCGGCTTGGCCGCTTCATCGCAACACCCTGAAGGCTGACCATCTGTCGCGCTCCGCCTCCGTCACCATGCCGTGGTGGAGCAGGTAGCATCCGAGCGGACCGCTGGCGCCGCCGGTGGCGGGATCCTCGGAGATACCGAAGCCGGGCGCCAGCATGCGGCTGTAGATCGGTCTCGTCGCCGTTACCGTTCTCATTCGTGAAGACGAACACTGGCAGCGCTCTCGATCCCCGCCGCGCTCAGTGCGCGCGTGAACGCCTCGCCGATCGATCGCGACCGCATCGACCGCACTGCGCGTGCGCAGCGGCATCGAAGAAGAAGGGCACTCCGCAGGATACCGATTGAAACGGCCGATCGCCGTGGAGGTTGCCGGGATCCACGCCGAGGGCCGCCGCGATCTCGACGCGATTGGTCGCCGGCGGGCCGAACGTCGGCAGGAGCTGCGTCATCCAGGCGAACCCCAGGCTTTCGCCGCTCCACTCGAGCGAGAACCTCGATCGGCCCGACGCCGAGCTCGAAGACGAACTTGTCACGGCCTCGCTGAATTTCTGCCTTCCGCCGCGAGTGGCGAATGTGCTGCCGATCGTCGGGTGGCCCGCCATCGGCAGCTCCTCGCCTGGAGTGAAGATGCGCATCCGCACGTCGCCCTGCCCCGACGGACCAAAGATGAACGTGGACTCCGAGAAGGCCATCTCCGCGGCGATCCGCTGCATCAGGTCCGCCGGAATGTCCGGAGGGTCGGGGAAGACCGCGAGCTGGTTGCCCCTCGAAGCGGTTCGACGTAAAGACGTCGAGGTGGAGATAGCGCAATGTGTCGAACTCATGGTTACGGGTAGCGTAGTCCAGCGGTCTTGTGGTGACCACGTCCAGTTCGGGCTTGGTCTGCATCATTGCTCGACAGCATACGACGCAAGCTCAGGAGAGCAGGGAGGCCAGGATCTGTGTGTTCCAGGGGTTCCAGAGGTTCCAGGAGGCTCCAGAGGTTCCAGAGGTTCCAGGGTTCCAGAGGTTCTCGAGGTTCCAGACGTTCGAAAGGTTCGCAGATGGAACCAGGCGCGGTAGGCCTGGCGGTGGACGGAAGTCGCTCGCACGATAAGATCCCTCTGCGATCCGTCCGCCGATCCTCCAGCTCCACGACGCCACCGTCATCAAAGACGGCAGGCCCGTGATCGACGCCGTCTCCTCAAGATCGAGGAGGGCGAGCACACGGTCGTGCTCGGTCCGAATGGCGCGGGCAAATCCGCACTGCTTCGGCCTCAGCCATCAGGAGCGGCCGCTCGCACGCGACGACCGGGCCGGCGCCCGTGCAGGTGCTCGGTCAGGACATCTGGAACATCACCGAGCTGCAGGCGCAGCTGGGCATCGTGTCCGCGGACCTTCATCAAAGGTTCGTTACCGGCAACAGCGAAGGACTCATCACCGCCGAAGCGGCAGTTCTTTCAGGCTTCCTCGTGTCCTACGGCATCCTTCGCTACGGCGTCGTGACCGGTGCGATGCGCGAACGGACGGCGGAAGCGCTCGCCATGATGGGCGTCAGCCACCTGGCCGCGCGCCGCCTGAATGAGATGTCCAGCGGCGAGGCACGCCGCGTGATGCTCGCACGCGCCCTCGTGACGACGCCCCGCGCGCTGATCCTCGACGAGCCCACGACCGGCCTGGATCTGGTGGCGCGCCACGATTTCATGGAACGCGTCCGCCGAATCGCGCGCGACGGGACGACCCTGATCCCTGATCACCCATCAGCGTGGAGGAAATCGTCCCGGAGATCGAGCGCGTCGTCCTGCTCCATCGCGGGCGGATCGCGGCCCATGGATCGAAGACGTCGATGTTGACGCCGGAGCACTTGAGCCGCGTCTTCGAAGCCCCTCTGCAGATCGAGCAGGCTGGCGGGTTCTACTACGCCCGCCCCGCCGACGCAGCGTTCGAACCCACTCCCTGATCCCCGAACCTCTGGAACCCCTCGAACCTCTGGAACCCCTGGAACCCTTGAACCCTCTGGAACCCCTGACCTCTGAACCCGAACGTCGACCGCCGTCTGCTATCCTCCCTTCGGGAGGATTCTCCCGTTGGCGAAACGATCCAAAGGCGGCGGCTCGCTGTTCGACGAGCCGGAAGACGACGACACCACAGTCGAGACACAGGGCGCGGGGCCGGGCGGGAACGATCCGTCGGTGGTTGCGCTCCACGAGGCGGCGCAGGCGCGATACCTCAACTACGCGCTGTCGGTCATCACGTCGCGCGCGCTGCCGGACGTCCGCGACGGGCTGAAGCCGGTTCAGCGCCGCATCCTCTTCACGATGTGGCAGCAGAACCTGACCGCCGACGTCAAGCACCGCAAGTGCGCGAAGGTCGTCGGCGACGTGATGGGCAACTACCACCCGCACGGCGACACCGCGCTCTACGAGACGCTCGTCCGCATGGCGCAGCCGTTCTCGCTGCGCTATCCGCTCGTCGACGGCTCCGGCAACTTCGGATCGCTCGACGGCGACAGCGCCGCGGCGATGCGCTACACCGAGTGCCGCCTCGCGCGCATCAGCGACGAGATGCTGACCGAGATCGATCAGGTCGACCGTCACCGTTCCGGCCCGAACTACGACGGCACGCAAGACCGAGCCGGTCGTGCTGCCGTCGCGCATTCCGAACCTGCTGATCAACGGCGCGACCGGCATCGCCGTCGGCATGGCGACGAACATCCCGCCGCACAACCTCAACGAGGTCTGCACGGCGCTGCATGAAGCTGCTCGACAACCCGGACCTGACGCAGCGTGCAGCTGTGCCCGCTACGTCAAGGGACCCGACTTTCCGACCGGCGGGCAGATGCTGAATTCTCGCCGAGGAGCTGAAGGAGATCTACAAGACCGGATCGGGCGCCGTGCGCCTGCGCGCGACGTGGGAAGAAGGTCCGGTGACGCACGGAAGCAAGACCATCTACATCACCAGCGTGCCCTACACCGTGAACAAGTCCACGCTCGTCGAGCGCATCGCCGACGTGGCGCTGAGCCGCAAGCTGCCGCCCCTGCTCGACGTCAAGGACCTCTCGACCGACGACGTGCGCATCGCGCTCGAGCTGAAGAAGGACGCCGACGAGAAGATGGTCGATGGCGTATCCTGTTCAAGCACACGCCGCTGCAGACCAGCTTCATCGTCAACCTCACCTGCCTGATTCCCACCGAGGCACGCCGACATCGGACGGCCGGAGCGGCCTCGATCTGCACGCGATGCTCTGGCACTTCCTGCACTTCCGGCTCGAGGTCGTCACCGAGACGCGCTGGAGCACGAGCTCGAGTCGCTCAAGAAGCGCGTCCACATCCTCGAGGGCTTCGAGAAGGTCTTCGACGCGCTCGACGAGATCCTCGCGGATCGTCCGCAAGTCGGAAGGGAAGCCGGACGCCGCGCAGCAGATCATCGAAGCGCTTCGATCTGGATGCCGAGCAGACGGACGCCATCCTCGAGCTGAAGATCTACCGCCTGGCCCGGCTCGAGATCCTGATCATCCGGAAAGAGCTCGAGGAGAAGCGCCGCCGCGATCCGGCAGCATCAACGCGCTGCTCAAAGATGAAGAGGGCCGCTGGGGTGTCGTCCGCGTCGAGATCGAGGAGATGCAGAAGAACTACGGCGACGCGCGCCGCACGAGGATTTCGAGCGATGAAGGGGAGTCGGAATACACCGCTGAGGACTTCATCGTCGACGAGGACAACGTGGTTCTCGTCTCGCGCGACGGGTGGGTCAAGCGGCAGAAGGAAGTGAAGGACGTCTCGACGACGCGCGTTCGCGAAGGAGACACGGTGCTGGCCGTGCTGCCTGGCAGCACTCGGGCGACGGTCGTGTTCTTCAGCAACTTCGGCGTGGCCTATTCGGCTCGCGGATTGCAGACCTCCCGGCCTCGACCGGCTATGGCGAGCCGATCCAGCGATTCTTCAAGCTGCAGCGACGGCGAACGGATCGTCGCGGCGCTCAGCCTGGATCCGCGCGTGAGCGGGACGATCGCCGCGAAGAAGGAAGGTGACGTGCCGCCCGTCCATGCGCGTTGCCGCGACGAGCGACGGCTACAGCCTGCGCTTCAGCCTCGAACCGTTCGTCGAACCCGAGCACCCGGGCAGGGCGGCGATTCGCGCGGACGCCGGAAGGGGCGGAGGTCGTCGGCGTCAGCCGTGTAACGGGCGGCGAGATCGCTGATTGCCGCCACGCGCGAAGCTCGCGGCCTCTTGTGCAAGGTCGACGAAGTCAACTATCTGTCCGGTCCCGGTCGCGGCGTGATCCTGATCAAGCTGGATAAGTCCGATCGGGTCCTCGGATTCATCGCGTCCACCGGCGATCGCGATCTCCTGACAGTCGAGACCAGCCGCGGCGCCGAGCAGACGATCAGCACGACGAAGCTACGAAGTCACCGAGCCGCGGCGGCAAGGGCCGCGAGCTCCTCCAGCGCGGACAGTTCACGCGTGTCCTCTGGCCTGTTCCGGATGCGCCCGGAGCCATTCGCGGAATAAAGGAACGGATATCGCCCATGACGACCGACAACTTCGACAGCGACTGGCTCGTCGACGTGCGGGTCCAGTTCGAGAAGATGAAGCGGCTCGCCGAAGGCGCGCTCGCTCAGGCGGGAGACGACCAGCTGAATGTGGCGCTCGATGCCGAGTCGAACAGCCTCGCGGTGATCGCGAAGCACATGGCCGGCAACCTGCGCTCCCGCTTCACCGACTTCCTCACGACCGACGGAGAGAAGCCCGATCGGAACCGCGACGGCGAGTTCGAGATCGAGGGATCCGTCACGCGGCGGACGCTGATGGAGGATTGGGAGCGGGGGTGGCAGGTCCTCTTCGGCGCACTCGAGGCGCTGACCACCGCCGACCTGCGGCGAGAGGTCGTGATCCGCGGCGAGCGCCACACCGTCGTCCAGGCGCTCAATCGGCAGTTGACCCATCACTCGTATCACGTCGGGCAGATCGTCTTCCTCGCCAAGCACCTCCAGTCCGATCGGTGGAAGACGCTGAGCCTGCCGCGCAGGCGATCGTGACGGGATCCGGGGATCGGGGATCCGGGATCCGGAAAATCTCCGTCGATCCAACTCGAGGCGTCTGCGGATCACGGAAGATCGGAAGATAAGGCCGACGCATCACCTCGATGCCACGAATGCAATGGCGGGAACAAACGCGCAATTGTGACCGGAAGCTGCAAGCCATCCTCGAGCCGCGTTGCTCTGATCAGGATCTCCTGGATCCTGATCCCTGATCCCTGATCCTGATCCCGACTCGATCTCCCTGGCCCTGCTAGAATTGGCTAGGGTATGGGCCCATGGCAGGAGTTCTCCGGCCTCAACCGGGGATACGTGCTCGAAGCGTTCGAACGGTGCACCGACAGAACCCGGCGTCGGTCGATCCCGAGACCCGGGCGCTGTTCGAGACCTGGACGCCTCCAAGCGAGGAATCGCTCGAGCCTGCGGCGGGGTTGCCGCTTCAGAAGATCGTCGGCGCCGTGAACCTCGCTGAGTCCATCCGGCGCTACGGGCATCTCGCGGCCCGGCTCGATCCTCTCGGCGGACGCCCTCCCGGCGACCCGTCGCTGCTCTCGGAAACACACGGCGTCACGGATCAGGATCTCCGTGCGCTGCCGGCGAGCCTCGTATCCGGCGCGCTGGTCGATCCCGGCACGACGGCGCACGACGCCATCGAGGAGCTGCGTCGGATCTACTGTTCGACGTCCGGGGTACGACTACTCGCACGTGTTCGTGCCGCCGGAGCGCGAGTGGCTGCGGCAGGCGGCCGAAGCCGGGCGTTTCCGCGCGCCGGCCGATCCGATCAATCCGGGGGCGCTGCTCGATCGGCTGTCGCAGGTCGAGGCGTTCGAGCGGTTCCTCCACCGCACCTTCCCCGGCAAGACCCGCTTCTCGATCGAGGGGCTCGACATGCTCGTCCCGGTGCTGGACGAGGTGATTGGCGAGGCGGCCGAGTCCGGGATCCGTCACATCCTGATCGGCATGGCGCACCGCGGCCGCCTGAACGTGATGGCGCACGTGCTGCAACAAGCCGTACGCGCAGATCCTCGCGGAGTTCAAGGACCCGGTCTCGCGCACGCTTCCGTGAGGACATGGCGTGGACGGGCGACGTGAAATACCACGCCGGCGCGCTCCGCGCGATCCAGCGGCGGCGCCCAGCTCGATCTCGTGCGTCTCGATGCCGCCGAACCCGAGCCATCTCGAGGCGATCGATCCGGTCGTGGAGGGAATGGCGCGCGCGGCCGGGACGATCGTCGACGCGCGGCGGCGCGCCGAGGTTCGACCCGGCGCGCAGCGTGCCGATCCTGATCCACGGCGACGCCGCGTTCCCGGGTCAGGGCATCGTCGCCGAGACGCTGAACCTGAGCCGGCTGCCGGGCTATTCGACACCGGCGGCACGATTCACATCATCGCCAACAACCAGCTCGGGTTCACCGACGGCTCCCGAGGACTCGTACAGCACCTCGTACGCGAGCGGCCTCGCGCGCGGCTTCAAGATCCCGATCGTCCACGTCAACGCCGACGATCCGGAGGCCTGCGTCGAGGCGGCGCGTCTCGCGTTCGCCTATCGCGCGCGGTTCCAGCGCGACTTCCTGATCGACCTGATCGGCTATCGGCGCTACGGGCACAACGAAGGTGACGAGCCGGGCTTCACGCAGCCGCTGATGTACCAGAAGATCGCGGCGCACCCGACCGTCCGCGAGATCTGGGCGCAGACGCTCGTCGAGCGCGGCGCCATCGACGCCGGCCGCTCGCGGACGTCTGCGTGAAGGCGCTACTCGGACGAGCTGCAGGAGGCGCTACGAGAAGCTGCAGCCGGAGCAGGACTTCGTCGAGCCGACAGCCCGAGGCGCCGCCGCCCGGCGCGGCCGCGCGCGGCGCAGACGGCGCGTGCCGCTCGAACGGCTCCGCGAGCTCAATGCGCGCTGCTGACGCGTGCCCGGCGGACTTCAGCGATCCATCGCAAGCTCGAACGCGTTCGCGAGAGAACGGGCGCAGGTGCTCGACGCGCCCGACGAGCGCACGGTCGACTGGGCGACGCGCCGAGGAGCTGGCGCTACGCGTCGATCCTCGCCGACGGCATCAGCATCCGGCTGACCGGCGAGGACGTCGAGCGCGGCACCTTCAGCCATCGGCACGCGGTGCTCCACGACGCCGACGACCGGGCGGGTCCACGTGCCGCTGCAGACGCTGCCGCAGGCGCGCGCCGCCTTCGAGATCCACAACAGCCCGCTGACCGAGAACGCGCGTCATCGGCTTCGAGTACGGCTACAACATGCAGGCGCCGTCGCGGCTCGTGATCTGGGAAGCGCAGTACGGCGACTTCATCAACGGCGCGCAGGTGATCGATCGACGAGTTCATCGTCGTCGGCGCGCGGCAAGTGGGGCTCGCGGCCGTCGCTCGTGCTGCTGCTGCCGCACGCGCATCGAAGGTCAGGGGCCCGATCACGCGAGCGCGCGGCCCGAGCGGTTCCTGCAGCTGGCCGCCGACATCAACATGCGCGTCGCCAACTGCACGACCGCCGCGCAGTTCTTCCACCTGCTGCGGCGTCAGGCGGCGCTGCTCACGGTCGATCCGCTGCCGCTCGTCGTGCTGACGCCGAAGAGCCTGCTCCGGCACCCGCAGGTGCCGTCCACGCCACGGGAGCTTGACCGAAGGCCGTTTCTCACCGGTGCTCCACGATCCCGAGCGCGGAAGCGCGGGCCGGCGAGGTGCGGCGCGTCCTTCTCTGCAGCGGGAAGGTCTATATGGACCTCTGGTCGCAGCGGAGCAGCGTGAGACGAGGCCGGACGTCGCAATCTGCCGGGTGGAACAGCTCTATCCCGTTCCCACGCACGCGCTGCGGGCGGCCCTCGAGTCGTTTCCGGACGCAGAGGAGCTCGTCTGGAGTGCAGGGAGGAACCGGAGAACATGGGTGTATGGGAGTTCATTCGATCTCCCTGCTCGACGTAGCTCGGCGGGCGGCCGCTGCGTCGAGTGGCTCGCCCGAGGAGCGCGAATCCGGCGGAAGGCTCCGCGTCACGTCATGCGATTGAATCAGCAGGCGCTCGTCGAGGCAGGCCTGCAGGCCACCGCCCCGCAAGGCCTCCAGCGTCGCAAGCGCGACACCAAAACGGCACAGCTCACGAGTTAGATACGGTGGCACGCGCTGGCGGCGGCAGCGCAGCGCCCGGTCAGACAAGGACACACCAACACATGGCTTCGAATATCGTCGTGCCTGAGGTCGGAGAGTCCATCGTCGACGCCCGGATCGCGAAATGGCTGCGACACGAAGGAGACGTGGTCGCCGCCGGTGACCCGCTCGTGGAGCTCGAGACCGACAAGATCGATCTCGAGGTCAGCGCTCCGCAAGCCGGCGTGCTGAGCCGGACATCGCGCGCAGGACGGAGAGGACGTCAAGGTTGGCGAGGTGCCGGGCGTGATCGAGGAAGCCGCGGCGGGCAAAGGCGCGAAGCCGGCTGGCTCCGGGCGCTGGGCGAAGGGGCCACGGCGGCCGCACCCGCGCCTGAAGCGAACCGGCGCGGGTTTCGGCGTCTCAGCAGGCGCCAGCGCAGCGGCAGGCGGCGCAAGCTTCGGCTCCAGCAAAGGGGCCGCGTGCGACACCCACGGCGCGAAAGGCGGCGGAGGAGCACGAACTGGATTTGTCCAGCGTCCGGGCACCGGCGATGCAGGGCGCGTCATGCGTCAGGGACGTCGAGCATGGCCGCGCGTGGCCGAGCCTCCGCCGCAGCCCGCCGCGGTGACCTCTCCGCTGTCGAACCGCCTGCGCCGAAGCCAGCTCCGCCGGTAGCGCGAGAAACGCGCGCGCCGCCGCAGGCGATCGCACCGAAGAGCGCGTCCGCATGTCGAAGCGGCGCGCCACGATCGCTCGCCGGCTCGTCGAAGCGCAGCAGCACCGCCGCGATGCTGACGACGTTCAACGAAGTGGACATGACGCGCGGTGATGGCGCTGCGCGAGCGCCACAAGCAGGCGTTCAAGGAGCGGCATCGGCGTCGGGCTCGGGCATCGCGTCGCTTCTTCGTCAAGGCCGTCGATCGGCGCGCTGCGCGAGTTCCCGCGCATCAACGCCGAGATCCAGGGCGACGAGATGGTGCTCAAGCACTATTACGACATCGGCGTCGCCGTCGGCGCCAGCGAAGGGCTCGGTCGTGCCGGTGCTGCGCGACGCCGATCGCATGACGTTCGCCGAGATCGAAGCGACGGATCCGCGAGCTTCGCGAAGAAGGCCGAGGACGGCACGCTCTCGCTGGCCGATCTCAAGGGCGGCACGTTCACGATCACCAACGGCGGCGTGTTCGGGTCGCTGATGAGCACGCCGATTCTGAATCCGCCGCAGGTCGGCATCCTCGGCCTGCACGCAATCAAGGATCGTCCCGATCGCGCGTCGACGGCGCAGGTCGTCGTGCGGCCGATGATGTACATCGCGCTTCACATACGATCACCGGATCGTCGACGGCTCCGAAGCGGTCCAGTTCCTCGTGCGCGTCAAACGGCTCGTCGAGGATCCGGGCGCGCTCTCTCCTGGACTGAGTGGATTCTGTAGCGCCGGGTCTTTGGGCCCGGCTCGCCGCGGCCTGAGTCGCAGGGCTAGACCAGGTCCGACCCCTCCTCTCCACTGCTCGGGGTCAGGCCATGGTCTGGCCCACCTGCGCCCACGGCCCCTGCCCAGCAGATCGATTTCAACCTGTCACAGTCGCGTTGACGACCGCGGGGAGTCACGATACAGTGCCGGGGCCGTGGAACCGCTTCCAGATTCGCGAGGTCCGCGCGTTCGTTTCTCATACTGTCGCGCGCGACGGCGCGGCGGTGAAGTTGCCGCCTGGCGAGGCGGAGCCCTGGACAGCCTGAGGCGCAGCCTCGCTTGAAGAGGTGTCACGATGCGCGCTGCATCAATAGTCTTGCTGAGCGTCTGGGTCGCCGCGCGTTGCTGCAGGCGCAGGCCCCCGCTCCCGCCACTCCAAACCCTGCTCCTGCGACACCGCCCGCTCAGGCCCCGCCGGACAGGGCGGTGGACGCCGGGAAGCCCCGCGTCACAGCGGCCGCCGCAAACCGTGACGCAGCAAACGTATTCGCCTGAACAGATCCGCGCGGGCCAGGTACTCTTCGTCTCGCAGTGCGGCTTCTGCCACGGGCGCGACGCGATGGGCGGCGAGACCGGTCCGGACCTCACGCGGTCGATCGTCGTCGCGGAGGATGTCAAGGGCGACAAGATCGGTCCCGTGGTGCGCACCGGCAGGCCGGGAAAAGGGATGCCGGCCAACAACCTGTCCGACACCGACCTCGGCAACGTCGTAGCGTTCATCCACGATCAGAAACGCAAGGCGGGACACGCTCGAGGGCAACAGACGCACGGTCGATGTTGCCGACCTGCAGACCGGGAACGCGCAGGCGGGCGAGCAATATTTCAACGGGGCGGGAGGCTGTGCCGAAGTGTCACACCCCAACGGGTGACTTCGCCGGGCTCGCCACGCGCCATGCAAGGGGCTGCAGTTGATGCAGCGGATGCTCTACCCGAGCGGCCGCGGGCGGGGCGGCCGGGCGCCGTATGCGCCGACGGTGACCGTCACGCCGCGAAACGGACCCGCGGTCACCGGCCGGCTGGCCTATCGAGACGAGTTCACGATCGCGCTCACCGACGAGGGCGGCTGGTACCGATCCTGGCCGAGACGACGCAGGTGAAGTTCGTGGTTGACGACAAGCTCGGAGGGCGCACTCGGCGCAGCTGCCGAAGCTACACGGACGCCGACATGCACAACGTGCTCGCTTATCTGCAGACATTGAAGTAGCGCCGGGGGCCAGCGCCGGGCTTCAGCCCCGGTGGACAGAGGGCATTCGCAAACGGGCTGAAACCGCCCGTATAGTCGAGTAAGGCGGAAACCATGAGATCTCGACACAGCATCAGCCTCGCTATCGCGAGCCTTGCCATACCGCTCGCGTTACCAATATTCCTCAGCGCACAAGCGCCACAGACAGCCGCCGCACCTCGGACCGCCGATGTGCCTGTCGCAGGGGCCTCGACCCGGCGACGCTCTTGAAGCCGCCGGCCGACAGCTGGCCGACCTATCACGGCGACTACTCCGGCCAGCGCCACAGCAAGCTGACGCAGATCACGCCCGACAACGTTCATCAGCTGACGCTCGCCTGGGCGTTGCAGACCGGGTCAGATGGCAGCAGATCAAGGCGACGCCGATCCTCGTCAACGGCGTGCATCTACATCACGGCCCCCGACAACATCTGGGCGATCGACGCGCGGACGGCGCGGCAGATCTGGCGCTACACCTATCCGAACACAACCAGGGCTTTCACATCGGCCATCGCGGCGCCGCCGTCTACAAGGACTCGGTCTTCCTGACGACGCCTGATGCGCATCTCGTCGCGCTCGACGCGCAAGACGGCAAGGTCAAGTGGAACGTCGAGATCGCCGACTGCGAAGAAGGGCTTCTGGTCGACGAACGCGCCGCTCGTCATCCGCAATCACCTGCTGGTCGGCGTGTCGGGCGACTTCGACAACCTGCCCGGCACGCTGAAGTCGTTCGACCCCGAGACCGGGCAAGACGCAGTGGACGTTCTACAGCACGCCGCCGATCGGCACGCCTGGTTCGACCGAGCGGCGGCGCCACCGGCGGTCAGATGTGGATGACCGGCACCTACGATCCCGATCTCAACCTCGTCTACGTCGGCACCGGCAACCCGACGCCGGTGCTGAACGGTCCGCATCGTCCCGGCGACAACCGCTGGACCTGCAGCATCGTCGCGCTCAACCCGGACACCGGCAAGCTGCGCGTGGGGCTTTCAGGCGTCGCCGCACGACACTCACGACTGGGACGCCGCCGAAGTGCCTGTGCTCGTCGACGGCGTCTTCGACGGCGCGCCGCGCAAGATGCTGCTGCAGGCGTCGCGCAACGGCTACTTCTTCGTGCTCGATCGCACGAACGGCAAGAACCTGCTGACGACGCCGTTCGCCGACGGTGAACTGGGCGATCGGGTGTGGACGAGGAAGCGGCCGGCCGCATCCCGAATCCGGCGAAGGAGCCGGCGCGGGACGGCCGCCTCGTCGCGCCCAACGAGAGCGGCGGCACCAACTATCGATCGCCGAGCTTCGATCCGCGCGACTGGCGTCTGTTGATCGTCAGCGCGCAGGACGCCTACGGCATCTATTTCTTCAAGCCGGAGCACGGCGAGTACGGGTGGGCTGGCGCCGACTACGGCCTGTGGAGCAGAGGGATGCTCCGGGCGATTGACTATCAGACCGGCAAGCTATCCGATGGGAGCACGATCTGTCCGAGGCGAGCCATCCCGCGGGCGTTCTCGACGACGGCCACCGGGGTGACGTTCTCGGGTGATTCAGCCGGCAGCGTCATCGCCCTGCGCACGAGTGACGGCAGCACGCTCTGGCACTCGGCAATCGGCCGCGTTGGGAACTCGCCCGTCGACCTACGAGCTCGACGGGCGACGGCATGCTCCTGGTCGCCGGTGGTGGAGTCCTGTGCGCGTGGACGTTGCCGGAGAAATCAGTGTTCTTCTGAGGTTCAGGTTCTGGAGCCTGAACCTCGGCTCCTTCAGACTCTGGCCTAGAACCCTGACGACTTTCACCAACATCGCCAACTGCCCCGCGTGATACGCGTCGTGCTGCGCGAGTCCATCGCAGCAGCACGTGGCTCATGACGCCGCTTCCCGTTTCACGGATTGCGGGGATCGTTCGTCGGCTCGAAGAGCTGCGACTCGGGCAGGCTGCGCACCGCGGCTACGAGCGCCGCATGCGCCGCGTGGAGCCGTTCCAGCGCATCGCGCCAGCGCTCTGGCGTCGGCGCGCCGACCTCCGGCCAGTCCCCTCCTCCGGTGTCCCTGAAGGCGCGCCGCTCAACCGATGGCGCCACTTCGTTCTTCCACGGCTGTCATGTGCAGCACGAGCTGCCAGATCGTGTGCACGTGAGGCACGATGTGCGCCGCCGCCTGCGGCGGCGGTAACGCCCTTCAGAATGTCGGTGACAGACGAACCGTGCCAGGGATCGCTGGCGTGTTCGCGTTCGAGCTCATCGACGAGGCGGGAGGTCTCAGACATAGGGAGGTTCTAGGGTTCTAGGGTTCTAATGGTTCTAGGGGTTCTGATGGTTCTGGGTTCTCCGGTTCTCCAGACGCCGGCGAATTCCGACAGACCGCGAAGTCAGAACCCCGAACCCATAGAACCAGACAGAACCCTTAGAACCCTAGAACCTAGTGAGTCAGTCCGTACGAGCAGCGCGTTGATCCCGAACGCGTATCCTTCGACCGAGAACGTGTAGAAGCTACTCGGGTCGTCGCCTTCGCGCTCGAACGCGTCGCCGAAATCGGTGTTGTGCGTGATGAGGACCATCAAGCGGCCGTGTGAGTCCGGAGATGCCGCGCGCATGCGCCTCCGCGCTGTCGGGGCCGAGCTCAGACGTCGGACCGCCAGGCTCCCCCAGTTGCCGATTGAGGGAATCTGCGGCACGCGCAACCTCGAACTGCGCGTGGAAGAGCGGATGATCGCGTGGGAGATCGCGGATGGGTACTCGTCAGGCGGCAGGACCTTCGAGAGCTCGCCGGCAAAGTGCTCCCAGGCGTCAGTGCCCCAGAAATCGTCGGCCCACAGAAACCCGCCTTTGAGGAGGTTGCTCGCGAAGGTGGACGGCTTCGGTCTGGCCGATGCGCCCGCCGGGCTCAGTCATCATGATGAAGGGGCAATTGAACATCGCGGGTCGTTCAATTCCATCACCAGATGATTCGGCTCTGCCGTCGGGCTGGCGGCTGATGCGCGTCTTCGTGAGCTCCCGACAGCCGGATGGATAGGTTGATGTCGGCGCGCGGGTAGTCGACCCACCAGGGGCTGGAGTAGCCGTAAAAGGAGGGGTCGTGCGGAAACATGATTCGACAGAAGTTGAACGATCCGTCGAAGCTCTCTGGGTGTGGGCGCTCGGAGCTGACCCGAAAAGCCGGTTGCCGCGGCGAAAGCCCTGCGCGCTCGCCGTGGCGACGAAGACCGCGAGGGCGAGAGCCGCCATCGCGCCTTTGACGAGCCGACCCTCGACATCCGGGTATGTATCCTGTGACGGTCGTCCCGAACGACCCGGAAACCGCGTGCTACTATCGCCCACATCCACGCTCTCCATGCCGCGATTCACGCGTGTTAGCATCAACATCGATGACCTCGGTTCCAGGAACGCGTATCCGCCGGTTCAGCGTTCGTGATTGTTCGGCCGAATCCCTCAGCCGCGACACCTGAGCGGCTGCCGTGAATTACGCATTACTTCCTTGTGAGATGGCGACCAACTACACAGCGAAAGACATCACCGTCCTGGAGGGCCTCGAACCCGTTCGCAAGCGACCCGGCATGTCACATCGGCGGCGTCGGGCAGCGCCGGACTCCACCACCTCGTCTGGGAGATCCTCGACAACGCCGATCGACGAGGCGATGAACGGCTACGCCGTCGAACATCGTCGGTCACGCTGCACGACGACGGCGCGTCGATCACGATCTCAGACGACGGGCGCGGGCATCCCGGTCGACAAGCATCCCAAGACGAAGAAGAGCGCGCTCGAGGTCATCTTCTCGACGCTGCACGCGGGCGGCAAGTTCGAGCGCCGGCAACTACAAGACCGCGGGCGGCCTCCACGGCGTCGGCGCCAGCGTCGTCAACGCCCTGTCGAAGGAGCTCGTCGCGACGGTGCGGCGCGACGGCGCGCAGTGGGAGATGCGCTTCAAGCAGGGCGCCGTCGTCGGCGGCGCTGAAGAAGCTCGGCGCCGCGCGCGGCATCGGCGACGACGGTGTTCTTCCGGCCCGACTCGACGATCTTTCCGAAGGTCGAGTTCGACGCCGAGACTGATCCGGCAGCGCCTCGAGGTCTCGAGCTACCTGCACAAGGGCGTGAAGATCGTCTTCGAGGACGAGGCGCAGAAAGAGAAGCGACGTCTACCAGCACACCGAAGGGCTTGCCGACTACCTGAAGAAGATCGTCGTCGAGCGGTCGGCGCGTCGCCGGTGCACGACGCGCCGTTCAGCGTCACCCGCGAGAGCGACGAGAACGGCATCCGGCTCGACCTCGCGCTGCAGTGGACGCAGTCGACCGACGAGCACGTCCGCAGCTACGTCAACGGCATCCCGACGGGATCCGGCGGCACGCACGAGAACGGCTTCCGCGCCGGCCTCGGCAAGGCGGTCCGGAACTTCATCGACACGCACAACCTGTCGCCGAAAGGCGTGACGCTGACCGCCGAGGACATCCGCGAAGGGCCTCATCGCGCGTGCTCAGCGTGTTCGTGCAGGAGCCGCAGTTCCAGGGGCCAGACCGAAGGATCGCCTGAACAACCCCGAAGTGATGTCGGCGGTCGACTCGCAGGTCCGGCCGGCCCTCGAGCACTGGCTCAACACGAACAGCAGCGTCGCCGAGTCGATCGTCGCGCGCATCATTCTCGCCGCGCGCGCCCGCGAGGCGAGCCGCGCCGCGCAGCAGGAAGTCACGAGCAAGTCGGCGACGTCCGGCCGCCTCACCTTGCCGGGCAAGCTCAGTGACTGCACCAATCCCGGTCGAGAAGACAGCGAGATCTTAGCAATGCAGTAACC
>ERZ1370068.6340-contig-5329_pt1 | contig 48219 bp, 61 predicted proteins | sample MGYA00561227_ERZ1370068 | MGnify/ENA primary metagenome ERZ1370068 (study PRJEB38410, sample SAMEA6850437) | metagenome | study: Metagenomic assessment of the ecological functions of the soil: analysis of the soil microbiota associated with the... | reverse complement strand
GTATGCTTCGTTCAGTTACGTATTGCTGTGTCAACCGGGTGCCCTGACAGAGCGGGTTCCTCTGGCTACCCGGCGTCACGGCTCGTTGACACCTTTCGACGGCGGTGTACAACGAGCGTGCAGCCGGCCCGGGGGGTGGCGCACCGTAAGTGGTGGCTGATGTCAGGCTGCGCATGTGGAAGAGTGCCTGGGTTCTCCGGGCCGCTGGTTTCAGCGCAATTGTGGTCGCGGCCGCCGTGTCGGCTCCGGCTGCCGTCAGCGGCGCCACCCGACCACGGCACGTTCACCTCGCACGAGTGTCTTCGGTAAATTCCGGTGTCTCGCGCTCCCGAGGATTCTCGGTGGACGTCGTCGAGGACGGGGTGAACACGTTCCGGGTGTTCTTCGATCGCTCCGGTGGTGGCACGCGCGTCTCTGCAGTCGTCTGCCGCGCGGTCATAGCGGCGAACGGGCGCACGATCGTCGAGCGGGGACAAGTGGATGGACGTCTTCTACCCGGACGGGACGGCGCGCACGGTCAGGAGACACCGTGCATATCGAGGTCCGGCCGGGATGGTCCAGCACGATGCCGGGCAGATTGTCTTCAACGCCGACGGGTCTGCTCGTCCGCTATCCACGGTCCGCATCCGCAGTTCGAGGGCCAGACGTTCTGCTTCGCGCTGCTGCCATAGTCGCCGCTGCTGGCAGCGACGATTTGCACTCATCCCTGGCGCGCACGCTGACTCCCAGGCCGTATCCGGCCTGGGCCGCCATACCAGGATGAACCCGGCGGCACCCGGTCCACGTGATGATGGCTATAGCGCGGGAAGGGGCAGCTGGATGAAACAGCTCGCATTGATCGTGCTAGGTGCGCTGGTCGCCCTGACCGGGGCCGTCTGGACGCTGCAGGGCCTGGGCTATATCAACGGCAGCTTCATGACCGGCGCGACGTTGCTGGGCGGTCATCGGGCCGATCGTCCTGCTGGCCGGGCTCGCGATCATTGTTCTCGCGCTCCGCGGCAGGCGGCGGTCCGGGAGGCGGCAGCGCGCGGCGCGCACAGGCTGACGCCGGCGGCAGCCGCTAGTCGTCGTGGGACCGGCGCAGCCGCTTGAGCTCGGACCGGCGCTGCTTCTCGGCCAGCCGCCGCTCCCGGCCGCCCGGCTTCGGCCTGGTCGGCGCACGGGCAGCCGGGGGCGGAGCGGTCGCCGCCGTCAGCAGCGCGGCGAGACGGCTGGCCGCCGCCTGCCGGTTGCGCAGCTGGGAGCGGTGCTCGGAGGCGGCCACGGTGATGGTCCCGTCCACCAGCCGGTCGGCGAGGGGCCCGCAAAGCACGCTCCTTGAGCACCGGGCCCAGCGCGTCCGAGCCGGCCAGGTCATAGGACAGCTCGACCCGGCTGTCCGTCGTGTTCACCGACTGCCCGCCCGGGCCGGACGACCTGGAAAAGCGCCAGGACAATTCCTCCGGCGGTATCACCGCGCCGCGGACCTGGATGGGAGTCGTCACCCACTAATGATCGCCGCGCCAGCTGGCCGCATCACCAACCTCTCCAGGTCAGTACGGCCAGGTGTCAGCTGCCCGGTCACCGGGCCTGGTAGCGATGCCGTGGCTCATCTTGTGCGCAGTCGTGCGTGGCCGTCCCGGTAGCCGCCGCTGACCCCTCTGCCGTAGTGTCTTGTCGGTGCACACGGGTCACGCGGCAGGTCATAGGCCCGGAGACCGCCACAGCACGTCCGGGTCGGCGCTCCGTGAGTTCGTTCGGCCCGTGCAGGCGGCTCACGGGCCGCCAGCAGGAGGCCATATGGGCGGGCGATATGTGGTCGCCGAGGGAACTCACGGCGACGGGCTGACATGGGTCATCTGGGCCAGACGGCACGAGCCGCGCAAGGGCGACCTGCTCAGCATGATCCGGGTCACCGATGCCAGCGGCCGCATTCTGCACGGCGGCGGCCGGGCTGGCCCGCCGCTGCCGCCCGGCCACGTGCTCAACGTCACCTCCGGCGGCAGCGACGAGGGCCGCGGACCTCTGCTGGCGCGCGTGGACCCCCGGGTGCGCAGGCTGGAACTGAAGGTCGAGGACGGGACCACGCTCGATGTGCCGCTCTACGACTGCCGCCGACATCCCCGAGGTGCGGTTCGCCTCGCTGCTCCTGCCCCGGGACGTGGCCCTGGAGTCGGTGACCGGGTTCGGCGCGAAGAACGAGGAACTGGAGCGGCTCGACCTCCGGTTCGTACCAGGCGCGCTGGGAGGAGAGCTCACTGACGCCGGAGCGGCGGCCGCGCTGCGCTGGTCGGGGTTCCCAACGTCGGCCCCTTCGGTGACCCGCGGCTGCTGGTCGATCTGGCGGTGGCCGCCGAGGAGGCGGGCTGGGACGGCTTCTTCCTCTGGGACCACCTGCTCTGGGATGAGCCGGAAGGCCACGTCGCCGATCCCACCGTCGTGATCAGCGCGGTCGCCGCCCGCACCGAGCGGATCCGGATCGCGATCATGGTGAACCTGCTGGCCGCGGCGGCGGGCGGCGAAGGTGGCGCGCGAGACCGCCACCCTGGACGTGTGCTGACCGCGGGTACGGCTCATCGTCGGCGCCGGGCTCGGGACGCTGGCCTCCGAGTTCACGGCGTTCGGCGAGTCCGCCGACCCGCGGGTGCGGGCCGCCCGGCTTGACGAGTCGCTGCACCTGCTGGACGCCTTCTGGACCGGCCAGCCGGTGACCTTCCACGGCGAGTACCTGACCGCCGCCGGCGTCACCATGCTGCCGCGGCCCGTGCAGCGGCCGCGGATCCCGGTCTGGTGCGGCGGGCGCTGGCCGAACAAGCGGCCGTTCCGCCGCGCCGCCCGGTGGGACGGCGTGATGCCCATCCACACCGGCTACGGCCTGGGCGAGACCATGCCCCCGGCCGAGCTGCGGGCGGTCGTGGCGTACACGCGGGAGCACAGGACGGGAGCCGGGCCCTTCGACGTCGCCCTGGAGGGGCGCACCGACGGCTCGGCCGCGGACCGCGGCGGGCAGCTGGTCGCCTCCTACGCCCGCGCGGGGCTGACCTGGTGGGTCGAGGCGCTGGGCTGGTGGCGGGGGCACCCCGCCGAGGCGATGAGCCGGATCCGCCAGGGCCCCCGGCCATCGGCTGAGTCACCGGGCCGGCAGCTGGCAGGCGCCATCGGACCACCGCCATCGGCTGAGGCCGTCATCGCGGGCACGGCGGCGACGTGGTCGCCAGCGGGATCCGCCAGGCGCTCGCGGCGGCGGCGACGATCTCGGCGGTGGTGCGCAGCCCCGCCGTGCGGGCGACCCGGTGGTGGATCAGGAAGTCGCGGACCATCCGCAGCGCTGCCTGGTCGCCGAGCAGGCTGCCGTGCAGCGCTGGCACCACCAGCACGTTGGGCGGCAGGCTGCAGGTCAGGCAGGGTGACGGCGTCGGCCAGCGGGACCAGCGCCATCCAGCGCAGCCGGTGGTGGCGGGCCGCCTGCGCCGCGAACCGCGCGCCCACCCGGTTGACCGACCCGATCAGCGTCTGGGCCCCGGAGGTGCCGAACGGGGACAGGCCCCCGACGAACCAGACCACCCCTGCAGCTCAGCTCCCGGGCACCTCCGCCGACCCGCCGCCGACCGGGTAGCTCACCTGCCCGGGCGCGACGATCGGGCTCAGCAGCACGACGCGTGCCAGCGGGACGATGGGGGTGCAGGGCGAGCATCGCGTACACGCCCAGCGTGCCTCGCTCTCGGCGACGACGTCCACCCGGCTGGCCGGTCTTGGCGTGCAGCCAGCCAACCTGGGCGGCGATGCGGTCGCCCCAGCACCGGCAGCGGCAGGTTGCTGTCCGCGGGGCCGTACGGGAGCGGGTTGCCGGCCCGGTCCAGCCCCGGTAGGAGAACGTCTGCACCGGCGTGTCCGGCATGGCCTGGGCCAAGCGACCGGCCGTGCTCGCAGCAGTAGGACCCGAACCCGTGGACATTCAGCACCGGGGGACCGTGCCACCGGGGGGCGGCCGACCGCTGGGCGGCTGTGAGCGCTGGCGGCCTGCCTGCGCCGTGCGCGCAACCGTGACGACCGGCACCCGGTCCCGCGGCCATGCCGGATCCTGGCCGCCTTGGGCGGCGTGGACCGCGGGCACGCCCACCAGGGAACACCAGCCGGATCGGCCAGGGTCACCACCGCGATCGCGGCGACCATGGCCACCGGCACCGATGGGATGCGCTGCAGCCAGGCCAGCAGCCCGCCGCCGCGGCGGCGGCGGCGCGCGGGCGACCACGGCGGTCAGCCCGTACCAGGCCCGGGCGTTGACCAGGTAGGCCAGCCCGGCGACCGGGACAGCGGCGCGCGATGGGCAGCTGGCCGGTGACCGCGGCCGCCACCGACAGGAGCGCGCGAAGTCGGCGAGCAGCCATCCGGCGGCCGCCGGCGAGGGCAGCCTCCGCCACCAGCCGCCCGCCATTCCGCCGTGGCTGATCGGCAGCGCGATCAGCAGCATGACCGGCAGCGTGGCGAGGAAGGGCCAGAGAAGGGAGGATCGCCACGCCGAGCGCCAGGCTGGCGACCGGGGATATGAGCAGGCAGGCGAACACGGTGAAGCCGAGGGCGCAGCCGCAGAGCCGACAGCGGCGCGGGCGCCTTCCGGCGGCGGGCCAGGCCAGCCGGACGAGCACCGAGTTCACCGCCGAGCGGGCCAGGATCAGCCCGGCCAGCAGCAGGGCGAACTCCAGCCAGGACCGCTGCGCGCTGTAGAGCCAGCGCAGATCGTGGAAGACCGCCAGCGGCGGCACGGCGGTGACCTGGGGCGCCAGCGCACGCGCGGCGGGTGCGAAGGCGACCAGCAGGCCCGCTTCGGCCATGGCGGCCCCGGTGGCGAACGCGATCAGCCCGCGATGCGCCAGGAATCCGGTGGCTCCCTTCAGGCCTGTTTCCCGTGCATCCCCGCAGGCAGGATCGTCACCGTCTCGGATCCGTCCACCGGCCCACCGTGCGGTTCTACGGCGAGCCGGTCTTCCATTTCCCAGTGCGCCATCCCGGCCACTTATTCCGGCATGCCGGCCCGCACGCCGGGGCCACCGCCGCGACCTGCGCGCCGTGCCCGGTCAGAGGCGGCGCCTGCGTCCACGATGCCGGCGCAGGAAGCGCCGGGTGCGCTCGTCCTTGGGGCTGGCTGAACAGCTCGCCGGGCGGGCGCGTCCTCGATGATCCGGCCCTCCTCGAGGAAGCACACCCGGCGGGCGATGTCGCGCGCGAACCCCATCTCGTGGGTGGCGATGAGCATCGTCATGCCCGCCTGCGGCCAGCTCGCGGATCACGTCGAGCACCTCGGCCACCAGTTCCGGGTCGAGCGCGCTAGTGACCTCGTCCAGCAGCATGATCTGCGGCTTCATGGCGAGCGCGCGCACGATCGCGACCCGCTGCTGCTGGCCGCCGGACAGCCGGTCGGGTAGTCGCTCCGCCTTGCTCGGCCAGGCCGAACCGGTCCAGCAGCGCCCGGGCCTCCTCCTCCGCCTGGGCCCGGGACGTCGCGCAGCACCTTCACCGGCGCCAGCGTGATGTTCCGCAGCACGGTCATGTGCGGGAACAGGTTGAAGGACTGGAACACGATCCCGACGTGCCTGCGCACCAGGTTCTGGTCGATGCCGGGGCCGGTGATCCGGCTGCCCCAGAGCCAGATGGTCCCCGCGTCGATGCGGCTCCAGCAGGTTGCGCGCAGCGCAGCAGCGTTGACTTGCCCGAGCCGGAGGCCCCGATCAGGCACACCACCTCGTGGGTCGCGACCGAGAGGTCGACGCCGCTTGAGCACCTCGTTCGGGCCGAACGACTTGCGCAGCCCTCGATCCTGATCGCCTCGGCCGCCGGCCGGCGCTCCCGGCGCCCGTTCGCGCTCATGCCGTCGCCCCGGCCAGGCGGCGCCTGCGGTCACGCTCGATGAGGTGGTCGGTGAACCGGGCCGAGCGGGATGGTCAGGAGGAGGAACAGGATCGCCGCCACGGTGAAGCTCGAGTAGTTGAAGACGGTGCTGCCGTAGATCTGGGCGGCGTTGTTCGCCTCGATCGCGCCGAGCACGCCGACCAGCGCGGTGTCCTTCTGCAGGCTGATGAAGTCGTTCAGCAGCGGCGGGATGATGTTGCGCACCGCCTGCGGCAGGATCACGTACCGCATCGCCGCCCACTGCGACAGGCCCAGCGACCGCGCCGCCGCCACCTGGCTGCGGTGGACCGAGTTCAGCCCGGCCCGGTACACCTCGGAGACGTAGGCCGGAGTAGGACAGGACCAGCGCCGTGACCGCCGTAGACCGCCAGCGGCTGGTGGAGATGACCGGGAGGTTGCAGCGCGGGCACGCCGAACCCGATGGCCAGGATCACCAGCAGCAGCGGGACGCCGCGGAAGAAGTCCACGTAGATCACGCCGAGCACGCGCAGCGGGAACAGCACCGGGCTGGTGGACTGCCGGATCAGCGCGATGACCAGCGAGAACGCCAGGATCAGCACCTCGGCGACCAGGAACATCCGGATGTTCAGCCAGATGGCCGCGCCGACCGAGTAGTAGCCCCGCCTTGGGGTTGCCGATGAACGACTGCCACATGTCATGCGGGTCGAAGAACGTGTGGCGCACCTCGGCGCTGCCCGGGGCGAGCAGGAAGATCGCCACCAGGGCGCCGACCACGACCAGCGTGCTGGCCGTCGAGACGGCGGTCGCCCGGCGCCGCCAGCCGGCCAGCAGCCGCGGGCCGCGGCCGGTGGTGCCGAACAGGCCCGGCGTCGGCGAGCCGCTCAGGTTGGCCAGCGGTCCCCGGGCGACTGGCTGCCGCCCTCACTGGTCGCCGTACTCGCTGTCATCCAACGTGGGCCGGAGCCCTGGTCCGCCCGGCCTCAGGGCTTGATGGCCGGGACGCTCAGGTAGACCTGCAGGTACTTCTTCTGCAGCCGCTTCAGGGTGCCGTTGCTCGACAGCGTGGCCAGCGCCTGGTTGACGCAGCGTGACGAGCGGGTTGCCCTTGCTGAACAGCAGCCCGTAGTGCTCGCCGGTGCTGGGGAACTGGCCGACCATGACCGAGTCCTTGATCTCGGAGGAGGAGATGAACTGCGCGGTCGGCGTGTGTCGGTCGACCAGCGCCGCGATCTGGTGGGTCTGGAGCGCCTGCTTCACGTCGTTGAGCGTGTTGAAGACCTTGGGCGGCTTCGTGGGCTGGATCACGGCTGTTGATGAAGGCCAGGCTGGTCGTCCTGACCTGGTCGCCGTACACGTAGCGCCTTCAGTCTGGCGACGGCTGGTGCTGCGGTCACGATGGGGGTGCCCTACCAGCGCCACCAGGGCCTGCTGCACGTCGTAGTAGCTGGCCGAGAACCCACGCGCCTGCGCCCGCTGCGGGGTCGCCGAGATCTCGTTGACGTCGAAGTCGAACTTCTTGGGCCCGGGCGCGTAGGAGTTGTTGAACGGCTCGTACACCCACTTCACCTGCAGACTTGCCGAAGCCGAGCTGCTGTCGGCGACCGCGTAGGCGACCGCGCTCTCGTAGCCCTTGCCGTTGGACGGGTTGTTGCGCGATGAACCACGGCGGGTAGGCTTAGGCTTGTCGGTGCGCCACGGTCAGCACGCCCGGCTGGTAGCAGGAGCTTGCCGATGCGCCGCCTTCGAGCAGATGCTGGCCGCGCTGGCCGAAGCGGCGGGGCCGAGACTGCCGCCGGAACTCGCTGCTGCCGCAGGCGGCCAGGCTGGTGCCGATGGCCGCGGCGGCCGCCGCAATCATGATGCGCCGCATGGAAACCGTCCTAGCACCGCCGGGAGCGCGGATCGCGCCCGCTGATCGTCGGCGCGAAAGCCTATCGTCTCGCGCCGCGTTTACCCAAGCTGCCGGGCCCGGGTCAGGCGGTGAACCGCAGGTAACGCTGGCCGACCGCCGGACCGCGGCCGCGCCGTCGGCGGCGACGACGCCAGCGCCACCAGGCGCCGTAGACCCGCTGCGAACGGGTACGGGGCTCGAGCAGGCGACAGCGCCCGCCGGACGACGGCGGGACGCTCCGGGATCAGGTTGGGGTAGCTGTACATGAAGCTGACCCAGCGCCGGTCCGGGACCACCGTGACGATGTCGCCGGACATCAGCGCGCCTGCCCCGCCCTCGCCGCCCGCCCAGTGCAGCACCTGGCCGCCCGCGAAGTGGACGCCGAGGTTGATGAGCGTGAGGCCGTCGCCGATCTGCCTGGTCTCGCCGTCCCAGAACTCCGACCGCCGGGTCGGGCCGGGCGACCCACGCGCGGTCGTTCGGCGTGGATGTAGACCGGGGCGCCGAACGCGTGCGCGACATTCGATCATCGAGCCGTAGAAGTGGGGGTGGCTGATCGCGATCGCGCTCACCCCGCCCAGCTCGCCGGACCTGCCGGATCAGCTCATCGTCCAGGTAGGTGATCATGTCCCAGAGCACGTTCCCGGCCGGGGTGCGTGACCAGCAGCGCCCGCTGGCCGATCGCGATGGCGTCGGCTCGGCGCCGATGCCGGTCACCCCGGGGCCCTCCTCGCGCGATGCGGCCGCGGTGCCCGGCGCTGGCCAGCTCGGCCAGCGTGGTCCATTGCTGCCCGTCCCACCCGACGTACTGGCGTTCGTCCAGGCAGATCGGGCAGTCGTCGCGGGGCGCGGCGTACTGCACCGCAGGTCCGGCAGATCGGAAGGTCGGTACGCATAACCCAGGTATAGCGAAACGACGGTGCGTGCGCCGCGACCCGGTGTCCCGCTGCACGCCCGTGCGGCTGGTCCGGCTGCCAGGTCCATAGCCGCCGATGCGGGCCAGGCCGCGCGGGTACCGGTGCAGCGGCTCCCAGCCCGAGCTCGGTGACCAGCACCAGTTCCCCGGTCTGGACGCCCGCCCGTTCGTCGGGCGTGATCACGTTCGGCTGGAGGACGACCGTCATGCCCGCTGCGAAGGTGAAATCGCCTCGCGTGGCCGGACTCCACGGCCGCCCGCGAGATGACCGGCGGCAGGTAGCCGCCGCCGAAGCCGTGCAGCAGGTCGTCGTAGATCGTGTACCCGGCGCCGAGGATGATCTCCGCGGCCGCCGCGGCCAGGTCACCGGCCGCCGCGTCAGCCCGCAGCCGCGCGGCCATGGCGCCGAACGCCGCGCTCGGCGACGCTGGTGCAGGTCCCCGTACAGCGGCGTGGCGTGGCGCCGCGATGGTGAAGGTGCGCAGCAGCTGCCCCGGGTAGCCGTGGTAGCTGGCGCTGACCTCACAGGTCAGCACGTCCCCGGCGCGCAGGCGGCGCGTGGCGACGGCCACTGCGCGGGCACGCACAGGCCGGGCTCCGCCATCGCGGTGACGCCCAGGTAGTGGATATGGGTGAGACCGCCCGGCGGCGATGTAGGCGCTTTCCAGGCTGGCGCAGCGTTCCGCCTCGGTCATGCCCGGCCGCGCGGCGGCCGCCAGGGCGGCGACCGCGTCGTCGCTCATCGCCGCGCCGCGCGCATCCAGGTGAGTTCCTCGGCCGACTTCACCAGCCGCAGCCGCGTGTACTCGCGGTCGAGGAACACGATCTGGCCCGCCGCGGCGGCTAGCCGGTCCGCCGGCGCGGGCGGGCACCGGCCCGATCACGCCGAGCCGGGCCGGTGAGCCGTCCGCGGCCAGCGGACGGCGCGGCCGCCCTGGCCGCCCGGCGGCCAGGGCGTCGAGGGCGGCGTCGAGCGCCGACGCGTTACCGGGCCGGACGTCGGCGTCGGGGCGAGCCTGCGGGCGTTCGGCACGTGGTTGTTGAAGCAGACGAACATCAGGTCGCGCTCGGCCGGGGCGGAGCAGCAGCGCCGCCTCGCGGGTGACCGGCCAGCCGGTCAGCCATTCGACGGCCGACCCGGACCGGTCGAAGCCGTAGACCAGCGCGTGGTCGGCCCCGTGCTCACCGCAGCAGGCCGGTCAGGGCTTCCCGCCGCCGGGCCATCTCCGCCGATGAGAGGACCGGTACCGCCGTCCGGGCCCGGCGGGTGCTGAGTCGGCAGCCGCTGGGCCCGGGCGGTACGGGCCCGGCCGGTGCTGGCAGGCGTGCTGGCGCCGGCTCCCGTGTGGGCCGTGCGGCGCCCGCCTGGTGGTCGGGCTCAGTGCTTGGCCCAGTAGTCGTCGGCGGCCATGGTCGCCGCCATGTCCTCGGGGGTCGCGAAGCCCGGGGCGAGCGAGGCGGCGGTGCCCGGCATCACCTCGTGATGACCGATGTTGAGCAGCCGGAGCCAGCTCTGCTGCCCGAAGGTGAGCCCGATGACGCAGCCGAGCTCCACCAGTTCCGGCTCGCTGGAAATTGGGCATGCAGGCGTTTGAAGGCGTCGTCGGTGGGCAGCTTCCAGGCGATCGCCTCCGCGTAGGCGAGCGCCGCCTTCTCCCCGCTCGGTGTAGCGGTCCGACTTCTCGAAGAAGTTCAGCAGCTCGTCATTGCCCTCGGTGAGGCCCTGGGCGGCCGCGCCTGGACCGAACGCTGGTTTGCCGCAGTGATATATGCGAGTTCACCGGCAGGAGATGTGGGCCAGCACAACTCATGACCGGTGGTCGCAGACGCCGTGCGGGGAGTCTCGTCCCAGGACCGGGCGAAGAACCAGAAGCAGGCGGGCGCGTGGGCCGGATCGCCGAACTCTCCGGCCGCGGGGTTCCCTCGCGGCTGCACCGCTCCATCTCTGCCTCATCTGCTCGTCCATCTGGTCGAACGGCACATAGCTGATGCGCTGGCGGTCTGCCATCGCGGTCCCTTCCCGGCCCGGCCGGTCCGCTGGCCCCGGGCTCGCCAGAGGCCCTGCACGCTCTGCCGTGATGGGCTACCCCGACATCCGGGCTTGGCTACAGCCGGGAACCCGTGTGTCCACATGCGGCGCTACAGCCGGACACCCGTAGCAACCATCCGTCGGCGCTGCAGGCGAGGAACCCGTGGCCATTATCCGCTGGCCGTAACTGTCGCCGTCCTGCACCGCATCGTGATCAGACCCGGGCTCAGGACCTGGGCGCCCGATCCGCCAATCGGCCCCGCAACGTGTACGGGTTGGTGTGTCAGATGCCAGCTCGCCATGTCCGACTGACGGTGAGCCCGGCGGGCATAGGCCAGCGCCGGATTGTCTTAAGCCCGGTGTGCCAGGCCCGCGAGGACATGCCTGCGGCCGGACGAGGGCCGATGAGATCGGTGATGCAATTGAGGCACTGTCTTGTGAGATGAGGCCGCCAGCGTTATTGCCGGGTTTTGGCAGAATAGCGGTCGCGACGATGGTCCACGCTTGAGGGACTCAAGCGCCCTGTGTGCGTGAGGCCGCGACCGAGCGGCCCGGTGCCCTGAACCACACCATCGCGGCACGCCGCTGCCGTTGCCCCACGTCGCTGGCGGCAGGCAGACGTTCCCGGGCGGAAGCCGAGCGCGCAGAGCGCGCCCGACCAGAGGTTCCTCTTGTCCTCCTTAAGGACTGTCCGTAACCGCATACCCTCTAAGCTCACCCTCAGGCTGGCTGGCTCCGCGGTCGCCGTCGCGGCGTTCGCGTCCGGGGCCACAGCCACGGCACTGGCCGGGCCCGCCGGGCCAGTGGTCGCGTCACGCGCGGCTGACGTCCCGGCGGGCCCGGTCGGCGTGGCCGGCAGTCAGCCGCGGCCGCCAGGCGCCGGCCGGCCTCACCAGCCCGGTTTCCGCCTCCCGGCGGCGACATCGTGCTGCTCGGCCGCTGCAGCCCGCACCCCACGGCAGATCGCCCGCGAAGATGCTGCACAAGTTCCACTGGAAGTCCAGCAAGCAGTTCAGGTACCTGAGCTGGCTGTGGCAGCGGGAAAGCGGCTGGAACAAGTACGCCATGAATCCCTACTCGGGCGCGTACGGCATTCCCCAGGCGCTGCCCGGCAGCAAGATGGCCAGCGCGGGCCCCAACTGGCGCTCGAACGCGGCCACCCAGATCCGCTGGGGGCTGCGCTACATCAGGGCCCGGTACGGGTCCCCGCACCGCGCGTGGAACCACTCGCAGGCCACTGGCTGGTACTGACGATGCGGCTGGCCGCCTCGGGGTGGGGCGGGTAGGCCGCCCCGCCCCGGCGCAGGCGGCCGGACCGTCATGACGCGGGCGGGCCGGCGTCAGCCTTCGTCAGGCCGGTGCCGGGACGCGGAACAGCGCGGCGACGCCGCGTCGCGCGGCAGCGCCGGGACACGGTGCCCGTCGCGGCCGGTCATCTCCTCGTTGGCGACGAGGGCGTTGGCCACCGCCTCCTCCACCGCCTGCACCACCGCGGTGAAGAACGGGTTCATGTTCCCCCAGGGGATGAACGTGAGCCGGTCGTACCGCTGGTGAGCGCCCTCGCCGGTGGCCGGGTCGTGCAGGCTGAACCCCCGGGATTGCCGGTGGAGAAGGCCAGGAACAGGTCGCCGGAGTAGTGGGAGCCGGTGGTGCCGGTGCGGGCCAGGCCGAGGGTGACCCGGCGGGCCATCGCCTTGCACTGGTGGGGCAGCAGCGGCGCGTCGGTGGCCACGATCGCGATCACCGACCAGAGCGCCGGGCGGCGCGGCGGCGTCGAGGCCTCGGGTTGTCGTCGGCCAGCGGCTCGCCGAGCGGGAGCCCGGCCAGGGTCAGCTCGCTCCCGGGAGCCGAAGTTGGCCTGGAGGAACACCCGACGGTGTAGCCGGTGTAAGCGTAGTCCACCAGCCGGGAGGCGGTGCCGTTGCCGCCCTTGAACTCGTAGCAGGACATGCCGGTGCCGCCGCCGACCGAGCCCTCCTCCACCGGCCCGGAGCGGCGGATTCCATGGGCGTCGATCGCCGTCTGCTCGGTGACGTGGTGACCGGCCGACGTCGTTGAGGTAGCCGTCCCAGGTCTCCGGCGGCCACCGGCAGCGGCCAGTCGTCGCCGAGTTCGGGGTGGTGCCGGACCGTCCAGGCGACGATCGCCGCGTGCGCGATCCCGACCGCGTGGGTGTTGGTGATGGCGATCGGGCCGCTGAAGGTGCCCGACTCGTCGATCCAGGAGCACGCCGGTCATCTCGCCGTTGCCGTTCTGGGAGAGGAAGCCCGCCGCGACCGGGTCGGCCGCGCCCTGCCGGGCCGCGGCGGGTGGATGGCGGTGACGCCCGGTGCGGACCGAATCGCCCTCGGATCAGCGTGGTGTAGCCGACCTGGACGCCGGGCACGTCGGTGATCGCGTTCCAGCCGGCCGGGCGTGCCGCCGAACGGGATGCCGAGCGCGCGAGCGCGTGGCTTTGCCCGCGGGCGTCGCCGCGTGCGGCTCCGGGCAGGTCAGCGGTGTTCCACTGCGGGCCTCCTCGCCGGTGCTGTGATGACCAGATGCCCGCGCACTGATGTCAGCCAGCCGGGCTGGGCACGCACGCTAGACCAGAGGCCCCGGTGAGAAGCCGCAGGGACCGGCGGGACACCGTGCGGCGGAAGATCACAAGGCCCAGGACCGCCCGCCGGGTGCTGGCGCATCACGGGCCAGGTTCGCCGTACCGGATCGCACGGGTTGCCTCCCGCACCTCATCGAGCTGGGCAGCGGTCAGCGTCCTCGGGCGGTCCCGCCATTCAGGCGTGCCAGTACACGCTGGCCAGCCACTCCAGCGTGCGGGCCCGGTCATGAGGCCTGCCCGAGGGGTGGCGCCGTAGGCCGGAGCACCATGATTGCGGAGGATCACCGCGGTCCGGCCCGTCAGCGCCGCTACCGCGCCGTCGGCGAAGCTCCTGCGTGCCGAACCTGGCGTAGGGGGTGACGCGCACCAGCCCGCCCAGCCCGGCCATGGCGTAGTGGACCGCGCGGCGCAGCTCGTCCAGCACGGTGGACAGCGCGACCACGAACGCGCGAATGGGTGTGCACGATCGCTGCGGCGTCGGTGGCCCGGTACACGGCCAGGTGCATCGGGGCCTCGGTGGACAGGCTGCCCCCGGCGGCTGTGCTCCCGTCGGTAGGCCGACCAGGCTCCCGTCGGTAACCGGACCAGGCAGATGTCCATGACGCGCCATGTCCTGGTAGGGAACGCCAGACGGGGTGATCGCGATCAGGTCACCGGCCCGCGCGCTGAGGTTGCCCGACACCACCGTCCACGAGGCCGTCGTGGACCATGCGCCGCCCGTGGTCGACCAGGCTCGCGCGCAGCGCCGCGTCGCCGGCCGGGCGCGCCGCCGGTGCCGGCTAACCATCACCCGTCCAGCGCCCGACGGATGGCCACACCGAGCGCGCAGGCAACCGGTGGCGGGAAGGCGTTGCCCACCTGGCGGTACGCGGCCGTCTTGCGGCCGGAAAAGGACCAGCCGTCCAGGGAACCCCTGCAGGCGGGAGACCATGCGCCACGGTCAGCTTGGGCGGCTGGCCGGGTGGGAAGTCCGGGCCGAGGGTGGTCAGCCACGCCGAGACCGTCCACGCCGAGCGCCGCCCAGGCCCGGCGGGCCCAGGTGGGACCCAGGTCGGGGCCGCCGTGCTTCTTGCTTCCGCCGACGATGGTGGGCGCGATGCCGCGCGCCTGCCCGGCCCAGGCGTCCGCCCCGGCCAGCCGCCCGACGCCATCAGGTCGCGCAGCGTGTCGCCGACGGTGGGCGGGCGCCGCGGACGAGGGAGTAGCCAGGCTGAACTGGCGCCGCCCACGGGCGCCGGAGCGCGACAAGCACGAACCGGGGGCGCAGCTGCGGCACTCCATGCTCGCTCGCCTGGATCTGCCGCCACCAGGTCTGGTAGCCCAGGCACCCGCAGGCGGGTGAGGACCTGGATGCGGTAGCCGTCGAAGCGCCGCGCGGCCAGGCCGCGCACGTTCTCCAGCAGCACCGCCCGGGGCCTGGCCTCGCGGACCAGGCGGAGCGCGTGACGGGAACAGGTCACGGTCGTCGCCTGCCCCCAGCTGCTCGCTGGCGATGGAGAACGGCGGGCAGGGGATGCCAGTGAGCCAGCAGGTCGATGCTCGAGCGAAGCCGCGCCCGTCCTGGTCGTGGATGTCCCCTCGATGATCTTCCATTCCGCGCCCGCGGTTGAGGCGGAGGGTCTCGCAGGCGTCTGGGTCGAGCTCCACCACGGCCTCGTGCGCGAAGCTAGGCCTGTTCCAGGCCGAGCGCCTGCCCGCCAGCCCCGGCGCAGATCTCCAGCGACGCCAGCCCGTCCACAGTCCCTCCAGCCTGTGCGTGTCACTGCCAGCAGTCTGCCCGCCAAGCGCCGCCGTGGCGTGTACCCCACGCCGGCATCTGCGATCTAGCCGTGGCGAGGCGCCGGCGGATGCGAGCCCTCGGCAGCACCAGTGCCATGAACCGCAGGCCATCGGTAAGTCTTCGCGGCCTGCGATCTGGTCTCGAAGTTCTTCTTACGATACGACATAGACGGCACATAACGGAATACGATCCGGGCGCGTGTTGCTCCGTTCATAGCCGTGCGCGATCCGGCCATTCGGCGGTCGAATCGCTCAATGTCGCTGAACCGCGCCTGGGCGAACAGACAGCGTGAATCCCCTAGGGGTCCTGCCATCAGCGTGAGCGGCGGTTCACGGCACGGCTGGGCGTGAGCCTGAGCTTGGCGCCGGTCACCAGCCGGCTCTCGACCCGCCGACTGGGCTGCATCGCGGCTCCCGCTGACCGGAGGCGTGCGGCGCCGGCGCAACGCCGGCGGGTTCCGGCGCCTGAATCGTGCCCGGGTCCGACGCGGTCTCCGGGAGGTCAGCGCTCGCCGGGGGCTGGTTCCGAGTCGGCGGTCGGCCTACGGCCATCGGCTGTCTCGAGCACGGACGGCAGGCGGTGGCGGGTGCTGAGCCTGCGTCATCCCAGCGCGGGCCGCTGTATCGCGAGCCTGCCCGCGCGTGTCTGCTAGGCGGTTTCGGGCGTAATGCCTGGGAGCTGCCGGGCGCAGTCCCCGAGCCGTTCTTGATCCTGCTGGCGAGGACGTGCTCGACCAGGGTGATCAGGACCTGCTTGACCGAGTCGCGCTGGCGGGCGTCGCAGAGAATGGCCGGGACCCGCGGGCCGAGGTCGAGCGCGATCCGCACGTCCTCCGGGTCGTAGTGCGGGAGCACCGTCGAAGCAGTTGATGGCGACGATGAATGGCAGGCTGCCGCCTCTCGAAGTAGTCGACGGAAGGGAAGCTAGTCGCCGAGTAGGCGGGTGTCGGCCAGGACCACGGCGCCGAGCGCGCCGAACGACAGCTCGTCCCACATGAACCAGAAGCGTTCCTGGCCGGGCGTGCCGAACAGGTACAGCACGAGATGGGTGCCCATGGTGAGTAAGCCGAAGTCCATCGCGACCGTCGTCGTGGTCTTGCTGCCGACGCCGGTCAGGTCGTCGGTGCCGACGCTCGCCCGGGTCAGGGCCTCCTCGGTGCGCAGCGGCCGGACCTCGCTGATCGCGCCGACGAGCGTGGTCTTGCCCGCCCCGAAGCCGCCTGCGATCGAGGATCTTGAATGGGGCGAGGGGGACGTCGCCGGAGCCGTCAGAGGGCGCGGAGCCCATGCAGGACCTCCTTCAGCAGGGCGGCACTGGGCTCCTCGCCCACGGGCCGCGCGGCACGTGCGGTGATCCGGCCTTGCCCGATGAGATCGGCGATGAGGACGCGGACCACTCCGAGCGGCAGCGCGGTGGTGGACGCCACGTCGGCCACCGTCATCGGCCTCCGGCACAGTCCGAGGATCCTGCGGTGCTCGGGCGACAGGTCCAGCCAGTCGTCGGGCCCCTGTGCCCAGCGTGGTGGCGACGATGACCGTGATCAGGTCCAGGACCGCGCCGCTGGCTCGGCCTCCGTCCGGCCCCCGGTCAGCGCGTAGGGACGGACGACCGGGCCAGCGTTCCGGTCGACCCACTTGTCGCCTGTGGCAGCCAGCTCACTCGGCCGGGAACTGCACCCGCCTGGATCGGAACTGCCGGGAACCTGGGATGCGCCGCCAGGTGGCGGCCCGGCCCGCTTCACCAGCATCGCCATCTCGTAGGCCATGAGGCCCGCGTCGGCGCTCGACGAGCAGAGCACGGCCAGGCAGCTGCCGTGACCCGCGGCGGTGACGAACAGGAACGCCTGTTCCAGCTCGATGATGGTCTGCCTGACCTCGCCGACCCCGAAGTGCTCTCCCGCGCCCCTGGCCAGGCTCTGCACGCCCGCGGCCAGCGCGGACAGATGCTCCGCGTCCTCGCGGCTCAGGTTCTGCGAGGCGGCGACGGCGAGGCCCGTCCCGGGACAGGATCACGGCCTGCCGGAAATGCTCGACCGCGCTCGCCGAGGTCGTCGAGGAGCCAGCTCAGCTGCTGGCCTGGTCCGGCCAGTCCTCTGCTCGTCCATAATGCCTCCTCGCCGTCGCGGGGCCTCGGAGTCCGGTCGCCGTGCCGCCTGCGCCGCATCGGCGGATTCCCCGTCCGGGACGTCGCTCTCGCGGCCGCGTTGCCAGCCGCTTCTGCAAGGAAGCTACGAGGCTGCGGGCCTCCTCCGGGCTCCGGGTCAGGGATGGCGGGGTGCCGTCGGCCTCGGCCTCCCCGGGCGGCTGCTGGCGGGCTGTCTCGCAAGATGCGGGTTCAGGCTTCGCCTGGCGGACGCGCGCGCGGAAGGCCGCGGTAGGTGCCAGCGGTCTGCGTGCCCGGCCGCCGGACCTGGGGCGTCGGTAGCCTGCGGCGAGGCCGGGGCGCGCGCGGCGCTGTCACGGCTGAGGAGTCTGAGCGCAGCCCGAGGCCGAACAGGTCCGGCCGGGCCCGGGGGCAGGCCAGCCGGGCGCGGGCGGTGGGGGCGGGAAGCCGGCGGTGCCAGGCGGGGAGGTCCAGGCCGGGCGTGGCAGCGGCGGAGCAGGCCGGGCTGGCTGGGCGGCAGGGTCCAGCGCTGGGCCTGGGGCCGGGCAGGGCCAGCGCCGGGACGAAGCGGGGCCGGCGGGGCAGGCCAGGCGGGCGGACGGGCGGCGGCGGCGGGGCCCGGTGCGAGGCCGGAGCCCGCTACCGGCGTTCCCGTCTCGGCCGGTGGGCACCCTGAGGCAGGGATGCCGTGGGCGGGCGCTGATTGCGGCGCGGCGCGGGCGCGTCGGCGTCGGCGCAGATCCAGGCCGGGCGGCCTGCCGGTCAGGCTCCGGGCGGAGGTCCGGGATTCGGTGTCCGTCCTCGGTCTCGCCCGCCGCGCACCACGATGCTGTTGGGCATGAGCACCACCGCGGTGGTGCCGCCGTAGGGAGACGGCCGGAGCGCGACCCGGACCGCCGTGCCGGGCGGCGAGCTTGCCCACCACGAACAGGCCGAGCTGGTCGGCGTTGGCAAGGTCGAAGTCGGGCGGCTGGGCCAGCTGCTGGTTGATCGTGCGCAGCTGGTCGGCCTCGATGCCCAGGCCCCGGTCATCGATCTCGATGGCGAAGCCGTTGGCCACCCGCTCGGCCCGGACCTCGACCCGGGTGCCGGAGGGCGAGGACAGGGTCGCGTTCTCGATCAGCTCGGCCAGCAGATGGATCATGTCCGCCGCGGCCAGGCTGAGCCACGGCGTCCTCGGCCCTGGTGAGAACCGTGACCCGCTTGTAGTCCTCGACCTCGGCCACCGCCCCCGGATGACGTCGATGACGGGCACCGGCTCGCTCCAGGAACGCCCGGGCGCCGCGCCGGACAAGATGATCAGGCCCTCGGCGTGGCGGCGCATCCGGGTGGTGAGGTGGTCCAGCGGGAACAGGTCCGCCAGGGTCGCCGGGTCGGAGGCCTTCTGCTCCAGCGCGTCGATCAGGCGCAGCTGCCGCTGCAGCAGCGACTGGTTCCGCCGGGCCAGGCTGACAAAGACCTGCCCGATGCCGTTGCGCAGGCGGCCTGTCACCGACGGCGGCCGCCGCCGCCGTCCGCTGCAGGCTGGTGATGGCGGCCTCCGCCTCGGCGATCTCGGCCGTCTTCGTCCGCAGCTGCAGGGCGGCGGTCTCGGCGGGTATCGCCTCCGGCTCCCCTGGCGGAGCCGCTCTACCAGCGCGGGCATCTCCTCGTCGGCCAGGTGCTGGGCCGTCGCCTCCAGGTCGCTGACGTCCCGCGCGAGACGGCGCGCGAACAACCCCATCATCGCTACCCCGGCGACGATGATGAGCCAGGCCGATGCCGATCACGACCACGAAATTGACGACGACCATGTGGTCGTGGTCCGGGGGTGTCGGGACCGCCTATCGCCCCGCCAATCACGCCACCCAATACCAGTCCCCACAGCACCACCAGGCACGCGACCGGCCCGGCCGACCATCACGGCGAAAGTGCACCAGATCGAGCGGCGGGTGCCGACGCGGCCGCTCCGTGCCGTGGGAACTGAAAACACCCATGTGGAGACACTCCTGGATCGACGCGGGGGCGGGGACCCGATGCTATGTGCGACCGGTCGCTACCGCGCTCGCCATACCCGGTCGCCACCGAAGAACCATCCTGGGCCATTGCGCGCCCATTGTCATGGCGCTTGGAGTGAATCACCGTATTGTGGATGCTTAGGCCGGACATACCGGACCCGGCGAAGGTCCCAGGGGCGCGGCCGCAGGGACGGCAGGTGAGGTGGCCGTGGAAAGCGGCGGCAGTAGGCGGCTCACAGCCGCGGGCACGGTGGAGGGCCTTGTAGCATGAGCACGTGGCCTGGGTGGGACAAAGCTCGTATTCTGCTGTATTCCGGACCCGAGCAGGCTACCGGCCCGCCCGCCCGGAGGTGGTGGCTGGCGCATGAGACGACCAGCTCGCACCCGCCCACCGGGGTATTGGGTCCACACCGGTTTCTTCTTACGACACCACCGGCCAGTACCTGGACGTGATCTCCTCGTTCCTGGAGGGGCCTGAAGGCCGGTGAACCGGCGCTGGTTGCGGTCCCGCACGGCAACCTGAGCTGATCCGGGCCAGGCTCGGCGGCAGCAGCGGGACGGTGCGCTTCCGGGACATGTCCGTGCTTGGCCGCAACCCCTCGCGCATCATCCCGGCCGTCGCGCCGCTTCGCCGACGCGCACCGGGGCGTCCGCACGCGGTCTCGTCGGCGAACCCCGTGAGCCGGGCGCTCGCCAGCGGAGATCGAGGAACGCCACCAGGCACGAAGCGCTCGTCAACGCGGCGTTCGCTGACGTGCCCACGACCCATCCTGTGCCCTTACCCCACCGCTGGGCTGGACGCGGCCGTGCTCGCCGATGCCGAGAACGACCCACCCCGGCTGCTGGGCAACGGCCGCACAGGGAGCTGAGCCCGCGCTACAGCGGCGCCGCGGCGGCGCTCGCGATCGCGGCGCGGCGGCCGCCCACGCCGCCGCGCGGCGCGGAGGAGATCAGCTTCGGGGCGGGAGACTCCGCCGGGGCTCCGCCGCCTGGTTCGGGAGCGGGCCGTGAGCGCAGGTCTGTCTCGGGAGCTGAGCCGAAGATCTCACGATCGCCAGTCAACGAGGCGGCCAGCAACACTGTTAGCCACACGGGGGCGCCCGGCACGCTCCGGATGTGGCAGGACGCGACGGCGTTCGTCTGTGAGAGATCTGCGATACCGGCCAGATCCTCGACCCGATGGTCGGTACGAGCGCCCGGCCGCCGCGGTTTGGCAACGGTGGTCACGGCCTGCACGTCGTCAACCAGATCTGCGACCTGCGTCGAGCTGCGCGCAGCGAGGCCGTGGGGCACCGCCGTCCGGATGCATATGGACCGGGCCTGACCCAAGAGCCGCGCCGCGGGCCAGCCGGGATGACCCTGGCAGGCTAGCCAGCCGCTACCTGCCCGGCAGGCGGATGCGCAGCCGGGTCGTGGTGCTTAGCCGGGCCGCTCCTCATCTCGACCAGGTCGCAGACGTGGTTCACCACCCACAGCCCCTGCCCGGGCGCAGTCCGGCGGCGGCCGCTTCCGCCCGGCCATCGGGTCGGTGATCCGTCCGCCGTCGTGCACCTGGCAGACTGACCTCGTGTCCGGACGTCCAGATGTGCACCGTGCCGCCCCCGTCCGTGTGGGCCAGGGTGTTGGCGGCGACTTCGCTGAACCGCCAGGACCAGGTCGGCGCAGCGCGTCGGTGGACAGCCCCGCGCGCTCCGCGTAGCGGCCGACCAGCGCCCGCACGCGGGTGGAGCTGGGAGCCGTAGGCGATGAACTCCGCCGAGGCTAAGCGGCGGCGGCAGTTCCGCTTCCGGCGGCGGACCGGTGCCCGCACCGGTAGCCGCTGCTCGGCTTAGGCGGCCGTCCCGTTCGAGGATCTCCGGGTGGGCATGGCAGGCGCCGTCGATGCGCGCCGGGCTGAGCCTGGAGGCGTCGTAGGCGCACAGGATCTCCGGCCGTTGACCGCGGCGACCGCCGGCCGGACCAGCGCTTCGTGCTTCATGACCTCGGCGGTCTCTCGCGTCCGTGCGCCCTAGGCCACAGCGGTTCGGTGACGATGCGGACCCGCTGCCCCGCGTGCTCGCTCGACGAAGGTGCCCAGCGCCAGCGTGATCCGGGCGGGATTGCGGCCGAGCTCGTTGATGTCGGCGACGGCCAGCCGCCGGTCTAGCCGCGCCCAGGTCCGCCCGCAACCGCCAGCCGAGGTCACCGGGCAGCGCCACGAACACCGGCTCGGCGCAGGCCAGCCCTTCCCGGATGAAGGCCAGCACGTGCTCCAGGTACTCGTCTCGCGTCGCGGTAGAGGAACGCAAGATGGCTCAGGCCACGGCCACCGGCTAAGCGTGGGCGGCGTGTCGCCAGCTGAACGTGACCTCGGCGCGTCAGTGCCGGGAGCGGCCGTTCACCATCGTCCACGGTGCCGCAGATTCCCCGTCGCGGCGCATCCATGCAGGGGAGGCCAAAGACATCGTTTCAGCATACGATTGGCCGCGTTCTGTTGCTCTGGGTGCTGACCGTCCGGGGAGTGCGCGTGGAGGGACTCGGGTTGTCGTCGCGCCGCCACGGCCAGGTGACGGTCGTCGCGGTCCGCGGCGAGCTTGACGCGGTGACCAGCCGCGAGTTCGACGAGTACCTGACCACCGCGCGCCGTCATTCCGACCGCATCATCCTGACCTCGACCGCGGTCGATTTCATGGATACGAGCTCGCTGGCCGTCATCGTCGGGCACTGGAAGAAGCTCACCGCCGAGGAACGGGATCCTGGCGCTCGCGGGCGCCAGGTACCGGTACACCAAGACGCTGTGGATCACCGGCCTGGCCGACCGGCTGCCGCGCTACGACACCCCGAGCAGGCCATCGCGGCCGTCTCAGCTGACGGGACGGCAGCTGGCCAGCAGCAGGCGATGTACTTCGCCGGGACGGGGGCGTGGATGGCAGGCGGGCCCGCCACGGCCCGGGCAGGCTCAGGACTGAGCCGGAAGTGCAGGCGATGGTGGTGCCGGTGCTGGCCGGTGCGCAGCTCGACCAGGTCGCAGAGCTGGTGGACGACCCACAAGCCGTGGCCGTTGACGGCGCCGGGAGTGGCGCGGCGGCGCCCAGCCAGCGGGTCGCTGATCGTGGCCGCTGTCGTGGAACTGGCAGAGCAGCTCGCCGTCGGCGGCCCAGATGTGCAGGGTGCCGGTGCGCGTCGGTGTGGCGCCAGGTGTTGGCGGCCAGCTCGCTGACCGCGATCACCAGGTCGCGGGCCCGGTCAGCGGGCAGCCCGGCCCGGCCTGCGTGCTCGGTGGCAAACGCCCGGACGTGGGCCAGGTCGTCCCGGTAGGTGAGGGCGGCGGCCCGGCCCGGGGGCTGGGCAGCGGCTGGTCGCAGCCGAGCCGGGAACAGGCTCGGCCTCGGGATAGGCTGCGGCTGGGCCGGGAGCGCCCGCCTGATGATGAGCACCGGATGGGTGCGTCCGGCGTCGGCGATGACGCCGGGGGCCAGCCGGGCGCGGTCATAGGGGCACAGCATGCTGGCGGCCGTCCCGGCGAACGCCAGGTTGATCAGGGCCTCGTGCCGGGTTGCCTCACACAGCTCCGCGGCGGTGCGGGTCTGCCCAGACCGGCTCGCCGACGTAGCGGACGGCCCGGCCGCGGTGGGCGTCGGCGAAGGCCGCCACCCGCGGGATGATCCACGCCGGGTTGGCCCCCATCTCGGTCATGTCGGCGAAGCTGACCCGGCCTGCACGCCCGCCCAGGTGCTCGCGCAGCAGGCCGACCTTCGGGCCGGGCACCGCCACGAACACCGGGTCGGCGCGCTCCAGCCCCGCGGCCACAAAGCCCAGCACCGCATCCAGGTACTCATCGGTGCTGCGGTAGAACACCGCGGCGTGCTCGAGCTGCGGCGCGAGGACCGCCGCCTGCTCACGCATCAGTGACCTCAAGCCCCGGCCGGGTCGGCGAGCACATCTCCCATACCCGGCGCATCGCAGGGTGATGCGCGGTGGGATATCCGGTTTGGACGCCTTCACTGGGGCGGCTAGCCGGCGGTGGGACAGAAACCCTGCGATCCCCTGGCTCGTCCTGGCTGGCGATAAACGCGCCCGGGACCGTCACCAAGTATCTCCTCGGCGTGGGTGAGGCAGGCCCATACCGTGCCGCCCTCGGAATCGGCGAGCTTCACGTCGCAGCCTTCTTCTGGCACGGCATTCCGTGAAGCGCGAGAGGTATCGATGTCCCTGACATACGTCACGGCGGCCATCGATCTGCACGGCGGGCGTCACCGGTACAACGTGGGCCGCCGCGCGTCGGGCTCGCGAGCCAAGCCGGGCTGCGGCGATGATGTTGGAGAGCGCTCGGGCGAAGGAGGAGCAGTGGAACACGCATGAGCCCAGCGAAGCTGAGCCAGCGCCGGACGCTCATCATCATCGGCGCGCTGCTGCTGGGGATGCTGCTGGCCGCGCTGGACCAGACGATCGTGGCGACCGCGCTGCCCACGATCGCCGGCGACCTGCACGGGCTGTCCCACCTGTCGTGGGTGGTGACCGCCTACCTGCTGGCCTCCACCGTGTCCACGCCGCTGTGGGGCAAGCTGGGCGACCTGTACGGCCGCAAGGTGTTCTTCGAGGCCGCGATCGTCATCTTCCTCATCGGGTCGGCGCTCTGCCGGGCTGGCCCACTCCATGCTGGAGCTGATCGCGTTCCGCGCGGTGCAGGGCATCGGCGGCGGCGGCCTGCTGACGGGCGCGCAGACGATCGTCGCCGACGTCGTCCCGCCCCGGGACCGCGGCCGCTATCAGGGCCTGTTCGGCAGCGTGTTCGGGGTGACCAGCGTCATCGGCCCGCTGATCGGCGGGTTCTTCGTCGACAACCTGTCGTGGCGCTGGGTGTTCTACGTCAACCTGCCGATCGGCGCCGTCGCGCTGGCGGTGGTCGCCGCGGTGCTGCCCGGGCAGCTGCGCCGGGCCCAGCACCGCATCGACTACGCTCGGCACGGTGCTGCTGGCTTACGCGCGGCGACCAGCCTGGTGCTGCTCACCTCGCTCGGCGGGACGACCTACGCCTGGTCATCCGCGCCGATCTTCATCATCGGGCGCCGCGGCCGTGGTCCTCGGCGCCGCGTTTGTCTGGGCGGAGAGCCGGGCCGCCGAGCCGGTCATTCCGCTGCACCTGTTCCGCAACCGGGTGTTCTCCGCCGCGAGCGCGGTCGGCTTCGTCGTCGGGTTCGCCCTGTTCGGCGCGATCGCGTACCTGCCGCAGTACATGCAGATCGTCAAGGGCGTCAGCCCGACCGTGTCCGGGCTGCGGCTGCTGCCGCTGATGGTCGGCCTGCTGACCACCTCGATCGTCACCGGACGCGGCTGGTCAGCAGGTGGGGCCGCTACCGGATCTTCCCCGATCATCGGCACCGCGACGATGACGCTCGGGCTCTACCTGCTGTCCCACCTGGGCGTGGCCACCAGCGTCTGGCTGTCCTCGCTGTACATGCTGGTGCTCGGCGTCGGCATCGGCGCGTCGCTGCAGGTCCTCGTCGTCGCGGTGCAGAACGCCGTCAGCTACGCCGACCTCGGCGCCGCCACCGGCGGCGCGACGTTCTTCCGGTCCATCGGCGGCTCGTTCGGCACGGCCGTCTTCGGCGCCGTCTTCTCCAACGTCCTGGTCGGCAACCTGGCGTCCAGCCCTGCACGGGCTGGCGCTGCCGCCCGGGGTGACGGCGGCCAGCGGCGCGAGCCCGGCGCACGCTGGCCCGCTGCCTGCCGGCCGTGCACGCCGCGGTACATCAGCGGCTACGCCGCCTCGCTGCAAACCGTGTTCCTGGTGGCCGTGCCGTTCGGCGCGCTGGCGTTCCTGCTCAGCTGGACGCTCAAGGACGTCCCGCTGCGCGACCACGACCGGCCGCCGGACCCGGCCGACACGCTGGCCCCCACCTCCCGGCCCACGATCCGCACGTCGGACCAGGAGATGGAGCGCGCCCTGACCGCGCTGATCAGCCGCGAGCACCGGCGCGAGGTCTACGCCCACCTGGCCTCGGCGGCCGACGTCCAGACAACACCGCGGGCCGCCTGGCTGCTGCTGCGCGTCGGCGAGCATCCCGGGTGGGGCCGCCACGATCTGGCGCGAGCACCTGTACCTGACCGACGCCGACCTTGAGCGCCGCGTACTCGCCGAGCTGATCGCGCCCGGAGTACGTGCGGCGGCTGCCCGACGACCCGGCCGGGCCGGTGCCGCTCACCGAGGCGGGCCAGCATGCCTTCGACGAGCTGTTCCGGGCCCGGCACGACGCCGTCGCCCGCCTGGCCGCCGACTGGAATCCCGAGCAGCACCCGCGGCTGCTGGAGCTGCTCACCCGGCTGACCCATCAGCTCGCCGCCAGCGGCGCGAGACGCCCGACGCCGACCTCGATGCGGCGGGCGCCGCGCGGCCTGGGCACGTGACGCCGCCGGCACCCTGATTGCCGCCGTCGGCCACAGGCCAGAGCACCTAGAGGAATGTTGATCGCACGGGCGATCACGAGCGCGGCCAGGGCGAGCGACCCGGCCGCTTCGAGCATCATGAGCAGCTTGGCCCACGGCTTGATCGCTGAGATGTCGGTGGGGCTGAACGCCATGGCGGTCCAGAAGGCCAGCGACAGGTAGTCGACGAACCGCGGCACCCAGGCGGCTGGCCACATACTCCGTGTGCTGCATCTCCGGGAAGACGAACGCCGGGTTCCGGTCGGGACGGTGCGCCCGGGCGGCGGCACCGCCGCGGTCGAGGTCCCAGTACCACAGCCCGAACGCGACCACGTTCGTCACCCAGATCACGCCGCCAACGGCGAGCAGCCCGCCCGGGTTGTTGCGATAGAGCTTGTTGTTGGTCAGGATGTCCACGACGAGCCGCACGGCGGCGAACAGGTTCGCCAGCGTGATGAACACGATGACGATGCCGGTGACGATCCGCAGCCAGGTCTTCTGCCGGTCGATGCGGCCCGGGTCCCCGGCGATCAGCACGGCCAGCAGCGCGAGCAGCACGGCCGGGACCACCCAGGCCGGGCTGGACCCGGTACCGGCCGGCAGGATCACATGCAGGTAGGCCACGACGATGATCGCCAGGGCCACCGGCCACCAGCGTTCGCCCCGCCCGGCGGCTGGTGCCAACTCGATCGCGGGCCGGTACCAGTCGGCTTCGGCTCGGTCGCCATACTTCATGATGAGCCGGGCCCAGGAGGAGTCAACCCGGCGGGGCCGGGCCGCGCGGCGCGCCGCTGCCCAGCCGGGAAGGCACCGGCCACGGCCTCGATCCCGTGGCTCCGGCCACCGCGGCTGTGCCGCGTTCATCTTCGCGGTCGCGCCGGGTTTCATCCCTGTTGGGTGATGTACCTCCGGCCCCGGCACGGACAGAATGAAGGCGATCGGGAGCGCGCAGAGGGCGACTGGCCGCCTCTCGGCTCCCCGGTCTTCCGGCCCTGGCCGCGCGGGGAAGCGCCTCGCGGCTCGGCGCTCGGGCGGCGTCATGCGCAGAACGGGAGGTGGGCCGGATGGCAGTGCGGAAGATCGCGCATCCGAGCATCGACGATCGCAAGGCCAAGGGCTTGGAGGCCCGGGACCGGGCGGCTCTGTCGAGCCACACGAAGTGGCGCCCGGCCGCGGACCGCCCTGACCCGGTCGCCCTGCTGGAGGAGCAGGACGCCACCCGGGAGCCGGACCTGGTGCCGGTCCGCCACGGCCGGATGATGGTCTCGCCGTTCACCTTCTACCGCGGCGCGGCCGAAGATCATGGCGGCGGACCTGGCGGACACGCCGGTGGCCGGACTGGAGGCCCAGCTGTGCGGGGACGCGCACCTGTCGAACTTCGGCGCGTTCGCCTCGCCCGAGCGGGTACTGCTGTTCGACCTGAACGACTTCGACGAGACGCTGCCGGGGCCGTTCGAGTACGACGTGAAGCGGATGGCGGCGAGCTTCGACGATCGCGGCCCGCAACAACGGGTTCTCCACGGCGGACGCGCGCGCGGCGACGCTGGCGTCGGTGCGGGCCTACCGGGAGGCGATGGCCGCCTTCGCGCAGATGGGCGACGATGGACATCTGGTACGCCCACCTGGACGAGGACGAGCTCATGGCCGGGATCCGCACCGCGGTGGCCGGGACGGCGAAGCAGGAGAAGACGGCCAGGAAGCAGGAGAAGGCGGACAAGCAGGCGAAGGCGCCCAAGAAGGCCGAGAAACGGGCGGCGAAGCAGGAGAAGGCGGACAGGAAGAGGAGAAGGCGGCGAAGACGGCGCAGAAGCGGGCGGAGAAGACCCTCGCGAAGGCGCACACCCGCGACAGCCTGCAGGCGCTGTCCAAGCTCGGCGAGCTGGTCGATGGCCAGTACCGGATCGTCAGCCAGCCGCCGATCGTCGTCCCGGCGCGCGACCTGGCCGCCACCTACGGGCTGTCCCCGGACGAGGTCGGCCACGGTGCTCCACGAGCAGTTCCGCGCCTACCGGGCCACCCTGCAGGACGACCGGCGCCACCTGCTGGAGCGCTTCGAGGTCGTGGACGTGGCCCGCAAGGTCGGTCGGCGTCGGCAGCGTCGGGACCCGGGCGTTCATCGTCCTGCTCCAGGGACGCGACGCGCAGGACCCGCTGTTCCTGCAGATCAAGGAGGCGACAGCCTCGGTGCTCGAGCCCTACGTGGGCAAGAGCCGGTACCGGCAGCACGGCGAGCGCGGTGGTGCAGGGGCAGCGGATGATGCAGGCCGCCAGCGACATCTACCTCGGCTGGACCAAGGGGCTGGACGTGCGCCGCCACTTCTACTGGCGCCAGCTGCGCGACATGAAGGGCTCGGCCGCTGGTCGAGGCGATGATGCCGCTCGGGCTCACGTACTACGCCCGCATCTGCGGGTGGACGCTGGCCCGGGCCCACGCCCGGTCCGGGGACCCGGTCGCCATCGCCGAGTACCTGGGCGACAGCGACGCGTTCGACACATCGATCACCGACTTCTCGCAGCGGTACGCCGACCAGAACGAGCGGGACTACGCCGGAGTTCGTGAACGCGGTCAAGTCCGGGCGGCTGGAAGCGGTTGAGGGCGTCTAGGGACCGCCCGGGGGCGCCGGGGACCGGGATCAGTCCCCGGACGGGCGAACGCGTCCCCGGGGACGGGCGCCGCGCCCGCGGCGCTGCCTGATCTGCCGGCCACGGGCGGCGAGAGGCGGGCGGCGGGCAAGGCCGCCACGGAAACGGGCCGGGCGGGGCTCGCTGGGGTCCTGGGACGGAGGAGGACCGCGGGCACGACGCGCTGGAGACGATCCTGGCGCAGAACCAGATCCGGGTCCCCGAGCTTCGTTCCCATCCGGCATCACCGGATGGCGGTCTCCCGTGGAACTACTACCGGGGGCCGCGGCGGTCATGGCCGCCGACCTCGCCTCCCAGCCCGACAGCGGGCTGATGGTGCAGCTGTGCGGTGACGCCCACGTGCTGAACTTCGGCCTGTGGGCCACCCGGAGCGGAACCTGTCGTTCGACCTGCGCGACTTCGACGAGACCCTGCCCGGCCCGTTCGAGTGGGACGTCAAGCGCTTCGCCGCCAGCCTGGTGGTGGCGGCGCGGGAGAACCGGATCAAGCCGTCCCGGGCCGCCGCCGCGGTGACCGCCGGGGTCGAGGCCTACCGCAGGCGCATGCGCCGGTACGCGGCCATGCCCGAGCTGGACATCTGGTACGACGGCATCCACGCCGACAGCCTGATCAACTACTTCGAGCTATGCCGACCGCGGCCGGGTTTCGGTCCACATCGAGAAGAAACGGAAGCGCCGCACCAGCCGCGGGGCGTTCGCCAAGCTCACCACCATGGTGCACGGGCGCCCGCGGATAACCGAGGATCCTCCGGTCCGCGTCACGATCAGTGACGACGAGCAGGCCGACCTCGTCGACCACCTCCTCGCCGGATACCGGCTGACGCTCACCGAAGACCGGCGGAGCCTGTTCGACCGGTTCACCGAGGTCGACGTGGTCCGGCAGGTCGTGGGGTGGGCAGCGTGGGGATGCGGGTCTACCTGGTGCTCCTCGAGGGCCGGACCGGTGCCGACCCGTTGTTCTTGCAGGTCAAGCAGGCCGGGCCGTCGGTGTATGAGGCCCACATCCGGCCCAGCCGCCACGGCAACCACGGCGCGCGGGTGATCAACGGCAAACGGCTGGTCCAGAGCGCCACCGACATCTTCGTCGGCTGGGGCTCGCTGCACGGCAGGGACTATTACGTGCGGCAGTTCCGCGACATGAAGATCATCCCGACCACCGACCTGATCGCCCCGCGGCTCGCCGAGTTCGCCACCGCCTGCGGCGAGACGCTCGCCCGCGCCCACGCCCGCACCGGCGACCCGGTGGCCATCGATGGCTACATCGGGAAGGGCCCGAAGTTCACCGCCGCGATCGGCCGGTTCGCCCGGCCGGTACGCCGATCAGAACGAGCGCGACCACGCCCAGCTCGTCAGCGCCATCGCCGCTGAGCGCGGTCGAGAGCCTGCCAGGGCTGAGCCGAAGACCCGCCACTTGACCGGGTGGTGGGAGCAGCGAGGACATTGCTCGCTGACAGGTGGGGCAGAGGGGTCATTTTGCCTCACCCGTGCTGGGTGATGCCGATGATCCACCTTCTGGGCGAATGCTGAGCCTGTTCTGGGCGCAGAGGCTCGTCGAGCGGATCGCCAGCAGACTTCCCGGCGCGATCGCAAGCGGTCTCCCTGCCGCAAAGGAGGAGCAATGCCACTGGCTGATTCGTCCTATCCGCTGTTGAACGTGTTCTGGACGATGTTCGAGCTTCTTCCTGTGGGTGATCTGGATCTGGATCCTGATCTGGATCTTCATCGACATCTTCCGCAGTCGTGACCTGTCCGGCTGGGCCAAGGCCCTGTGGTTCCTGTTCGTGCTGTTCATCCCGCTCATCGGCGTGCTGGTCTACCTGATCGTCCGCGGCGGCTCGATGCACGAGCGGGCCGCGCAGGATGCCCAGCAGCAGGACGCAGGAGTTCCGCAGCTACGTCCAGCAGGCCGCGGCGAGCTCACCGGCCAGCACGGCGGACCAGCTGGCGAAGCTGGCCGACCTCCGCGACCGGGAGTCATCTCCGCCGAGGAGTTCGAGCGCGAGAAGGCCAAGGTCCTGGGCTCAACACTCCGCGTCGTAGGAACCTCGCCTGCCGACTACGGTCCGGGCTCCGGCGTACACCACTACCGTCCGGAGCCCGGCCGTCGGCATGCCCGGTCAGGCCGCCGGTCGGCACTCGCGGTGGGGGTTCGGTCAGCACGCTGGGCAGCCGGGGCCGCGAGTTCAAGGTGGCGCCAGCCGGGTGGGCCGCCGCCGCGCCAGCTCAACGGCCAGCGCGACGACGGCGGGGACGATGAGGGCCCAGCCGCAGTAGGCGAGCATGACGATAACCGCGAGCGCGGCGGGGACGGCCGCCATGCGGGCGGCGCCGCGCAGTACCCGCGCGGCGGCGATCATGCTGGCAAGGTAGACCGGAGAGGAAGAGGGCCGTGGGCACCGCGACCAGGGCGATGCGGTGCCCACCAGCCGGAGGCCGTAGAGCGTCATCAGCAGCAGGCCCGCCGCCGCGATCGCCGCCAGGAACCGGGCCGATGGCCGGGGATGGCGGCTAGCGGCGGAGGCGAGCCGGTCAGCTGCCGTGGCCATGGTCGCGGCGCCGGTGACGTAGGCGTTGCGTCGCGCCCAGCGTCAGCACGACCGCTGCCGCCGCCGCGGCGGCCGGTGCCTAGCCGGGCCGATGGCACGGCGGCAGCAGGTCGGCCAGCGGGACGTCGGTGGCGGCTCCGCGGCCCGAGGCACGCTGATCGTGGCGATCGCCAGGCTCAGGTACAGCGCGGCTCGTGGCCGCCAGCGCGATGGCCACCACCCGCGGCAGCTGCCGGGACGGGTTCGCGAAGCGCGTCGTCAGCGGCGCGACCGCCTCCCAGCCGACGAACGACGAGCATCAGCGTCGCGGCCGCGTGCCCGATCGGACAGCCAGCCGTGCGGGACGAACGGGGTCCAGTTGGCTGGCCCGCGCCGAGCCCGCCGAGCCGGCGACGGCCACGACCACCACACCGATCAGCAGGCTGACGAGGACGAGCTGGGCAGCCGGTGCTCGCCCGGAGCCCACCAGCCGCGAGGCGCGAGCAGGGTCAGCAACAGCATCGCGGCGACGATCGCGCGCGCGAGCGTAGCCGCCGCCGGTCAGCCCGGTGACGTAGCTGGCTCCGATGAGGCAGACGATCGGGCGCGCCGCCGACCACCCCGGCCAGGAAGCATCCAGCTCGTGGCCACGCGCCGGCCCGCTGGCCCAGGCCGCATGGCCACGTACCCGATGACCCCGCCCGCCGAGGGGACGTGCCTGCCGAACGCCGAGAAGACGGCGGCGAACAGGCCGGACAGGACCGAGCAGGGCGAGCCAGGCCAGGATCGAGACGCTGGCCTGGCCTCGGCGGCGGCGAGACCGGGAAGGAGCAGGAGGCCGGGGCCGAGGAGCGCACCGATGTAGAGGGCGGCGCCACGCGAGGTCGTCAGGTGCTGCGCGCTGCCCAACGTGTGCGCGGATGACTGTGGTCATAGCCTCCAGCGTGGCCGAAATGGCCCTCGCACGCGATGGCAAATATGGCGCCAGCTAGGTCGGCAGCGCAATACCGTTGTGCCACTATCGGCTGATAGGCTAGTTTTCATGCCGGAGCACAGACCGGACCGGGTGGATCGTGCCATCGTGGCCAGGCTGCAGCGTGACGGCCGGATCGCCAACGTCGGATCTCGCCGACGCCGTCGCGCTGTCGCCGTCGGCCTGCCTGCGCCGCGGTTAAGGCGCTGGAGGCCAGCGGCATCATCGCCGGATACCGCGCCGAGGTCAGCAGGGCAGCGGCGCGGGCTCGGGCTGACGCGTCTTCATCGGCCTGAAGGTCGAGGGGCCACTCGCAGGAGACCGCATCGCGGGTCGAGGAGGCCCTGCTGGCCATTCCCGCCGTCGTTGCCTGCTACCTGGTCTCCGGAACCGAGGACTTCCTGGCGGAGGCCGCCGTGCCCGACCTCGCGAGCTACGAGCAGCTGCTGCTGGGCCAGATCCTGACGATCCCATCGGTCATCGAGGCCCGGAGCACCTTCGCGATCCGGACGATCCTCAGCCGTGGCCCCATGCCGCTCGATCACTGGCGCTAGGCGGGCACCGGGCGCCCTCGCGCAGCCAGCCGGGTCTATGCGAGGAACAGCCATGGCAGCGGCTGAACCGCCGCGCTGCGCGTCTTGTCCCGAATGTGCCCGGGCGGCCCCGGTTCCAGCGCCCTCCTGCCGGAGCCGTTAGCGGGGCTCAGGGCATCCGTCGCGGCGCGGACCCTGGCGCGCAGGTCCTCGGGGCTGGCCCGGTGATAGACGGGGCTGGTGGCGTCGGCGAGCAGGGCCCTGGCCTGGGCAACTCCCTGTGCGGACACCGAGTACGCGCGGCGAGCAGGCGGCGGATCAGGTCCCGAGCTCCGCCGAGCAGTCCTGGATCCGGCCCCGGCAGACCGGAACCGGCAGGTGGCCCGCTTCCGGCGCGCGCTGCGCCGCGGCAGCCAGGACGCGCTGCGCGGACCGCGGCCAGGTCGCGCCGGGTCTGCATCCGCACCAGCATCCGGGCCCGCAGCGACAGCGCCACGGTCGCGTCGGGCGACTCCCCGGCGGCCAGGTCGCCGTCGAGGCGGGACGCACGGAGGCGCACCAGAAACCGGTCCCTGGGGCGGACATCGACGGGGACGGGACAGCCATCGTGCAGCAGCACGAGCATCGGGCACCTCCCAGGCCGCCCGGCCCGCCGCCGGACCGTAGCGTGACCTCTAAACAGGATATGCTGGTCATGCATGACCAGTCGAAGTATTTAACTGGTCACAGCTGCGCCAGGCTGGCGTGATCACGCCACCCGCCCGGGTCCCGGCTGGCGAGCGCAAGTACGGCCCCCGGCCGGGTGCGGCATGGCCGTGTGCGGCAACCTCACCAAGAACCGCAACCTCAGAGCCCGGCGCGGCGGGCCGGGAGGCGCCAGCCGTTTCGGCGCCGCGGGGGTGAGTGTATCGTCGCTGGCTAGAGGGGGCATACGGATCGCGCCGCCGGTCATGGTGTTGCGGGGATTCCGGCCCGAGGCATCCCCGGAGTACCGGACGCCGGGGATCCCGTGGCCCGTGCACGACAACGATCTACGCGCTGGGCCCGTCAGCAACCTGCTGGGCTGTCCGTCCTGGCCCCGCGCGGATCGGATGACCGGTCGGCCTGGCTGCGTCCGGCCGGGCCCCTGAGCTTGCAACCAGGAGCGGCAACCGGGGAGGTCTTCGATGGCGAGGGCGGCGCCGAGACGCGGTTTACGCGCTCTGGCGACGTTGATATCGCCTACCAGGTCTTCGGGGATGGCGAGCGCGACATCGTGATGACGATGGGATGGGTCACTCATCTCGAAGTCATGTGGGAACTGCCGGAAGCTGGCCTACTTCCTGGAGCGCTTGGCGGGCATAGGCCGCGTGATCATTTTCGACAAGCGCGGGACTCGGGCTATCCGACCGGGTGGCGGGGATGGTGACGCTGGAGCAGCGGGCCGAAGATGTCGGCGCCGTCATGGACGCCGCGCAATCCGAGCAGGCCGCCTTCCTCGGCTGGGGGGACGGTGGCGGGATCGGGGCCATGTTCGCGGCGACCAACCCGCAGCGCATCTCGGCACTGGTGCTGTCGGCGATGGCGTTCATCACGACGCCCGCGGCCGGTCATCGCCGACCCGGCCCAGATGCAGCTCCTGTGGGACACGATCGAGCAGGGGGTGGCAACGGCCACATGCTGGACTCTCGCGGCGCCGGGGCACGCGGACGATCCCCGGCTGCGGACGTGGTGGCGCCGGTGGGAACGGCAGTCGGCGACCCCGAACGCCGCGGCCACGCTGCTGCCGGTGGGGAGCCGAGGCCGACCTGCGGCCCGTGTTCACGTGCGTGCAGGCCCCCACGCTGTTTCTGGAGCGCGCGAACGCCAACATGATCGACCCGAAGTCGGTACGTGCCGCGGCGGAGCTCACGCCGCACGGCCGGTACGTCGAGCTCCCCGGGGATGACGTGCTTCCCTTCCTCGGTGACCCCGACCCCATGCTGGGCGAGATCGCGGAGTTTCTCACCGGTGCGCGGGGCAGTATCGATCCGGACCGGGCGCTATCGACCCTGCTGTTCACCGACATCGTCGACTCCACCGCGAAAGCGGACCGCGTCGGCGACCGGGAGTGGCGCCATATTCTGGAGAGCCATCACGCGGCGGTGCGGGACCTCGCTACGCCGCTTCGGCGGGGTCGAGATCGACACCGCTCAGCGACGGTTTTCTGGCGACGTTCAGCGGCCCGGCGCGCGCGGTCCGGTGCGCGTGCGATATCCGCGACAGCCTCCGCGAGCTTGGGCTCGAGATCCGGGCCGGGCTGCACACCGGCGAGGTTGAGCACCGGCAGGATTCGGTTGCCGGCCTCGCGGTTCACGTCGGCGCACGGGTGGCGGCGCAGGCGGCCCCCGGTGAGGTTCTCGTCACCGACGTCGTCAGGGCGCTGGTGCTCGGTTCCGGCCTTTCCTTTGTGGACAGGGGCACGCATTCGCTCAAGGGGGTACCGGGCACCTGGCAGCTGTTCGCGGTCGCTTGACGGCCGGAACGCCGCGCAGGCGCCCCGGGCGGCTACCACAGGCGCTCGATGAGCCAGCCGGTGAGGCGCGCCGCGGCCGGGTCCACGTACGCGGGTTGTCGTACAGGTCGATGTGGTTCGTAGTGGTGTCGAGCCACAGGAACTCTTTGTCTGCCGTCTGGGCGCGCTGGTAGATGGCGTCGGCGGCGCTGGGCGAACAGAAGTCGTCGTGGCGGCCGTGGATGAACAGGGCGGGATGCTTACCAGGAAGTCCGCCCCGATCGCGGCGTCGAAGGTGAGCAGCTCGCGGGATGGACAGGCGGGTGACCCGGTTCGTCCAGCCCGCGCGCCGCCGACCGGTCGGTGCCGTAGTAGTCCCATGGCTCGCGCCCTGGCATCGCCGCCGGGCCGTCGCCCGGGTCCACGGCCGGGATGTACTGATCTCGCCGGTGCTGAACTGCCGCTGCTCGACCGCTGCGAAGGCCCGCATCTGTTCTGCGGTACCGTCGTCTCCCATGCCCTGGCGCATCGCCCGCGGGTCGTTGAAGGCCGCGGCGACGAACGCGACGGCGCGGGATGCGGGGGTCGAACGCACTGTGCCGCAGGGCGTAGCCGCCGCCGAGGCAGACCCCGACGCAGCCGAGCCGGGCGGCGTCGACGGCCGGATGCGCGGCGAGGGCGCTGGTCGGCCGCGCAGGTCCTCCAGCTTGCTCTACCGCGTCTTCGTGCTGACGCGGTTCGCCGCCGCTGGCGCCGGAAGCCGCGGTGGTCGAACACGAGCGTGGCCAGCCCGCCATCAGCCAGCTTGGCGCGCATAGTGCGAGACGACTTGCTCTTTCACACCGGTGAACGGGCCGGTCAGCACGATCCTGCGCACTGCCGGAGGCGCCCGGGTGCGCCGGCGCGCCTGTTGCCCGCGCGGTTAGCGGCTGCGCGGTGTCCGGAGGATGGCCGCGATGCGCTGTCCCGCGCACGCGGGAACTCCAGCGGCACCGTGTCATGGCCGGCCGCGGTCGTGCTCATAGTGCCGAGTCGGCAGTCTAGGCCGGAGCCCGCGTTGGTAGGGAAGCTTGTCGGCGTCGTACGGCGGTGGCGGTCGTGCGCTGGCGCGGACTCGTGGCGGCGACGGGTTCGATGCTGAGCGTCATGGGGCACATAGAATCACTAACCGTCCGCTGCAGCCAGTACGCACTTTCTGGTGCCTATGGAGGCCTGCGATGCCCACGCAGCGTCCGTCTACGGGTGCCCTGTCGACGTGCCGGTCAGCGCGTCGTGGGCGGCAAGTGGAAGCTCGTCATCCTCTTCTACCTGCTGCAGCAGCCACGCAGGACCGGCGAGCTACGGCGCCTCATCCCCGCCATCACGCAGAAGATGCTCACTCAGCAGCTGCGCTGAGCTCGAAGCCGACGGCCTGGTCAGCCGCACCTGTTTACGATCAGGTCCCGCCGAAGGTCGTCTACGACGTCCAGCGGACGGAACGAGCCCGGCTCGGCGATCTGCTCCAGGCGCTCTGCGACTGGGGCCTCTACTGGTCCGGCAGGACCGGCGCCAGAAGTTCTCGCCGCTTCGAGCGCGGCACCGGCGAATCCCAGCCAGCGTGAGCCCGGCCCGGGCCGGAGTGCCCGGGCCGGGCTCCTCGGCAGGATGTCCCCGTCACATCATCTGACCCGGAAGTACATCGTGGGATGCCACCAGGCATTTGGGTGATGCCAGCCAACGCGGGTCCCTGTCGACGCGGCGCCGAAGGTACCGCGCCTGGTCACCAGCTCACGTGACCGCTGCCGTAGAACGCGAGGTCGCCGCGCTGTCTGGCTGGCCGCTATCCGGCGCAGATGCCAGCTGCCCAGCATCCCGTAGGTGGTGCGGGGCAGGCTGGATTCCAGCGTGCGCGTACGCCCTCATCACCAGGCCCGAGCAGTCGAAGCACGACGGGCCGGACCCGCCGAAGCAATACCACTTCCCAGTCTGGTGTTCGGCCCACCGCAGCGCGACGAGCCGCCCTCGGCGTCGTGGACGCCGAGGCAGGGGATGGTGACCAGCGGGGCGATCAGCAGCACCACGAGAAGCGGCGGCCAGCGCCGCCACGATGGCCCGGAGCTTGCCGTAGCGACTCTAGGCTTACGAGCGGCCACGCGGGACGCGGTAGGCTGCGCTTACCGGACCGACGGGGGCGTGGGTGCAGTGCCGGAGGAAACGGCCGCAATGGGGGCCGCCGGGCTTAGCGACTACGGGGGTGAACTGGAGAGGGTTGACGGTTGCAAATAGTCCTAATAGAGGACAAGGCGAACTCTTGGTCGGGCGCGCAACGTGCGCGCTCGTTTCCGCCCGCAGACATCTGCCTACCGCCAGCGACGGGAGGCCAGGGCAGCGGTGCACGCGCGAAGGATGCGGGTCAGGGCACCGGGCCGCTCATTGACGGCGATCACGCGCACAGGGCGCTTCAGACCCACACTGCAACCGCATGCGGGCTTTTGTTTGCCAAACCGTGGCAAAAGGCCCGCCTATATAACAACCGGCAATGCCTATCAGTCACACCGGCCTTATTGACCCCACCCGCGCCAGCAAGGAGGCCGCGAATCCCGATGCTGGCTGGCCAGGACGGTGTGGCCCGATCGCACGGCTGATTCGGCAGTGACGTATGTGGCAGAGGTGGCGACCGCAACCACCCCGGCGGCGCTGCTGGCGTGCTGGCGGCTGGCCGTTCCGGCGCCGCCAACGGTGTGTTACCACTGGGTGGTGGCGAACGAGCAGGGCGGCGAGCGGCCCAGGCACCCGCCTTGGCCGGTGGGACCGCCCGCCGATCCCACGACATGCTATTCAGGTCGGTGCCCGGGGCGTGGTGGTGGCCCCGAGCGGCTCGAGAGCCTGATCACGGTGCTGGTCGCTTTCGGCGCCAACGTGCTGATCGCGGTGGCGAAGTCGGCCGCCGCCGCGGTGACCGGGTCGGCGTCACTGCTGGCCGAGGCGGCGCATTCGTGGGCGGACACCGGCAACGAGATCTTCCTGCTGATCGCCAACCGGCGGTCCCGCCGCCCGCCCGACCCCGCGCACCCGCTCGGCCACGGCCGGGAGGCGTACGTGTGGTCGCTGTTCGCCGCGATCGGGCTGTTCGTGGCTCGGCGCCGCGGTGTCGGTCACGCACGGCATCCAGGAGCTCATCCATCCGGAGCCGGCCAGCCACTTCGCCGTCGGGTACGTCGTGCTGGCCGTGTCGTTCGTCCTGGAGGGAATCTCGTTCCTGCAGTCGGTCCGCGCAGGCCAAACCCGAGGCCGAGTCGCGTGCAGCGGGACCTGATCGAGCACGTGCTGGCCACCTCCGATCCCACTCTGCGGGCGGTGTTCGCCGAGGACTCCGCCGCCCTGGTCGGCTTGGTCATCGCGGCGGCCGGTCTGGCCGCCCACCAGCTGACCGGTTCGCCGGTTCCGGACGCGGTCGGATCGATCCTGGTCGGGCGTGCTGCTCGCCGTCGTCGCGGTCGTGCTGATCAACCGCAACCGGCGGTTCCTGGTTGGCCAGGAGGTCGACCCCCGCGTGCGTGCGGCGGCTATCCAGGCCCTGCTGGACGAGCCGGAGGTTGCCCGGGTGACCTATCTGCGGCTGGAGATCGTCGGGCCGCGGATGGTCTCGGTGATCGGTGACGTCGATCTCACCGGCGACGACACCGAGTCACACGTGGCCGTCCGGCTGCGGGCGCTTGAGGCGAGGATCAGCGCGTCGCCCGCGGTGGTAGGCGCCGTGCTGAGCCTGTCCGCGCCCGACGAGCCGACTGGTGGTCTGGCTAGGGTACGGCCGTGGCAGACGGGCGGCCAGCCAGGCCAGGGTGCCGTGGCGTCGGCGTGGCGGTTAAGCCGACCGGGCCGCCGCTTCGGGCACGCGAGGTGTCCAGGGAACGGATCACCCCCGGTGAAGGGGACTGTCGGCCCCGTCCCCGGACGCTTCCTGACATCCGGTCGCCACCTATGGCCCGGAAGCGATCATCGTCGTGCTTGCGGTGGCTGGCGCCGGTGCGCTGCATCCTGGTGCTGCCGATCACCATCACGATCGTGATCCCGCTGGCCATCCTGGTGTTCTCCTACCGCCAGGTGATCGACGCCTACCCGGGCGGCGGCGGCGCCTTACGCGGTGTCACGGGCCCAACCTCGGTGCCTGGGCCGGTCGTCGCTAACGCCGGGGCACTGGCGGTCGATTACACACTCACGGTGGCGGTCTCCATCGCCGCCGGGGAGCCCATCGTTGCGTTCATCGACCGGCTCCGGGAGCATCACGACAAGCAGGTGGTCGTGCTGATCCCGGTGGCTCTCCCCGACCGGCTGCGCTATGAGTTCCTGCACAACCACTTCGACCTTGTTCTCACCGCCGCGCTGCGCGCCCGCCCCGACGTCGTCTCGCCCGGATCCCCATTCCGCTGCACGTGACCGACGGCGACGATCCCGACAGCGGCCGGTGATACAGAGCAGGCGCGCGTGTGGTACATTGCGGACTGACCCCGAATCTATGTGGAGGGTGGCCTCCAGAACTGCCCGGTTGTCCGCTAGGGTCAGAACAGAGAGCACGAGCGGCGGCCGCTCCGCCGCTTCCACACCCGGTGACGCGCGACAAGGAGGTCCTCCATGGGCAGCTGGCAGCTCGACCCGTACCACACGCAGGTCGAGTTCTCCGCGAAGCATCTGGGGATGATGACGGTGCGGGGCTACTTCGACGAGGTCAGCACGACCGCCGACATCGACCCCGACGCACCCGGAGACGGCGAACGGTCGAGGCGACCATCTCGACCGCCAGCATCCGCACCAACAACGGGATCAGGGACAACGACATCCGCTCGTCGAACTTCCTCGAGGTGGACGAGTTCCCGGTGATGACGTTCAAGAGCACCAGCGTCGAGTCGACCGGGCAGGACCGCTACACGCTGACCGGTGACCTGACCATCAAGGGCAACACCCATCCGGTGGCGCTCGACGTGGTGAAGTACGGCGAGTTCAACGACCCGGGGATGATGGGGCACCGGATCGCCTACAGCGCCACCAGCAAGATCAACAGGAAGGACTTCGGCCTGAGCTTCAACGCGATCCTGGATGGCAGGCTCGTCGTCAGCGAGGAGATCCAGATCCAGATCGAGGGCGAGATCGTCGAGCAGCAGGAGTCCGCGGAGGCCGCCAGCGGCTGACCACCGACGCGTCACGGCACAGCAGGCCCGCCGCGTCGAGAACGCGGAGTCGAAGCGGCCTGGTGAGTTCTTACCTGGCGGCTCCCGGGCCGCCGAGCGTGGCGCCCGCGTCCTGGTAGAGCGATCACCTCGGCGAGCACCGGCAGGTCGCGGTCGGGGGCGACCAGGTAGGACAGGCCGAACCGTTCGCGCCGTGCCCGGAGATCCTCGCGGATCTGGGCCGCGCTGCCGATGTAGACCGTTGGCATCTGCCATACGGTCTCGGCGTCGATCCCGCCCCAGCCACGCCCGGCGATGAGCTCCTCAGTGGCAGAGCGCCGCCGCGCGGCGATGCGGACCGTGGCGAAGGCGCTGAGTTCCAGTAAGCCGAACCGGTCACCGGCAGCCGAACGCAGCACGGCGAGCTTGCGGTCCAGTGCTGGCGGGAGCCGCTCGGCGGGGTCGTCTGCGCGATCCCTCGTCAGGGGCCTTGATCGGCGTAAACAGCGCCAGGCCCACGATGTCTGCGTGGCCGGGCGGCGCGGAAACCCGCGGCATCCGTGGCCCTGCGGCGCCGACGAGCAGGCGCGGCGCGGCGCGGGACTCGGGCATCGCGTCAAGCTTGCCAGCCCGTCGGCCTGGTACCGGGATGCCGGAGTGGTCCACCCGGATGGCGGGCCAGCAGTCCGGTGATGATCGTGAGCGACTCCTCGAGCCGGTCGATCCCGCTCGCGCGGCCTGTCGAGACGCGATCCCCGCCGCGCGGTATTCGGGCTGGTACCAGCCGCGCCCCGATCTGCCGAGCTCAAGAAGCGGCCGCCCGACAGGTGATGCAGCCCCGCCGCCTCGTGCGCCACGATCGCCGGGTGCCGGAAGTCGTTGGCGAGCACCAGCGTGCCCACGTGCAAGGCGCGATCGTCTGCCGCGGCCGCGGCCGCCACAGCGCACCGCAGAGGCGCCGGTTGCTGGCCGAACGCGCCCGCCGAAGTGATCGCGGATGAGCGGTGAGGCGACCCCGCCCGTCCTCTGGTCGCGGCGCGCGTGATCGGCGCACGCCGGGCCGTCAGGACGGACTCGCTCACGATCCCAGGGCAGGATCTGCTTGGTCGCCCGCCGCCCTCCTGGTCAGTGCCTCCCGGACGGTAGTCGCTGCCGCTCCGCGAAACGTGAGCCAGTCGGCGGCGGTGTCCAGAGCGCCAGGCCCGTCGCGATCGAGTCCCAGAGCTCGCCGCTGGCCCGCCGGTACTGTCGCGCGCGCCGCCCTTCCTCGACGGAAGCCGAACTTCCGGTACAGGCGATCGCGGCCGTATTGCGCCTGAATACCTCGAGGCACAGCTTGTGCAGGCCCTGGTCACGCGCCCGGTCGATCGCCGCCTGCACCAGCGCCGAACCGACCCCGCGGCCCCGCCAGCCGCGGTCGACGAAGCATGCCGAGTTCGCCGAAACCGAAGCGGCTGACCTCGACGTGGAGCATCCCGCGCTGATCCGGCCATCGGCAACCGCGACGATCGACTCGGCTGCGCTGCGCGCGAAGACGCGGCGCGCTCCTCGACGTCGACCGGCGGCTCGGTCGCGATCCCATCATCGTTCTCCGGCGACCGTACGCGAAGAGTCTCCGCCATCGCCCGCGCGTCGCCGGCCGACGCCGGTCTCATCACGAACTGCGCCACCGGCATATGCTCGCACTTCTCCTGCCGCGCCGCTGCCCGGCCGCCGGAGCCGGGCCGTCCCGGCCGCCGCCTGGTACTGGTCATACTCGCGGCCGAGTGCCCGTGCTGGTGCGCCGGGGCGCCGCGATGGGTCGGCGATCAACCCCGTGGCGTCTTCGCGTGCCCCGCCCGCGGGAGGGCGGGGAACCGGTCGCGCGGGGCGCGGTGAACGGCGTCCGGACAGGGGTCGGCGGCGGCGATCGCCTGCTCGACCATGCGGAGGGCCGCGCCCGTGCCGCGCTGACGCCAAGGACCGGCGTGATCGGCCGCCGCCAGCACGTCGCGGGCCAGCAGCAGCTCGACCGCCAGCAGGTCCTCGAGCAGGCCCAGCGCGGCGTCGGCCTTGCGCACGCTGAGCGGTGCGCTGGTGCCGTGGTCCTCGACGCCGAGGTCCAGCGGCGGCGTGTCGAGGCTCGTGCGCGCCGCGAGCTGCTTCAGCTCGGTGAACAGGGCCGCCGCCGGATAGCGCAGCTGCAGGCCGTAGGCCACCGTCGGGCGGCGGGCCGCGTCGCCCGCTGCCGGAAGAAGGCGTCCCACAGGTGGCTCATCCGGCGTTCGCTCAGCTGCCCGACCTGCGCCAATGCGATCCGCAGCGCGTCGTAGCGCGATCGCGAGGACCACCGGCTGGAAGTTCCCGTTGCTGATCAGCGCCTGGTCGGGCACCGACACCAGCGGGTTGTCGGCGGCGGCGTTCAGCTCCGTGGTGACCGCGGACCGGGCGGCGGTGACGTACTCGCGCAGCGCCCCGTGGACCTGCGGCACGACCCGGAACGACAGCGCATCCTGGACCGACCGGGCGCCGCCCGGCTCCAGCAGCGGGCTCCCGGCGAGCAGCGCGCGCAGGTGGTCCGCGGCCGCGATCTGCCCGGGGATCGGCTTGGCCTGCCCCACCGCGGGCCGCAGGACCGACGTGTTGGCCCCGGTCGCCTCCATCGACAGCGCCGCGGCGAGCGTCCGCGGCCTCAGCCGCCGCCGGCGGCCCGGGCGGCGACCAGCGCCGCCTGGCCGACGGACACGCCCGTTGGCCGAGATCAGCGCCAGCCCGTCCTTGCCGCCGAGCACGAGCGGCGCGATCCCCGCGCGGCGCAGCGCCTCACCGCCGGGAACAGACCTCGCCGCGGTACTCGGCGCGGCCCATGCCGATCGCGACCTGCGCCATGCGCAACCATCTGCCTGATGTCGGCCGCCCCGACCGAGGCCGTCTCGGGCACGACCGGATGCACGCCGAAGCGTTCAGCATCGCCGCCAGGATCTCCGCCGCCGCGACGCCCGCGCCCGATCCGCCGCGGGCGATGCCGTTCAGGCGCACGGCGAGCGCGGCGCGCACGATCTCGGTGGCAGCGGCGGGCCGATCCCGCCGCTGTGCGACACGACGAGGAAGCGCTGCTCGCCCCGGATCTGCTCCTCGGTCAGCCGGGTGTCCTTGCCGTGGCCGACCTGGGTCGTCAGGCCGTAGACCGCCTCGCCGTCGGCCAGGGCCCGGTCCACCACGGCCCGGCTGGCCGCGATCCTGGCCCGGGTCCCGCCGTCCAGCTCCACCCGCGCGCCGCCGACCACCGCCAGCAGATCCTCGATCGCCAGCGGGGCCTCGGTGATCGTCACGGTCGTCATGGGGCTGCTCCAGTCGCCGGCGTGGATATCCCTTGCCACGAACATGACCGTAGCTTCGTGCGTCATCGCCGGGCCACCGGGCATGCCCGGGCATACCCGGGAGCCAGGCTTCAGGTGGTTGACTGGCGGCCATGTCACGTCCGGCGGGTCATCGCGCGCGGGGAACGTTCCGGGCGCGGCCGCTGACCCCGCTACCTGGCCCGATCTTGAGGAGCTGTTCGGTCTGCCGGGCGGCTCGATCGTGCGCGGCTGCTGGTGCATGTACTACCGCAAGACCGGCCAGGCAGAGCGGGCTGGCGGCGGGCAAGAACAAGCGGGCCCTGTGCGAGCTGGTCGGCAGCGGCGGCGTGCCGGGCCTGGTCGGCTATCTCGACGGCAGCCCGGTGGGCTGGATCAGCCTGGGCCCGCGCGAGGATTACCTGAAGCTGCGCCGCTCTCCGATCATGAAGCCGGTCGATGACACCAAGGTCTGGTCGGTGGTGTGCACCTATGTGGCCAGCCCTACCGGGGCTGGGCCTGCAGCACCGGCTGCTCAGGGCCGCCATGGACTTCGCGCGGGACCACGGTGTCAGGATGCTGGAGGCCTACCCGGTTGATAAGGCCGAACGCAGCCATGACGACTTCATGTTCTTCGGTTCACGCAGCCTGTATGAGCGTGCCGGGTTCCGGGAGGTCGTGCGGCGTTCACCGACCCGGGTGATGCGCCGGGCGCTGCGGCCCCGGCGCGGGACGAGCCGCGGGCCCGGCATGCCATTCGTTGGTGCTGGTGTGGGGACTAGCGATCTTTAATGGCTGGGGTTACCGCGGTTGGAGGCTGGCCGGTCTTGGCGATGGGGCTGTGACTCGCCCCTTAAGATCCCTGGTCCGGTTGGTGCCTACGCTCGCGTGCGCCGGGGGAGATGAAGACACCGGTGAGGCTGGCCGGGCGGTGGCGCAGCTCGCCGAGGACGGCTCCGCCGAGCAGGCGCCAGAACCCGTCGCGCGGGACGTCGCGGAACAGTGCGCGAACCCACTGGCGGTCCAGGCCGAAGTTCACGATCCCGGCGGTGACATCGACGAGGTCTGCTTGCCGGACCAGCTCGACCTCCAGGCCCATGGCCAGCCGCGACCGCGGCGCGTGGTGCTGCTCGCAGGCGTCCATGCAGCGCTGCAGCCGCTCGGGCGGCCAGCCGAACGGCGCCAGCACCCGGTCGGCCAGGCGTGCGCCCTCGGTCACGTACGGGTCGCGGCTGGGGGTGTACAGGCCGGCTGTCGTGCAGCCAGCAGGCGCACAGCAGCAGCTCGCGGTCGCACGCCCGGTCGCCGGCCAGCCGCTCGGCGATCGCGAACTGGCGCAGGCAGTGCCGCTCCATCGGGCCGTTCGCTCCTGCTGCTGCGCGCAGCGCCTCAGGGCCGCTTGGGCGGCCGGGGTGGTGGACGCGGCGCGTGTCGGCGCCCGCTGGGGCGAGTCTGGGGGCCGTGCGGCCCACCCGATGGCAAGCGGGGCGGGCGCTGGGCGGGGCTACCGGTGCGGGCTCATCGCCGGGACCGGGCTCGCCGCAACCGCCGCAGCCCCAGCCGTTAAAGATCCCTGCTTTGATGCGGGGACTAGCGGTAGAGGGTTCACGATATCCGCGGAATCGATGGGGAGGTAAGCCGATGAAGCGCGCGGGTGCCAGCGTCGGCGAATCAGCGGCAATAATGGCTATCTGATCGACACCCACCTCTGCCTGAACCGGGTGCCGCGCCAGACTAGGCACGCACCCGCACCTTACCGCCTCCTCCGTTTCGCGCTGCGGCGCGCCATTCAAGTATTGACCGATGACCAGATGGAGGTCGTTGTCGATATCGGTCGGAGGCCACCTGTGGCGCCAGTGCACGATGTTCGCGTCGTTCATCGCCCGGCGGAGATCATCTAGCGGTCCGGGCGCGACTGCCGTTCGCCACCGTGCTGACGCGGGCCATCCCCACCAGGACGAAGATGCGTCCCCCCTGCGCCGAGAACATCCGCTCATGCGGGTGCTGCCCACGACTCGGGGAACGTTGCCGCGCCGTGGCCCGTGGCCACCGAGGCGGATGCTCAGCGGGGGTGTGAGATGAGCGGCGAGGATCTCTCCAGCGCCCGGGCATGGTCCATCGCGCGCGGGGACGCCACGGTGAGCCTCGAGGTGGCGCAGGGTTGACGACGAGCCCGGCCTGCGCGTCACGCCACCCCCGTCGAGCCTGATCACGGTGCCGTGGGCGTCTGGTCAGGGTGGCAGGGGCGGAATCTGTCGCGCAGCCGCTCGCTGCACCAGGGCCTGGACCGTTTCGAGCAGGATCTTGAGGTCGCCAGTCGATCTTGGTGCCGTAGAGGGGCAACCGCCGTGATCAGCTCAGCGGCAGCGCGACAGAGCTTAGTGCTGGCCGCCGGAGCCGGGCTGGGTTCTGGGGTTGATCTGCTCGAGCTCGGCCAGGGCGATGTCGAGGTTGTCCGCCGCCTCCTGCCTGGCCAGCCGGGCGAACAGCGGATCGCCGTAAGCGGCCGCCGGGGCGCTGGACCCGTGCCGTGTGGGCGCCGACCTGGGCCCGCAGCATCAAAACGGGAACCCGACCATGGTCCCCGACCAGCCGTACTCCGCCAGGAACCGGCGCAGTCGGCGCGGCCGGGGACCAGAACTCGGTAAAAGCCCTCCCGCACCGCCACGTGCCGGGCATGCGAAAGCGGAACCCAGCCGAACGCGCCGCGAACGCGACATCCCACTCCGGGTCCACCGGCCCGGCCATGTCCCAGTCGATGAATCCGGCCAGTAAGCCCCGCCCGCCACACCGCGTTTGGCCAGGGCGCAGCATCGTTGTGCCCGATAACCTGCCCGCGGTGCCGTTGCGCGCCCAAACGCCAGAACCGCCCCGGGCGGCGGGATGAAGTTCCCGCCACCGCGATGTGGTAGCCGCGCGGCCAGCGGGCGACGTCAGCCAGGGTGTCCTCGGCGTAGGCCCAGCCAGGCCAGGGCAGCAGCCTTTGCCGACCGTCTGGCCCTCCAGGAACGTCCAGATCTCCGTCCCCGGCCGTCCACGCCCAGCGGCCGCGGAACCCCGGCGAACCCTTGCCCGCAAGGTGGGGGGACAGGAGATGCATGCACGGCGGGCGTCCACGGCCCGCACGGGCACGTTTGTCTTGCACGGTATCCCCCCACCCGCACAGCGCCACCCGCATTACCGCCGTCAGGCCACGCTCCTCCATTGTTGCCGGTCTGCCTTTGCCAAAGCGGGTTATCTGATGTCCACGCGCATCCCCGGTCAGATCGGACGAACGCGTCATTTGCTCTCCGCTCGCTATCGGTTGCCTCGCTATCGGTTGCATGGACCGCGGCTTCCGTCGCCGTCTTGCTTGATGTCATCCGGCGGCCGGCGCTGCGGCACGGCGGCCGAAGCGGAGTTCAGGAAGCAAGCGCGCATCGGCGCGAGGTGGCGATCGGTCGGGCCTCGGGACGGGGCGCACCTGGGGTCGCGCGCCGCGCGGCAGCGTGGCGCTGCACCGGTAGACGAGGTAAGCGGTGCCAGGTCCACCGGGGATGACCGACTCCTGCTCATCCCGGGTGAACGGGTTGCGCCAGCGCTCCATGTTGCCGTTCCACGGCTCGGCCCCGGTAGGCCACGCGGCGGATCGTGCGCCGGATGATCCGGCGCATGACCGTGCGCCGGGGCGGGTCCAGCCACACCACCGTGTCCGCGCGTTCCCAGACGAGCGGCCGGACGGCGCTTTGTAGTTGCCATCGATCACCCAGCCGTCCCCGGCTGCGATGGCGGCCACGCGGCGGCGGGTGCCCACTGCCTCCTCCGGCGGGGGGTGTCCATTCCGGCTGATGGAAGGTCGCGTCGAGTTCCGCGTACGGCACCGCAAGGCCAGCGCGGCGAGCCTCTCCTTCCGAGCGTCGATTTCCCCGATCCGGAGACACCGACGGCACCGATACGCGCCGCGCGGCTTCGTGACCCCTAACAGCGCCCCGCGTGGTCCTGCCGCTCCCAGTCGGCCTTGTTCAGCGCGTACTCGACATCCCCAGGTCGTCGCCCTCGATCGGGTAGGGCCAGGGCTGGTGGAAGGGCGCACCAGTGTCGAGCCCGCCTTCTCCATCACCCGCCGGGAGGTGGGTTCCTGTCGTCTCCGCGACCACTCGCCGCACGCCGAACTCCAGGTGAAGCCCTTGCGGATCAGTGCTCGGGACCCTTCGATTGGCGTATCCTTGCCCCACGCCGACTTGCGCAGCCGGTAGCCAAGCTCGGCCTCGTCAGGCTGGCTCCCTCGCGCGGCGGAAGTGGAACCACCCCAGGAACTGCCGGTAGGCTTCTGGATGGCCGCCAAGCCCGTACCCTCGAAGCGTTCGTAGTAGGCAAGGAACGCGGGCAGGATCTCCTTCTCGATCTCCTCTCGGCCGTCGGCATCCCTCCGGTGATGAAGTGCATGACGTCGGGGTCGGCGTCGAGGCGGACCAGGTTGTCCCATCGGCCATCGTGAACCGGCGGAGCGCACCAGGCGCTGCGTTTCGCAGTAGACCTGCATCGCTGGATCCTTCATCGCTGGATCCTTCCGGCCCGGCAACGCTACCCACCGGCCGTGCGCCCGCCGGGCACTGCTTTGCCCCGGTATTGACCGGGGAGCCAGCCCAGCCCGGCAGGGCCGGGGACGGCTCGGCGTGCGCGTCGGTGATGGGCCTGGATCCGGCCGCGAACCGGTCGAGTGCGGCGCCCTCCACCACCCGCGCCGGGAACGGGTCGGCCGCGGTCCGCCTGATCAGCCCCGTGACCGGGAGCTCGCGATCGGACGCGGCGACCACCAGGTTGCCGAACCTGCGGCCGCGCAGGACCGCCGCCTCCGCGATCACGCAGGCGTGCGGGAACACCGAGCGCACCGCGGCCACCCGGCCGCGGGCATGCGCGCAGCGGCGGGCCGTCGCCGATGTTGGCCGCGTAGATGCCCGGCGGTGCCAGCACCCTGGCCGCGGCGCGGGTGAACTCCACCGATGTCAGGTGGGCCGGGGTCCGGGCCCCGGCGAAGACGTCCGCGATCAGCAATACGTAACTAG
>ERZ1370068.2872-contig-200_pt1 | contig 48220 bp, 59 predicted proteins | sample MGYA00561227_ERZ1370068 | MGnify/ENA primary metagenome ERZ1370068 (study PRJEB38410, sample SAMEA6850437) | metagenome | study: Metagenomic assessment of the ecological functions of the soil: analysis of the soil microbiota associated with the... | reverse complement strand
ATGTACTTCGTTCAGTTACGTATTGCTCACAAAGCGCGGCAGGCGCGCGGTGCGCGCCTCGTTCACCCGATGAAAGGCAGCGGCGAACCGGCGTTCGCTGGCGATGAGGTCCGGCCGGCGTTCGAGGATTTGCGCGGGCAAACCGGCGGGCACGGCTTCGGTTGGCCGGGGAAGGAACGTCGCACATCAAACCTGCCGGCAGGGTAGCGACTGGTCACGACCTCGATCGCGCGGATGGTCTGCGCCCGCGCCGCCTGTGCGGCGTAGAGCGCATCCTCGGCGGCGGCGGTGCGCGACTTGATTTGCGACACGTCGAAGTCGCTCGCGAAGCCCTGCTGTTTGCGCACGTCAGTGAGCTTTCGAATACTCCTGGTAGATATCGAGCGTCTCCTGCGCGTTGGCTTCCTGTTGCGCGGCCTCGATGGTAGAGATATACGCGCGCGCTACGGCAGCGGCGAGTGATTGCCGGGCAAATTCGTAGTCGGCTTCCAGCGCGAGGCTTTCAGCCTTCGCGGCAGCTTTTTTCGAGCGAATGCGCCCCCACACGTCGGCCTCCCATGCGGCACCGGCTGCGATGCCATATACCCAGCGCTGTGATGATTTATCCGTGCTGGTGTCGAGTCCCGCGCCGCCGCTGTCCTCCGTTCCCCGACTCCCGAAGGACGGCGGATTAATGCCGCGACCGATGTCGCCACTAAGTTCCTGTCCCTGGCGCTCGCCCAGTCCTTTCATCGCGATCCGCGGGTAGAGCGATGATGCGGCAATGCGCACAGCAGCGCGCGATGCTTCCACGCGGGCGGCGGCGGCTTTGAGATCGGGATTCCGCTCCACGGCGTCCGCAACGAGCGCGGTCAGCTCCGGGTCGCCGAAATTGCGGATCCAGTTCGGCACCACGGTGCCGCTGCGATGCGGGCCGGCCCAGCTTCCCGGGATCTTCGCGCGAGCCGACTCAGGCATGATGTCCGCGCCAAAGGGCGGATTTTTCAGAGCGCAGCCCGCCAGCACGAGGCTGCTGGCGGTAACAAGAAGCAGAGTGCAGCGCCGAGCGTTCATCCGTTTCGCCTCATCCTAGTGGCCGCCGAAGAGAGCGGAGAGATGTTTGATGACGAACCAGTCGAACTTGGCCGCGATGCGGACGATCACGCGACGGAGGATCTGGATCGCCGTAATATCGTTCGTGTAGATCGCTCCCCCACCGCGGGCGCCAGCAGCGAGGAAGACGTCTTTATCCTTCCCATCTGTGAGGAGTCGCACTGCGATGCGCTGTTCGGGTGCCGACACGGGCGCGGTGTTGGGGAGGTTGCCGTTGATCGGCAGCTGGCCTTGTGCCGTCGCCCAAAGGATGGAATCGACCTTGCACTTGATGATGCGGCCCGGATACACCTTCATAAAGATTTCCGCTTCGTCGCCGGGTTCGACGTAGCGCAGTTCGTTTTGCCGGTAGAATGCTAGCAGCCACGGATCGTCCTCCTGGATGAAGCTCATCACGGGCATTGTCGCGAACTGGGTCGCGCGCACGCCGGGTTGCAGGGAAAGGTTGGCCACGCGCCCGTTGGCGGGAGCAACGTGGACGCAGCCTTCGAGGTCGAATTTCGCATTGCGCAGGTCGGCTTCGGCCTTGACGATCTGCGCCCCGGCCTGCGCTTCCGTCGCGTCGGCGGCGAGGAATTCGCTTTCAAGATTGCCGAGGTCGCTTTGCGCCTGCTCGAGGTCGGCCCGCTTCCCGGCCCCGGTCGCGGCGAGTGCCGTGAATTGCTCGACGCGCTTTTTCGCCAGATCGATCCGCGGAGTCAACGCCGCTTTTTTGGCCGTCGCGTTGTTGAGTTGATCCTGCAATCCGCGCAGCGTGGCTTCGGCGGCTTTCACCGCCGCCTCGAAGGGCACCGGGTCGATCTTGAAAAGCACGTCGCCCTTCTTAATCGGCCGGTTTGGTTGAATCGGCACCTCGGTCACCTGACCGGTTATGCGCGGAACGATCGGGATGACATAGTTCATCGCGCGCACGTCGTCAGTTGCGGGCGCGGCAATGTTCAGAAGGAGGAAAAGAGCCATCATTGCCACGATGGGCAGCGTGATGGTAATGACCGCCGCGGTAAAGTTCATGGGCAGCCACTTGAATTTATAGAAAATGAGCCAGACGAAGAACCCGTAGATGCCAAGCAGGATGACTTCCATTACGCCTTCCCTCCTTTAATCTCCGCTTCGAGTTCCGCGACACGGGCGCGGAGTTGTTCGAGTTCAGTGGTGGCGGATTTTTCCCGCCGGTTTGCTCGTGCGAGTCATCGACATCCGTGCCGTACGCCATCTTGTGAAAAACGGGCTTTGAGTAGGCCCAAAGCCAGGCGATCGGCCAGAGCAGTCCGCCGAAGCAAAGCGAGAGCAGGCACAGGCACTTGATAGCCCCGAGCTGCGGATGGTGCCGCTTTTCGGCAACCTTTTCAGGGAGGATATGGACCAGCAGGAAGACCCCGATTAAGACGGGCGGGACGATGATGAACGCGAACCACGCAATGACGTCCGCGACTGTATCGAGCGTCTCACCGTGGAGCGAACGAGGCGTGCGCGGTAGTTGGCAGCGCCACGAAAGTCCGGAGCGCGATGGAGCCAGATTATGGCTGTCTTGGAGTGGACGTCGCACGTGAGAGCCACCTCGGTTCGTCCGTTGCTTTTCAAGAATGCATTCATGAACTGGCAGGCTGAGGCGGCGTACGGCAGTACCATGGTGCTCACATTACTGCAAGATCAGACAGCGAGCACCCAATATGCTCTGCCGCCTTCCCTCGCTACACCCGGGTTGTTGCTGTCTCCAGGACATTTTAGTCCTTCCGGTCGCCGTTCAATCTGCGAGACGCGTTGTTCCCATTGGTATTGACCTTGGGCTTATGGCCGAAGCTGGCTCCTTTCTGCTTCCGCTGCGCGTCCGCTCGTGCCCCGTGTTGCATGACCTCGCATGGCGGCCCGGAAGCCCTAGTGCAGGTTTGGCTCTTGCGGCTCGACTGGAGAGAAGTCGCCGTCCACACACGAGCGATCGAAACACGGTGATTAGCCCGACCTGGCAGGTTTGCCGCGGCAGTGACGACGTGAGTAATTGGCGTTCGACTGAAGTGCTTAGACGCGACGCATGGGCGCGCCACCTCGCGATCCATGTGTGAATGGCGCTTGCCAGGTAGGCTCAGCTCGCTGGCTCCGTACAACCACCGTGACGTTGGTGACTCGATAGGCGCAGAGTTACCGATTCAGGAGTCATCGTCTGACTGGAATTTGTCGGCTAGCATCACTGGACAGGCCATGTCCCAGTCTCATGTGGCTGCCGAGCGCGACTCAGAAGCGGCACTGAAACATGAACTGTTTGACTGTTACTCCCGGACTCAGCCAGATGTGGACCGCCACGCAGTCGCACTAGTACCTAAATCAGGCTGTCGCGGTTCCATGCAGTCAGGACATGGCCAGCTCAATATGTTCACCGGCAATTGCAATAATATTATTTACAGGCACAGCACTGAACTCCACAAACGTGACCTCAGATCGCGAGCGCCGAAAGTGATCCGCTTTCCAGGAGCAGCGTTGGACGAAAGGTCTGATTTCGGATACAGGTGTCCTTCTACTTTCATGCACCATTCACCTTTCTCTAATTACCTCATGAAGATTCTATCCACCATCACGCTTACTATCGCGCTCCTCACCTCGTCATACGCGGTGCAGCAACCCTCCTTCCACACCAAAGGCACGCCGACCGGCAAACCAACCGGGACGCTCAAACCGGGTGAATACTGGTGGCACCCCGAGCTTTCACCGAGCGGTCCCCTCATGGTCCTCGTGAGCGTTCCCGAGCAGACCATGCACGTGTATCGGAACGGCATCCTCATTGGCCGCTCGAGCATAAGCACCGGCTCGCAGGGCCACTCCACACCGGGCGGCGTCTTCAGCATTCTCGGCAAGAGTAAGGAGTATTATTCGAAAAATACGACAACGCGCCGATGCCCAACATGCAGCGGCTCACCGACACCGGCATCTGCATGCACTCGGGGAATCTCCCCGGCTACCCCGCCAGCCACGGCTGCATCCGCATGCCGTTTGATTTCTCGCAGTTGCTTTTCAGCGCGACGGCGAAGGGCGGGACCGTCGTGGTGGGCGATGGCAAGGTCCCGGTGCCGCACCTCGCGTCGAGCCCCGGACTACTGCTGGCGCCGAAGGATATCTCAGCTGCAATGGTGCGTCCGCTCGCGAGCAATGAGTACGACTGGAAGCCGGAACGCAGCGCGAGCGGCCCGATCACGATGGTAGTCAGCGCGGCCGATAAAGCGATCTACGTCTATCGCAACGGCAATGTCATCGGGCGCGCGCCGGTGGAGGTAAGTGGCCGCGGTTCGCTGGGGAATCATGTCTACTCGCTCCTCGAAGGCACGACCGACCGGCAAAGCTCGCTGGCTCCCGGCCGGGCCGCGCGAAAGTGGATGACCGTGACGAGCAGTGGCCGCAGCGTTCGACTGCCGACAAGATCGCGTCGCGCCTGCGCATCAACCCCGAGTTTGCGGCCAAGGTTTACGACACGCTCACACCGGGGACGACAGTCATCATCACCGACCAACCGGTCGTGCGGAAGCGCGGCAATGCCGCGGTCCTCGAGGGCTAGCGGCTGCTAGTGAGCTGACGTCTCTGGTTTGCAGCCCCTCAGGTTGCCTCCCCGATCGAGATTTCCATTCCTTCCCAGGGCAAGCACCGCATTGGAAACCGTTCTTGACACAATTTTTCGATGCGCTCGAGTTCTCTCCTCTCTCATAATGGCAAAGCGAATCATTGCGACGCGTGGATGCCTGTCGGCGGAGACGCGACTCCGAGTCTGTCCTGCGCGACGAAAGGCAAATCCAGCGAAACTGCGCTCGAAACCGAAGGGGATTGCCGCCGTCGTAAGACCCCGAACAATCTTTGCTATCTCCCGGCAAGCCTTAACGCGGATCGGTCACGCTGCCAAAATGCCCGGGCAGAGCTGGCCCGGATAGCGCGGTGGGACCAAAGTCCGACAGACGGCGCGGGTCCGCACGTGCAGGCTTGTTGCAATTGATGAGATCGTCTCATAGAACTCGATGCGCGATCGGTATGCCCGATCGAATTTTGATTTCACGGTTTAAAACTAGAAACATGAAATACTTGGTGTCGTGCGTTGTGCTGATGCTGATGTTGTCGATCGGCATGAGCGCTGAGTCCCAAGGCGACTGCTGGAAAATTGGCGGCGCTCTGACACTCTCGCTCTGGGCGCGATTGCTGGCAGGGACATTTCTCGTCCCGCCACTTCTCGCTCTGACGCTCGGAAATTTACTCCCGTTAGATCGTCCGACAATGGCGGGATTGTTTCTCATCGCCGTCGTGCCGGGCGCGCCACTAATGACTCGTGGTGCGGCGCAGAAAGGCTTCGATCTGCAACTGGCGGCGAGCTACCAGGTTTGGGGCGCGCTGCTCACGCCCGTGATCGTTCCGTTGCTGATTGCGGCCGGCGGCTGGTTGTATGGACGCGACATCTGGGTGCCGCCGATGAAGTTGCTGGCGGTGATCGCGGAGCAGCAGTTCGCGCCGCTGATTGTCGGCATGACGCTAATGTGGCTCGCACCCGCGTTCTCCACGCATGCCCAACGTATCCTCAATATAGTCGGTAATACGTTGCTCTTGGTCGTCCTGGTGGGGCTACTTTACAAAATTGGTCTCGCGCTGGTGGAAGGAGAGCCCATGGGTAGTCGTGGCCGCGCTGCTGCTTGCGGCGGGATGCCTACTGGGGATGCAACTGCTGTTGGGTCGGCCCTCCGCAACCGTTCAAACATTGTCCGTCTGCAATGCGAACCGGCACGTCGGCCTCGCCCTCTTACTTTCCGGGCAGCAAAGCCGCGACGGTCGAGCAGTGCCGGTGATCGCGGCCTACGCACTCGCGGCCCTGCTGGTAATGTGGCTTTACGCAAAGTTGGGTCGCCGCGAAAGGGAAGAATTGGCGGCATGAAAGAGCTAAAATAGTCTAAGACGAAAGTCCGATAGGAGAGAGTTCCCGAACGCGCATGGTGCTTCCAGCACCACCATGCAAACGCCAACTCCTGGCGAAGCGCGTTTCGCTTCGAAATTGACTTGCACCTTAGTGAGCTGCTCGCTTATACCAAGCGCTTCGAGCCAGCCAGCGGCTGGTGGCGCTCGATTCTGGCTGCGACCGGACAACCGGAGCGATTCACCTGAAACTATAACAACAAGAATACACGATCATGCCCATCGAAATCGAATACGAGCCTAACGAGATTTGTGTGCTGCGCATCCGCGGCGTTTTAAAACAATCCGAATTTGCGGCGAAACAAAGCGCGCTGGCGGACAAAATCGACGTCGGCGCGAAGCCTCGCGTGCTCGCGATTGTCGAAAACTTCGAGGGTTTTGAACGCGGCGCAGATTGGAACGATTTGGATTTCCTCCTCTCGCATTCCGGTGAGATCGCCAAAGATTGCGATCGTGGCGGAGCAGCGATGGGAAGTACAGGCCCTCGCTTTTGCTGGCGCGGGAGTTCGCCGCGCGCCGGTAAAATTCTTTCCGCCGGACGAACTTGCGGCCGCACGCACGTGGCTGACGCAATAAGCTCGCGGCCTCCTTCACAAGCCGCCGCCCCAGCGGTACTGCCAGGCGATCCCAACCGCGTCGAAGTCGTGGTGGCGATGACCGTTGTAGCCAGTGACGCCGTAGATTTTGATTGACTGTGACCGAGTAACCGGCAGCGCCAATGTCGCGCCGAAGCGCAGCCCTTCCTGCCGATCGTTATTCTCCACGCCATCAACCGTCGAGCGGCTGCCCGTGAAATAGCCGGCATTTACCGCCAGCCAAAAGCCGCGCGCGAAAGTGTAGCTCGCGTTCGCCTGCACAGGAATAGAGCGGCGTCTGCTCGCGCGTTTTGCCGCGGAGGAAATCGTCGTTCTCACTGTAGAAGGTGACGGCCGGCGCGAGCTCGAGCGTCCAGCGTCCAATAGCTTTTGAAATGCCAAGCTCCGGTTTCACCGACCATCGATTGGTCCCGACATTGACCAGTCTGGTGTCGTCGTGCTGGCCGAGCGGCACGCCCACCCGCACGCTCGCGCCGATAATCAGATCCTGCCGGTATTTTGCGAACTCTGCTGCGGTGAGCGCGGGCGCGCCGATGAAGTTTATCGAAAATCGAAAGAGCGGATCGGCTAACCCGCTGATCTCGCGCTCGTGCGGCTGGCCAACGACAAGACCTTCGGCTCTCAGTCCAGCGAAGGGAACAATCATGTCGAACTTCGCGGACTTGCCGAACACGTTTAGCACACGAGCATAAGCCAAAATACCGATGTGCGATTCGTTGCTCACATTTTCGATTGGCAATGACGGATCGGTCAGCACGTGCACGCTGGCGTAGCCGTAACCCAGAATGACGAAGTTAGTGCCGACCGGAGAGTTACTATAGGCGCGCGGTTCGAGATCCTGAGCAGAAAGGTCGCTGCACCATCCTGCGCTAATCAGCGCAGTCCCAGCGGCGATGAGATGTTTTGCATAACAAACCGATGCTGCGCGCACGCGGCAGTTACTCTCAACAAACCACTCTTTCCAAGACATGAGACCAAGGTCCAATAGGCGTTTCCTGGCAGCGACTTCAGCTTGAACGCCTCGAATCAAACCAGCAAAAGGTATCTCATGAAAACTGTATTCAACTTCTTCTTAGCTGCCGGAGTCCTCTGCGTGCTTGCCGCATGCGCGGGCGAGAGTGTTACTGTCACCACCGACCACGACCCCGCGGCCCACTTCGCGGCATATAAGACCTACACCCTCGCGCCGCCCGCTCGCGGAGAAACCCTGTCGCCTGTAGCCGAGGCGGCATTGCAAGATTCCGTGCGGACGGAACTGGCCAAGCGGGGAATTACTGAAGCGCCGGGGAAAAAGGCCGATCTCGATGTTGTTCGCCACGTCTTCGTTCATGAGAAAGTTTCGGTGCAACAATATACCGACTGGGGCTACGGCTATCACGGCGGCTGGCCTTACGGTTACGGCCGTTACGGCATGTGGTACGGCGCTCCTGTCACCTATACCGACGTGAACACCTACGGTGAGGGCACATTGATCCTCGATTTCGTCGATGCACACACGAAGAAGCTTGTCTTTCGCGGCGTCGGAAAAGCGGTGGTCGGCGGACCCGAATCAAATGCCGAAAAAATTCGCGCCGCAGTCGCGAAAATCGTGGACCAGTTCCCACGCGGAGGCTGATCATTTTGCATGAAGTGCGCGGTGTTCTCGTTGAGCACCCGCACAGTGGAGGCAACGCTTTCGGCGAGGAAAATTCATTGAGTGCAGAAACGGAAAGCCAATCTCAGCACGAATCTGCCTCCGCTGCCAAAACGCCGAAGAAAAAGTGGGTTGAGCCGGTCACAGCGTTACTAATGGCGCTGGCCACAGTTGGAACCGCATGGTCTTCGTATCAATCGGCTGCCTTCACCCGACGCAGCAACCGGCTGATGAACGAATTCAATTCACTCGAGCGTCGCGCCAACCTGCTAAACATCCAGGGAATGCAGGCGGCGAGCATTCATGCCGCTATGTTCATGCAATTGCTCGCAGCGCAGCAGGCGGGTAACGAAAAACTGGCGGACTTTTACGCGCAGCGCTTTCCGCCCGACGTGCGGAAAGCGTACGATGCCTGGCTCGCGCAGAGGCCTTTTGAGAATCCAAATGCTGACCCGCATCCATTCGTCCCGAACCTCTATGAAGTTCGGGGCACGCGCGAGGCCGCGGAGGCGAATGCTCAAGCCGCTTCGAAAGTAACCCAAGCACGCCAGTTCGGTAATATTTCGGGCCAGTATCTCGCCAACACCGTCCTGTTCGCGGCAGTCCTCTTTTTCGCCAACACCGCCGGCAGATTCGAACAACGGCGTGTCCGCGTGCTGGCGTTTACTTTCGCCCTTGCAGTTTTCACCTATGCCGTTGTGCGCATCGCGATGCTTCCCGTTTGATTTTGTGAAACGAGCAACAGCAACAATTTGCACGGGTTCTCCCGCCGACGACATCAGACAGGCGTTCGACGCGAGACTGTCCAACTAACGCACCGCGCCGATGCTCTCGAAGCTTCTCATCGCCTTTTCTCTGATGGCGCTGTGCGTCGCGATTCACGCAGCGGGACTCACGAGCGCGTTTCGCTGGATGCACGCTCGGCTGCGCGCGCGGCACGGGGCAGGTCTGGCACGCCACGTGGATGCTCGTCCGCATCGCTGCCTGGACAGTGCTGCTGCATCTGATCCAGATTCTCGTCTGGGCGCTCTTCTACGCGTGGCGCGGCGCGATGCCGGACCTCGCAACATCCGCGCTATTTCAGCGCGGTCACTTACACCACCACCGGTTATGGCGACCTCGTGCTGCCTCAAGAATGGCGCCTCGTCGGTGGCGTCGAAGCGCTCACCGGCATCCTGATGTGCGGACTTTCCACCGGCTTGTTCTTCGCCGTATTTAGCGACATCTTCGGCCTCAACCGCGCGTCTTCCGGCAGAGATTCATGAATCTGCACCGTAGCCTTCGACGGTCGCAACGCTCGTCCGCGAGATCGACGGAATTGCCGCCGAGCGTGATCTCGTTACCGACGCATTCGCCCGCAACCCGAAGGCCAAGCACCGGATCGAGCGATGCAACTGGGCGATGGCATCTTCGCCGAAAAGCCCGCGGCGCGCAGTCGTCCTGATGGTGGCCGGTGGATGTCGCCTCAAGGCTTCATCAATTGATTGTAGATGATTTGATGAGGATCGGAGCGCAGGCCGAGATCCCCTGGCAAACGGACGGTCAGAGCAGAGAGATCATGAAAATGAGCAGCCCAATGAACGTCGCCAGAAGCAGAACATGATCTGGTGCAGGCGCGCGTCTCGACCTTAAAGAAGGAGGAACTAAGGCTGATCACCGCGCCGACCACCGCACCATCCATAAGATCGTGTAGCGCGCCGTCACCGCCGCGTCCATCCATAATCAGGTTGCCTTCAGGGCCTCGTTCAAGGCGCAATGTTTCCCCGTGCCAGCAGCTTTTGTCCCTTCACTGGTCGGTTCAAAACTCGCGAGCGTCACGCGCTAACCGCTCCACCAAATCCGGCGGCGTGGGCGGCGGCACTTTGTTGTTGCAAGGGCCATGCCTGGCAGATGATGAAATCCGTGTAGTCGCGAATATCGCTGCAAGGCGGGCCTTTGCGGTTCCGGATAAGCTTGCCTCGCGGGTAATCGCGGCGAAGCGTGGCCGCTCCTGCGAAACAAGTTTCGAGGTGTCGGAGTAAAGCTCTGCCAGACGCTGACAGCGATCAGGGCGACAACCAGCCCGTAGAATACCATCACCGCCTGCAACATGGCGCCGCTGAACTCGGAATCCTCCATCTGGATGCGCAGATGCGGGAGGAGACAATGGCGCACTAATGCCAGGCAAGGCGAGCGCAAGAGCCAGAAGGAGACCATAATCGCTGTCCCGAACAATCCGCCCGGCGGCAACTCAGACAGGAGTTAAACATGATCGCAAAACGAATTTGTATCGGAGGCCAATTAACCTAACGACTCTAGGTCTTCTGGGGTGGGGAGAGATGAGCGCAGTGGCAAACATCAGATACACCATCAGCACCAGCACGCCGACGAACCAGGCGGAGCGGCCCGAGTTTGTGACGAGCGACGCGGTGATGGTGGCAAGAAAGACCATCGCAACCGCGCCGGGCCAGAAATTCAGATCCATCGGCGTCGGGCCGACGAAAAAGCTGAGCAGGACAAGAACGGGCGCGACGAAGAGCGCAATCTGGCGCGGCGCTGCCCAGCGCAATGCTTACGCTCAAATCGAGATGATTCTTGCGCGCGGCGGAAAATGCGGCCGCCATTTCCGCGGCGCCACCGACTAATGACACGACAATGAAACCAACGAATGCTGGAGTCATCCCAAAGGCGATAGCTGCCTCCTGAACAGAGCCCACGAATACTTCACTGACCAGCGCGACAAGGATGGTGACGCCGGCGAGCGTGCCTACCGCGAGACCGATCGGCCACGCGGCTTCCGTTTCCTCCGCCCCGCCCGCGAACAGTTCGCCATGAGTCTTAAGTGAAAACAACAGCCCCAAAGCATAGGCGACGAGAAGCAAGACCGAGAGCGCCAGACTTAAATCCTGGCTAAAGCTCGCTGGTTCCGCAAACGACACACGCGAGCCGATCGTCGATGGGATCAGAAGAGCGACAGTAGCGAGAAAGAGAAGTCCCGCCTGAAACCGTGCGCCGGTGCGGTTGTATTCCTGAACATGGTAGCGCGTTCCGCCAAGCAGGAACGACATGCCCAACATAAACAAAGAGTTCGTCACGATCGCGCCGGCGATGGAAGCTTTCACCAGCGTGTATTGGCCCGCCTGCAAAGCGGTGATCGCGATCACCAGTTCGGTCAGGTTTCCGAGTGTCGAGTTGAGCAGGCCACCAACGGAATCACCGGTCTTCGCAGCCACTGACTCCGTCGCGTGACTAAGCAAGGTCGCCAGCGGCAGGATCGCCAGCACTGAGAGAACGAAGAGGAGGGTATGAGCTTCGGGCCTGAGCTTTTCCACGACCAGCACCGCCGGCACAAACACCAGCAGCCAGAGCAACGGATTGCGACGGATTTCGTGAAGGAGCAGGCTCATCGGTAGCTTCCGCCGTTAGTTTCCACAACCGCCTCCAATTCGGAATAGGACCAAAGTCCAATAGCCTGGCGGCGATGGGATTGGCTAGACAATATTGTATCCGATCAGCCCACGATCAGGCGGAACGAAAAAAGAAGATGCGAGCGCTTGGTGGTGCTGGCACGCTAAATCGAGTGAAGCTTGCCGTGCCACGGAACGCATGAGCAATCCCGCGTGTCTTTGCCTCTGCGATCGCTGCCATCAGCGGCCTGGCTGTCCGCCGGTGCAGCCGAATTGAAAATCACGCAGGACATCATCCCTCCAGGGAAATGCGGACGTCCTTGCATCGGCCGATGCGTCCGACATTTATCACTATTCATTCGACCGACAATACGTCTCGTAGCGCCGACGCATTGCATCACGCGCTCGCCATGAACAAGGGGCTCCGAGGCCGTCACAATCGCACTGGATTTCTCACCTGGCATTTCACTGTGGACGATCATTCCATTTACCAAAGCCTCCCGACTAACGAAACCGGAGAGCATGCTGATTACGAAGGCCAGGGAAACAGGTCGTCCATCGGGATCGAAATGTGTGTAAACCGGGGCAACAATCTTGGCAGCACCATCGACCGCACCGCGCAACTCACAGCCAGACTGATGCGTCAATATGATATCCCTCTCGATCATGTTGTCCCGCACATGCACTGGCGCATGATCCGTTACAGTGACGGCCGCGATTTGGGGTTCAAACAATGCCCGAGAATCCTGCTCGATGGCGGTCGTCTTGGTCCAAAATGGAGTGCATTCATGGCCAAAGTCTCATTTTATGCACGATGAGTAGCCATCGACTCGGTCGGGCCTCGCTCATGACTAGCTTCGACTCGGTCACAGCGAGCGTAGCGAGCGAAGGTAAACTTCTCGCAGCCATTTTTCGGACAATTTCGGACTTTTTCTCGACACCTGCGGCGAGAGCAACATTATAAAGTCCGAGCATGTTTGCGTTTCTTCTTGAATGGCCGCCGAGGTTAAAAAGGAGATCGAGCTTGAGATCGCGCACGTTCTCTTCCTCGACATCGTCGGCTACTCGAAACTCTCAGTTAACGAACAACACGCCAGAGTTGATGAACTCAACGGGATTGTTCGCTTGTCCGAGCAATTCCAAAAAGCTGAAGCGGCCAATCGGATCTTAAAAATCCCCACCGGCGACGGCATGGCGCTGGTGTTCTATAAAAGTCCCGAGGAACCGGCGCAGTGCGCCTTTGAGATCAGCCGGGCGCTGAAGGACAATCAGCGCCTGCAAGTCCGGATGGGCATTCACAGCGGGCCGGTCAGTGGTGTGGTGGACGTGAACGAACGGACGAACGTGGCCGGCGCGGGCATCAACCTGGCCCAACGAGTGATGGATTGTGGCGACGCCGGGCACATTCTTCTGTCCCATCATGTGGCCGAGGACCTGGCGGAATACGAACGATGGCGACCGTTCCTGCACGACATCGGCACCTTCGAAGTGAAACACGGTGTGCGGGTGAGCGTGACCAACCTTTACTCCGATGAGGTTGGTAATCCGAACCTGCCGAGCAAGCTGCAGGCGGTTAAGAAACATCACGCCCATGTGCGTTGGGCGGCAGTGGCGATCGGGCTGCTGGTGGTGGCCGCGCTCGCCGCTGGCGTTCTTCTCTTTTTGCGCGAAGGACCGGCTCGTTCGCTCGCTAACTGCCGTGGAAAAGAGCATCGCGGTCCTGCCGTTTGAAAATCTGAGCAGCGACAAAGAGAACGCCTACTTCACCGATGGCGTGCAGGACGAGATTCTGACCGCATCTGGCCAAGATTGCCGACCTGAAAGTCATCAGCCGCACGAGCGTCATGCAGTATAAAAGCGGCGCGCCGCGCAATCTGCGCGAGATCGGCCAGCAACTCGGCGTGGCACATGTCGTCGAAGGCAGTGTGCAACGCGCGGCCAACAAAGTGCGGGTGAACGCGCAGTTGATCGATGCCCGCAACGACGCGCATCTGTGGGCGCAAACCTACGATCGCGATCTGGCCGATGTCTTCGCCATCCAAAGCGAGATCGCCAAGGCGATTGCCGACCAGTTGCAGGCGAAGCTCTCGCCTAACGAGAAGAAAGCCATCGAGCAGCCGCCCACCACTGATCTGGCGGCTTTCGACCTTTACAGCCGGGCGAAGTCACTTCTCCTCACGGCAGGTTTCAGCGCGACGGGCGAGCCAGACCGTGCGGAAGGCAATTGAACTTCTGGATGAAGCGGTGAAGCGCGATCCCTCATTTTTCGACGCTTACTGCCAGCTCGCCTGTGCGCACGAATACCTTTATGCAGTATAGGGGTCTGATCACACTCCCGCCCGGCTTGCGCTGGCTGAAGCTGCGGTGCAAGCCGCGACACGGCTGCGGCCGGATGCTGCCGAAACGCATTTGGCGCGCGCACAATATCTCTACTACGGGCTGCGCGACTATGCCGGCGCCCTCGCCGAATTGGAGATTGCGCGGCGAGCGTTACCCAATGATCCGCGTCTCTTCGAACTCACCGGCTACATTCTGCGGCGGCGCGGCCAGCAGGAGGAAGGTCTGCAGCAATCTGCAGCGCGCGGTGGAGCTGGACCCGCGCAACTTTATTACTCTGCAACAGATCGCGCTCAGTTACCAAATCCTGGGGCGCTATGCCGAGGCGATCGCTGCGCTGGATCGGGCGTTAGCGATCGTGCCCGACAACGTCGAAACGCGGGCCAATCGTGGACTATTTTATCTCTGCTGGAAAGCGGACACCCGGCCGCTCCGCCAGACGATTGATGCAATCCTCGCGCAAGGACCGGGCGCCATCGCCAGCGCCGCGGACATCTGGTTCTTTTGCGCTCTGGCCGAACGCGATCCGGCTGCGGCCGAACGAGCACTCGTCGCGCTGGGCGACAATCCATGCTGGAGCGAAGGCACGATTATTCTGAGCCGCAGCTTTGGTGAAGGGCTGCTGGCGCGCATGACCAAAGATGAGGCAAGAGCGCGCACTGCGTTTGAAGCGGCTCGCGCCCAGCAGGAGAAGATCGTGCAGGCGCAGCCGGACTACGGCCCGGCGCTCTGCGTCCTCGGCTTAATCGACGCTGCTCTTGGGCGGAAAGACCTGGCGTTGGACGAAGGCCGTCGAGCGATCGCGCTCACGCCGGTGGAAAAAGATGTCATCAACGGCAGCCGCGTCCTTCAATATTTCGCCATTACGGCAGCGTGGGCGGGCGAGAAGGAGCTTGCCTTGCAGCAACTGGAAGCTGGACTGCGTGCTCCCGTCGCATCGCTCATGCTGAGCTACGGCGCCTTAAAACTGCTCCCGTTCTGGGACCCGCTCCGCGGCGATCCGCGCTTCGAAAAGATCGTTCAATCACTCGCTCCAAATGATCGTTAAATCTGCCAACCGCGCCGGAGGGCTAGCGCCAGTCCGCTCGGACCGAAGGCGTGGCCGCTCGCTCGCGCCAGAAGAATGATGTAGCGGTCCGCCGTCGCCAACGCCTAGGATGAAGCCCCAATGGCAGCGGAGCAAGAGACGCAAATGGAGATCGGACACGTCCCTTCATCGACACTCGTCAGTTACTCCAAGCTCCTGATCGAAGAACAGAAGGAGCGCCTCGGCCAGCTGACGAAAATCGTGCTCGGGACGGCGCAGGTGCGCGACTCGACCGACGAGCAACTCGTTAGGCTGCCGACTGGCGACGGGATGGCGTTGGTCTTTCGCCACAGCGCGGAAGAGCCGGCGCGATGCGCGCTTGAGATCGCCGAAGCGCTCAAGGCAAGCATCCCGAGATTGCGGTGCGGATGGGAATTCACAGCGGACCGGTGAGTGAGGTGACCGATGTCAGCGGGCGGACCAATATCGCCGGCCCAGGCATCAACATGGCGCAGCGGGTGATGGATTGCGGCGACGCCGGCCACATTTTGCTTTCCAAGCACGTGGCTGAAAACCTCGAAGCAATATGAGCAGTGGCGACCGCTCCTGCACGACCTTGGTGCTTGCGAGGTGAAACACGGCGTGCGCGTCCGCGTCACTAAACCTTCACGGCGATCAGGTAGGCAACGCGCACGCTGCCGAAGAAGTTTCAGCGCTTGAAGACAGCGCAGCGCGCGTCTCCGCTGCTGGACGGCACCTCGCCGCAGTGTTGTTCGCACTCGCGGCGATCATCGCTGGCCTGCGTAATGTTTTGCAACCGGTATCGGATGCAATCGCGGAAAACTCGATCGCGGTCCTTCCATTCGAAAACCTGAGCGAAGACAAAGCCAACGCCTACTTTGCCGACGGCATCCAGGACGAGATTCTGACGCGCTTATCCAAGATCGCCGATCTGAAGGTGATCTCGCGCACTTCCACGCAGCATTACAAGAGCGCGCCGGAAAACCTGCCTGAGATCGCAAAGCAACTTGGCGTCGCCCACATCCTGGAAGGAAGCGTGCAGAAGAGCGGCGACGCCGTGCGCGTCAACGTGCAGCTGATCAAAGCAGCCAATGATTCCCATCTTTGGGCCGATACCTTTGATCGCAAACTGACCGACATCTTTTCGGTCGAGAGTGAGGTGGCCAAAGCCATCGCCGATCAGTTGCGAGCGAAACTCACCGGTCAGGAAGAGCAAGTCATCGCCGCTAAACCGACAGACAATCCTGAGGCTTACGATGCCTACCTGCGCGGCCTGGCTTATACACTGAAAACCGGCAAACACACCCGCCAACGCCCTTGGCGCACAGAAATATCTCAGAGAAGCGGTGCGCTTGGACCCGAAGTTCGCCCTTAGCTGGGCGCTGCTGTCATACGTTGATTCCGTTGGCTACACTAGCCTTAGTCTTCAGCCAACGGTCGCGCTCCGTGAAGAGGCACGGCAGGCAGCCGAAACCGCGCTCACTCTTCAGCCCAATCTTGGCGAGGCCGTATTGGCTAAGGGATATTACCACTACTCTTGTCTAAAGGATTACGACACGGCGGTGGGTTACTTTGAGCAAGCACGTCAGCTCCTACCCAATAGCAGCCGGATTCCTGAATCGCTGGCCTATGTCAGCGCGGAGGCGCGGCCAGTGGGACCGGAGCGAGTCGTATTTCAACGAAGCCGAGCGGCTCGACCCGCGCAACGTTTCCCTACTCACCCAGCACGCGCTTTCCTATATGGAGCTTCGTCGTTTCCCGGAAGCGGTGCGGAAGTTTGATCAGGTTCTCGATATCACGCCCGACGACCTGGATACGCTTGTGCTAAAGGCGGCTATCGCACAAGCCGAGGGCGATCTGCCGCGGGCTTCGGCGATCCTTGCTCCGCTCCACCCTGCTACCGACGATTCCGGTGCGCTGGAAATACAGGCTTACCAAGCGATCCTGGAACGCCGACCTGCACAAATCATCCCTCGGCTAAAGGAAATACTTGCCAAGCCTGATCCAGCGTTGGGTTTTTACAATGGCGAGCTGCGCTTTTGGTTAGGCTGGGCGCAAGAAGTCGCCGGCGATCATGCCGCCGCCCAGGAAAGTTGGCAACAGGCGCGCAGCGAACTGGAACCTTTCCTAAAGAACAGTCGGAAAATGTCGGCCTCATTGCAGATCTCACCCTGATCAATATGGGCCTCGGTGACAAAGCTGCCGCTTTAGCTCTGTCGGAGCAGGCCATGGCAGCGAATCCGATCGAGAAAGACGCGGTAGATGGTCCCATTCCGATCGAGATCCTCGCCCGGGTGGCAGCGCGCGTGGGAGAACCTGACCGCGCCATTACCGCTTTACAGAAACTACTCTCGATACCGTACAATGGCGCACTGGCTGCGGCCGCCGCTCACTCCTGCGCTGCTCCGGCTCGATCCGATGTTCGATCCGCTCCGGAATGATCCGCGCTTCCAAAAACTCGCCAGAGTCGCCCGCGCCGAAATCAAGCATGTCGGCAGAGTTTACAAAAGAGACCAGCTCGAGATTGCCCATGTCTCTGTTCCTATCGACATCGTCGGCTACTCGAAGCTTTCGGTTAACGAACAACACGCCAGAGTTGATGAACTCAACGGGATTGTTCGCTTGTCCGAGCAATTCCAAAGGCTGAAGCGGCCAATCGGATCTTAAAAATCCCGACCGGCGACGGCATGGCGCTGGTGTTCTATCAGAGTCCCGAGGAACCGGCGCAGTGCGCCTTTGAGATCAGCCGCGCGCTGAAGGGACAATCAGCGCCTGCAAGTCCGGATGCGCGCGGCCAACAAAGTGCGGGTGATCGCGGCAGGTAGAACCACACGATCTCGTGTGCTATGACGTCTTGTGGGACTATTGGACTTTGGTCTTATTGTGTCGCACCGCCGTAATGCGATAGCAACGTCAGATGGATTATTTGATTCAAATACCGGACGAATTGGATCATCTAGTTCGCCAAATGTGCGATTCCCGCGAAAAGCGGCAGAAGCAAGGCGGTTTCTCCGGAGGAGTTTCTGTCCGCGTTCGTAGAAGAACAACTCAACGAATTGTTTGCGCGTCGAGAACGCCCTAAAACCGGAAAAAACAAGAAGGTTGCTGGTGCGGTACGGTCCGCCAAAGAACGCGCCAAAACGTGGAGGGAAGCTGCGATTGCTACTCATACTGCTCTGGAAGCATTGCGTAAGCTGGTTGCAGAAGCTACAATGGAGCCAAAGCCGGATCCGGAGGCGAAATCGCGTCAATAGTTTAAACTTCCATGCAGAGGCGGCGCACTGATGAAGTCAAATGAATCTCGGAGACGAACCAAGCGTCCGATAAACCCACGCCCGCGGCGGTTTCCAATTACTGCGGATGATGTGATCCAAAGCGCCTTTTTCCGAAAAGCCGTATCCGAGGCTGCGGATACGCAAAAAGCCAGAACGTCTTAAGCAGCTATTTGAGGAGGCCAGCCGCAAAGCCAAGGAAGTTCCAAGGGGAGCCTTCTTCGAAAGGTGGGCTTACGTAATGGCAATGATTCGTTTAATTCGTGCGCACTATCGGGGTGAATATCGAGATATATCTCGGCAGCATTTCGTAATCATACGTAGCGGCAGTACATACTTCTTAACGCCGGCAGATGTTATTTCCGACTGGATTCCAATAACGGGCTTCGTTGATGATGCGCTTGTAGTAAGCGTGGCATTGGGCGCAGTTCGGGACGACCTGGACGCATTTACATGGGAGTGGAAATATCGTAACTACGGTTGCCCTTCGCGTTTCGGCTAACAGAACATTATGCCCGTGTTTGTGTCACCGGCTGCATAAAACTGGGCGGCAGTTTCTGATGACGTTGTGATGACGAAGCTTCCTGTGCCGAAGCTACCAGCAAAAGGGTTGCGCAGTTGCGACGATTGCTGACGAAGTCTGACGAAACGCCAGTTTCGTCTTAGGAAACCTGTGCTGGGCGCAAGACCGTCGGCTGGACTTACGACTTAGCGGGCAACGTGATCCCTGGACGCACGAGAGTGCGGGTGACTTCCGAATCGGTAGCGTGCCCGACACCGTCCGGTGATTCCGAGGCTGATTTCACCGGAGAATTTTCCATCAGTGTAATTGCTGCAACCAAATCGCTCGCAAGTTTGAGCTTACATGAATCGCAATTGCCTGATCGCCGTTGCGCTCATCTTTGCTTGCGTAATAATGCATTGATATGAAACAGGCACCGGCGCTCCCAAGTTTCGATTACCAACCGATCAAATACGCTGGCCCGTCGGCCGACGAAGTCTTGCAATTACGCAAAGAATTTCTGAACCCGGGAATTTTTCTCTACTACAAAAAGCCGCTAATGCTGGTGGAAGGGAAAATGCAATACGTCTGGGACGAACATGGCCGCAGATACCTGGACGCCCTTGGTGGCATCGTGACGGTAAGCGTCGGGCATTGCCATCCGGATGTGGTCGATGTTGCGCGCAGACAAAGCGAAACACTGCAGCATTCCACCACAATCTATTTGCATCCGAACATCGCCGAATACGCACAGAAACTTGCCGCGAAAATGCCGGGCGACCTCAAAGTTTGTTATTTCGTGAATTCAGGCTCAGAAGCGAATGACCTCGCGCTGCTGATGGCACGCGCTTACACCGGAAACTACGACGTGATTGCGCTGAGAAACGCGTATCACGGCGGAAGCACTTTGACCATGGGTCTGACCGGGAATCGCGCGTGGAAGTTTAACATTCCGCACAGCTTCGGGGTGCATCATGCCATCACACCCGACCCCTATCGCGGTTTGTGGGGCCGGGACGATGTCGATGCAGGTAAAAATATGCCGCTCGACGTGAAGAACTTGATCGACTACGGCACGTCCGGGCACGTCGCGGCCTTTATCGCCGAATCAATTCAAGGAGTCGGCGGATGCATCGTTTTCCCGGACAGCTATCTGAAACACGCCTACGAACACGTTCGTGCGGTCGGTGGTTTGTGCATCGCCGACGAAGTGCAAACGGGATTTGGTCGAACCGGCACCCATTATTGGGGATTTGAAACGCAGGGCGTGATTCCCGATATCGTGACCATGGCAAAGGGAATTGGCAACGGTTGCCCGTTAGGCGCCGTAGTGACAACTGAGAAGATTGCGCGAACGCTCGCGGACCGGATTCACTTCAACACCTTTGGCGGAAATCCAGTAGTTTGTACTCAAGGCAGCGCAGTTCTCGATGTAATCGAGCGCGAAAACATGCAGGCAAATTCGCTGAACCTCGGCAACAAAATTCTCGCTGGCCTTAACGAATTGAAAGGGAAATATAAATTGATCGGTGACGTTCGCGGCAAAGGGCTGTTGCTTGGCGTGGAATTAGTGAAGGATCGACAATCAAAAGAGCCGGCTCGTGAAGAATCCGCGCAAGTCATGGAAAAGTGTAAAGAGATGGGCCTGCTTGTAGGCAAAGGCGGCCTTTGGGGACAAACAATTCGTTTCTCGCCGCCGATGTGTCTCAAAGAACACGATGCCGATTTTCTGATCGACGTGCTCGATTGCGCGCTTGAGACTTTGTGATCTTCTCGGCTCCTTCATGTCATCCCGAGTCGAACGAGGGGTCTCTCAGTCGAAGTCTCGAATGCACAAGCTAATGAACAGAGATGCATACTTACGAAGTCCGACCGCGCAAAGATCATCGCGGCGTCGATATCCGGTCTAACCAATCGATGAAGCCAACCCCGCCACTTGCGATGCGTCTGAGAAGAAATGCCACATTTTGCTTCAAGTGGCGGGGTGACTTATCTCTGTCTCGTTAGGCGGCATCGAACTTTTCGTGGTCAACAAAACAAACAACGCTACAGAAACATAATGAGCGCCAAGGACACCGGGACCTCCCTGGGCGTACGCTCTTGACGGGCTGAGGTGAGGCAGGGAGTATCCTCGGGACGGACCTTAAAGCTAAGCGAGGAAGGGCGGATGGAATCGGAGGCGACACTGCATTGTCCGACTTGACCCCAATCGTCGCACCGGACGATTTTCCCGCGAGCAGGAAGAGTGTCTATCTCAACACCGCCTCTGTCTGCCTCATAGCAGTGGCGCGGAGCGGGCGGTGGTCGAATGGATGCACGATCTCGCGGAGAACGGGACGATCCATTTCGACGAGGCCGCTGAGGAGCGGGCGTTCGCGACACTGCACGCGTCGGCCGCGCGGCTGTTCAGCTGCCGTCCCGAGGAGATCGCGGTCGGATCGAGCGCGACCGAGCTGCTGGCGTCCCTCGCCTGGGCCGTCGCGCCGACTGCCGGCAGCAACATCGTCAGCACCGGTCTCGAGTTTCCCAGCACGATCTACCCGTGGGCGCGCGTCGCGCGCCACACGGGAGCCGAAGTCAGACTCGCCGACATGAAGGGCGATTATCATCGGGCCGACGATCTGATTGGCCTGATCGATCCCCGGACCGCCGTCGTCTGCGTCTCCGATGTGATTTACAGCACCGGCCAGCGACTCGACGTGGCGGGGCTCGCTGAAGCCGCGCACCGGAACGGAGCCCTGCTCATCATCGACGCAACGCAGTCGGCCGGCGGGATCCCGATCGACGTCGGGGCGCTCGGGGTCGACGCGCTGATTACCGCATCCTACAAGTGGCTGTGCGGGCCCTTCGGCGTCGCCGTGATGTATCTCGCGCCCCATCTTCACGAACGCCTCGAGCCGGGGCTCGTCGGATTCCGATCCCATGAGCAGATGTGGGATCTGCGTGCCGATCGACTGAAGCTCCCCCGAACGCCCACCGTTTCGAGTTCAGCACCATGGCCTACGGGTGCGCGCCCGGTCTCGCCAGCTCGATCGATTACCTGCTGCGGCTGGACGTCGGGCGGATCTTCTCCAGGAACAAGACGCTCGCCGATCTCCTTATCGAAGGGTTGCGCGAAAGGAACGCCGAAATCCTGTCGCCCACGGACGACGGCGCGCGCTCCTCGATCGTCGCCACCCGGTTCGCCGACATGGACGTGCGGATCCTGGCCGAACGTCTCAACAAAGCCGGGATCGTCGTCTCGGCGCGCCGGGGCGTCCTGAGATTCTCCCCGCATCTTTATAATGACGCGGATGACATCGAGCAGGCACTCACGACGATTGATCGCTGGCTGACCTGAGGCGCGAGGCGCTGACGTGCGCCCGACTCCCAAAATGGGCGCAGCGCCGGAACTGGTCCATGACTGCCGCCCCTGCGGCCCAGCCGCCGGCGCTGCACCTGACGGCGCTCTCGAAGCTTAAATTCTCAGACCACCACAGCGGCGATCCGGCGCTTGAGAGCATTGTTGCTTCACTGCTCCCAACAGCCAACTATGGTTACTTGTCTTCCCTCGTAATCGCCTCGCAGCGGAGCGGCGGGCGGAGCGCTCGCCTTGCGCGACATGAGCGGGCTGCATGCTCGACGCTATCTGCGCCGACACTGACAAACTGCACCCTTCTGGACCCGCTCCGCGGCGATCCGCGTTCGAGAAAATCGTCGCCTCGTTGCGCCAGAAACAGTAGGCGATTTCCGGACACGGAACTGCGTGATTCTGCGCGAAAACAATAACGCGCCAATCTTGCCTCTTCGCAGGTAACGGCAGTTTTACCACGTATTTGCGCAGAATTGTGCGATAATCTGCGGCTTTACTCTCGACACTTGCAGCAACAGCAAATTAATGAAGCTCGCGTAGTGCAAGGTCACTTCCTGAATGCCCGCTGAAACAAAAAGAGATCGAGCTGGAAATTGCCTATGTGCTCTTCATCGACATTGTCGGTTACTCCAAGCTTGTGACTTCGAGCAGCGGCGATTGCTCGAACTGCTTAATCAGATCGTGCGCGAGACCGAACATTTCCGTGCTGCCGAGGCAAAAGGCCGGCTAATCACCGTTCCGACAGGTGACGGTATGGCGCTGGTTTTCTACAACACTCCGGAAGCGCCGGTGGAATGCGCGCTTGAGGTCAGCAGCGCTGCAAGCGAACACCCTGAGCTGAAGCTGCGCATGGGAATTCATAGCGGGCCGGTCAGTGGTGTGGTTGACGTAAGTGGTCGCTCCAACATAGCCGGCGCCGGAATTAACATCGCGCAGCGGGTGATGGATTGTGGCGATGCCGGTCACATCCTGGTGTCCAAACACATGGCCGAAGACTTGGAACAATACGGGCATTGGAAGCGCCACCTGCACGATTTGGGCGAATGCGAAGTGAAACATGGGGTTCGTGTGTCGGTAGTAAATCTCTACACCGAAGACCACGGGAATCCCGAAGTGCCACAGAAGTTTCGGCAGGCGCGGAAAGCTGCTGCTCCAGTGGTTCGAGAGAAAGAAAGGCCGCGGCTGGGTTATAGCAGTCGCCGTTGTTCTCATTGCCGCGCTGATTATCGGTGCCGTCCTCTTGTCGCGGCGTTCGGCGCCCGTCGCGACTGGCACTGGCGCACTGCCCGCACCGCATGCCCCAACGGCTACTCCGATGCCGACGGCTGCTGCTATTCCCGAAAAGAGCATCGCGGTGCTGCCGTTTGAAAACCTGAGCGAAGACAAAGCCAACGCCTACTTTGCCGACGGCATCCAGGACGAGATTCTGACGCGCTTATCCAAGATCGCCGATCTGAAGGTGATCTCGCGCACATCGACGCAGCATTACAAAAGCGCGCCGGAAAACCTGCCTGAGATCGCCAAGCAACTTGGCGTCGCCCACATCCTGGAAGGAAGCGTGCAGAAGAGCGGCGACGCCGTGCGCGTGAACGTGCAGCTAATCAAAGCAGCCAATGATTCCCATCTTTGGGCCGATACCTTTGATCGCAAACTGACCGACATCTTTTCGGTCGAGAGTGAGGTGGCCAAAGCCATCGCCGATCAGTTGCGAGCGAAACTCACCGGTCAGGAAGAGCAAGTCATCGCCGCCAAACCGACAGACAATCCTGAGGCTTACGATGCCTACCTGCGTGGTCTGGCTTATACATCTGAAAACTGCAACCACACCCGCCAACTCCCTTGGCGCACAGAAATATCTCAGAGAAGCGGTGCGGTTGGACCCGAAGTTCGCCCTTAGCTTGGGCGCTGCTGTCATACGTTGATGCGCGTCGGCTACATCACACTGAGTCTTCAACCAACGGTCGCCCTGCGTGAAGAGGCGCGGCAGGCAGCCGAAACCGCGCTCACTCTTCAGCCCAATCTCGGCGAGGCCGTATTGGCCAAGGGCTATTACTACTACGCCTGCCTGAAGGATTACGACACCGCGGTGCGTTACTTTGAGCAAGCACGTCAGCTCCTGCCCAATAGCAGCCAGATTCCGGAGTCGCTGGCCTATGTCGCGCGGAGGCGAGGCCAGTGGGACCGGAGCGAGTCGTACTTCAACGAAGCCGAGCGGCTCGACCCGCGCAACGTTAACCTGCTCAGCCAGCACGCGCTTTCCTATATCTGCCTTCGTCGTTTTCCCGAAGCGCTGCGAAAGTTTGATCAGGTTCTCAATATCACACCGGACGACGTGGATACCCTCGCGATAAAGGCGAATATTGCACAAGCCGAGGGCGATCTTGCCGCGAGCTGCGGCGCTTCTCGCTCCGCTGCATCCGAACGCCGACGACTTACCACGCGCTTTGGAAACACAAGTTTACCAAGCGATCCTGGAGCGCCGGCCCGCAGCAAATCATCCCTCGGTTAAAGGAAATATTAGCCAAGCCTGATCCAGCGTTGGGTTATCACCAATGGCGAACTGCGCTTTTGGTTAGGCTGGGCGCAAGAAGTTGCCGGCGACCACGCCGCCGCTCAGGAAACCTGGCGACAGGCGCGCAGAGAGCTGGAGCCTTTCCTCAAAGACCAGCCGGAAAATTTTAATCTTATTGGCGATCTCGCGCTGACCAATATGGGCCTTGGTGACAAGGCTGCCGCGTTCGCTTTGCGTCGAGCAAGGCGATGGCCGCGATCCCGATCGAGAAAGACGCCGTCTGGCTGGCCCCATTCCGATCGAAATTCTGGCTCGCGTAGCGGCGCGGATGGGAGAGCCCGACCGCGCCATTGCCACCTTACAGAAACTGCTCTCGCTGCCGGGCTTCGGCGCCGCTGGCTGAAGATGTGCCGCTCACTCCCGCGCTGCTCCGGCTCGATCCGATGTTCGATCCGCTCCGGAATGATCCGCGCTTCCAAAACTCGCCCAATCGGAAGCACCAAAGGCGGCGGACAAATAACGTGATGTGGAAGTCAGGAACGTCGTCGCCAAGCTGAATTCGCAAGTTGTTGCACGGCTGCTCGCGTGCGCGGTGGCCGGGCTATACGCGTAGTCGAGGCGCCTCGACACAGCGACGTGCGTACTCCGGCAGGTGTGCCCTTGCGGGACGACGACACTGCGCCGTGGCTACAGCGCACAAGATTTATTAGTTGGCTTGGGAAAGCGTTCCGAGTCGAGACACGGCGACAACTTTACGGCTTCTCTACGCGAAGCGCGAACGCATCGGTGACGCGCAACGTCACGTCGTCGCCCTTCTGCAACTCATTCATGGTTAACTTTCGGTCCCACCCTGATGGTCGGTGTCCCGCCTGCTGGACCTTCCACAGTCACCGTCCGTGCCTGTGGATCCACCGAAACAATCTTCGCGCTGATTTGTCTGGTCTTAGCCATGATCACTCCCGGCATTGCCCCTTTTGGTGCGACTGCAACCAGATCGCGCCCACTGGCATCTGGCGGTGCACTCGACTTGCTCACTGCGACCGCCACCGCTTCCAGCAGTGTGGCCTTCACCTCGTCGCCCACTTTGATCTGGTCAAAGTTACGGACGCTTCTTGCCGAGTTCATAGGTGTTAGTTATGCCGTCCGGGTTGACCAGCGTGACCGTGCGCTTGGCAGGGTCAACGGCTGTGACTTTTGCAGTTTTAGTGATTGCGCTCACTTCGATGGCGCCTTTTGCGTCGGCCTTGGTCGTCGGCGCTGGCGCCAGGGTCTTCAGCGTATCCGGCGACCGCCAGCATCAGTGCCGGGATCGTCGCCATTAGTGTCATTTTTGTTTTCATGTTTCGTTAGGCTTTTATTTAGTTCGTTGATTCAACCGCGATCTTGTGGTGTCTGCGGCGAGATGCCTATAGGACTTTAGGCCAATGCCGTGCGGCGCGCGGATCTTTGCTGGAGTCACGCTGCTTGCGGTCGACCATAACAGTCAGCACTCGGAAAACGCCTGGCCAAATTGAAGCAGCACGGGCATTCCACCAGTGTCAAAAATTCAGCGTCACCGCAAAAACGAAGGCTGAGTTACTCGACCCAGGGTCGAGCCAGTAAGTGGTGAAATCGATGTTCTTGTATTTCACTCCAATGAGAGGCCCCCGCCGGATATCAAGCTCGCTTCCGAATGCTTTTGTCCGGTCAACTACAATACCGAATCTGAACCAATCCACAGGTGCCAGGCTTAGCTCGGACCAGGTATAGAAGAAATTCCCTTCGCTATGCGCTGCGTCGATGAAGTACTCGCCTTGAGTAAATAGCTCAAGTTTCCAATAAGCTAAGGGACACGGTATAACCGGGTGCGAAGCCGGTGATGTCGCCGAAGACGCCGCCAACCATCGGCGTTGCTTCCAGCGTAAGCTTTTCGCCTAAGCTGAAGTTATAACCGAGCCAAAGCGATCCGGTCTTTAAGCGCCTCGTAGTTGTAGCGCGCTTCAAGGTGAAGCCAGTTGCGATCTGCGGTAAAGGTCGGGTTCACGTATTCGCGATCATTCCGCACCAGGTAAGTGGCGGCAGAAAACGCGTAATCCCAATTATCTATTCCGGATTCCTCTACTTCCACCGGCGGACCAGCTAACGAGTCGTAGGCCAGCAGGAAACCGAGCGCGGAAATGAAAAGCTGGCGCTTCACTCAGCCTCCCAGCGGAATGGCAATGCCAACCAGCACCAGGCCAATCGCTACCATGGCGGCGCCGGCGGCCAGCCGGTTCGTCCCGGCATACTGCGCCCACTTTTGACCAACCAAAAATAGGAGCGCAATCAGTAGAAAATTCGAGATCCGCAGCGCCAAATGCGGATTGGAGAAGAAGAAAATGGCAATGAGGCAGGCAGGCACGAAAGAAGAGACGAGCCAGAAGCAGGCGAGCGCGCCATAGAAATCTTCTTTAGCGACAGCAGAACTGGCGAGCGGCTCCCGCGGAATATGCCGCAGAATGGAGCGCCGGAACGCATCTGCCCGGTCGGGTTCAAGCATCGATTGAAGCTCCGGCTCGACTTCATTTTCAATAATGGCCAAGGCGGCATTCTCATCGGGAGCGTGCTGCACTGCGTCGATCAGGCGTCGTTTGCCGCTCCGCACGGTGATGCAGTTCATCACGTCATGACGGCGTCGATGATTCCCCAGGCCAGATTGCAGCCGATCGCAGCGGCTGAGTAATTGGCGCACGCCTGCTCTTCCCTTCATCCGCTGCCAGCCCAGCGCTGAGCGTGACCGTCAAGGTCATGATCAAGCCGAAAGAATCTCGCCCAACCGGCTGGCGGGATCGAGATAGCGTGCGACAAAGCGTTTCATTCTCCCATCGTTGCACCAAAATCGGGATCAGGGAAATACTCGCGGACGTGCGGTAGCGACATCGGACCTTAGGCTTATGACCCACGACGCCGCGCCCGCGCCATAGGCGCGACAATCATCGTCACCGACGCGGCAGCCAGTCGCAAAGCGAACAATAACTTGACGCCTCGCTGACTAAGTGACACGAGATAAGTCGGCGCTGAGATTGTGGTGTCTATAGGACCAAGGTCCTATGGACGGCAAAAACGTAGACGCGCATTCTTCTGCTGGTTACAACCAACAGACCCGAGAAAGGAAGGACCAGATGCAAACACCCACATCCATGAAAGCTGCGAGCGACAAGAATTTTCAGAGCGCAAGACACGCGCAGAATCGAAGACGAGTTACGTCCACTCCTCCCCGTGCAGACGAAAGCTAAAAAACCATCGAACGGCGAGGCGGCGATCGCGTCTCCGCCGGCCACAACATCCAAACCGGCATCGCGCTATTCTGTTGGGATGTTCAGTCCCGGCGAGGCTCGCTGTGATCGCTGGCAGGACCTGGCTCATGCGGCGCAGACACTCGTCGCTCGCGCGGCCGCGGGCTCCTCGACGGAGGAAACACTCACCGCGATCAAGAGACCTACTGAAACCGCTCAGCGTTCTTGAAACATTCCGGGCCTTTCCCGGCGAAGTTATGATGAGCGCGCTGAAGGAGGCGCTGGCGCGCGACGATTACTCCGGCTTTTCGCGAATCGCTAATCGCATCGCGAAGGCCGTCATCACCGGCTCTTATCGCCGCTCGGCGAATGCATGGAAACTTGGCGAGGAAAACGAGTCGGAAAACAACGAGCGTCTGCTTAAGGATTACTTCTCCACGGGCGATCTCACCAAACCTTATTTCGAAGTCCTGATCGTTAGCGATGATCCAACTCCGGAACAGGTGCGACAGGGCCGGACTGAGCTTCGGCAGCTACGCCGTCAGGAAGATCCTTTCATCTATGAGGCGGTAACCGTGCCGAGCTTCGAAGAAGCCGTCGCCGCGGTAGTAATGAACGCCGACATGCAGTCGGTAATTATCAAGGATAACTTCCGCTTCAAATCGCAGTTCGACGCCCCATTGCTGCGCAGTTACCTCGAGCAGCACCTCTCCCAGGAGTGCGGCTCGCTTGAACCGAAGGACTATGGAGTCGCGCTCGCACGCGCGATCGGAAAGATCCGTCCCGAGCTCGATGTCTATCTGATTGTGGATGGCGCCGCAGAGAAGGTGGCGAGCCGTCTCGAAGTCGAAAAACATCCGCCGCATTTTCTACGGGATCGAAGATCTGATGGAGATCCACCTGGCGATCCTGGAAGGTATTAACCAGCGCTACGAGACGCCTTACCTCGACAACCTGAAAAATATGCGCGGCGTCCGATCGGCACCTTCCACGCCTTACCGGTGGCGCGCGGTAAGTCGGTCTTCAATTCGCATTGGATTCGCGACTTCGGCCATTTCTACGGCGCCAATATTTTCCTGGCGGAATCCTCCGCCACGACGGGCGGCCTGGATTCTCTTCTCGAGCCGACCGGGAACATCAAGGTCGCCCAGGACAAAGCGGCGAGAGCTTTTGGTTGTCAGAGGCTCTTCTTTGGCACCAACGGCACTTCGACTTCTAACAAAGATCGCGGTGCAGGCGCTGGTTCGTCCCGGCGACATCGTTCTGGTCGATCGCAACTGCCATAAGTCGCATCACTACGGTCTTGTCCTTTGCGGCGGGCAACCGCTCTACGTCGAAGCTTATCCGCTGACGGAGTATTCGATGTATGGCGCGGTGCCACTGCGCACGATCAAGAAAGCGCTCCTCGATCTAAAGGCCGAAGGACGACTCGACCGCGTCCGAATGCTTCTGCTTACTAACTGCACTTTTGATGGTCACATTTACAACGTGCAGCGCTTCATGGAGGAGGTGCTCGCGATCAAGCCGGACATCGTCTTTCTCTGGGATGAAGCCTGGTATGCTTACAACCGCTTCTCTCCCTTCCACCGGATGCGCTCCGGCCATGGGCGCCTGCGAAGCGCTGCGAGAGCGTTATGCCTCGAGCGAGTATCGCGCCGAGTACGCGGCGTTCCAAAAGAAGCACGGCAAGATCGATCCTAAGAATCCGAAGATGCTCGACACGCATCTCCTGCCTGATCCGGATGCGGTAAAGCTTCGCGTCTACGCCACGACCTCGACGCATAAGTCGCTGTCCTGCTTCCGCCAAGGTTCCTACATCATGGTGGATGACGATTGCTGGGAGAGCACGGAAGCAACCTTTAAAGAAGCGTTCTTTACCCACACTAGCACGTCGCCTAACTTACAGTTGATTGCTTCTCTAGACGTAGCTCGCCGTCAGGCAGAGCTAGAAGGCTACGAGTTAGTCGGCCGCGCGATTGAACTCTCCCTCATCCTGCGCCGCGAAGTAAACCGGCATCCGCTGATCTCCAAATACTTCACTATCGCGACGAACGCGCAGATGGTGCCGGCGGAGTATCGCGCCGAGTGGATTTGAGGACTTCCATGCGGAGGGAGTGAACTGGAAGACAATCTATCGACGCCTGGGCCACCGACGAATTCGTCCTCGATCCCACGCGAATCACGCTCCTGTGCGGTTCGGCGGGCTTCGACGGCACGGCCTTCAAGGGACTGCTGGCAAGTAAGTTCGATATCCAGCTCAATAAGACTTCGCGCAACAGCGTTCTGCTTCAGACTAACATCAACAACACGCGCAGTGACATCGCCTACCTGATCAAGGTGCTGGCCGACATCTCGCGCGGCTTGGAGCGCAAGCTCTCCCAGGATCCGGACGAGAAGGCCGCGTTCGATGCGCGCGTCAAGAGCCTCATCACCGACGTGCCCGACCTGCCGAACTTCAGCCGCTTCCACGACGTCTTCCGCGAGCACCCGCGCGGCAAGACTAACGAAGGCGACATGCGCACGGCCTTCTTCCTCGCCTATGACGAGGAGAACTGCACGCACGTAAAACTGCACGGCAAGGAGATTGACGATCATGGTGCGCGATGGCCGCGCGGTCTCGGCCAAGTTCGTCATCCCTTATCCTCCGGGCTTCCCCATCATGGTGCCTGGTCAAGTCATCACCGAGGACACGATCGAGTTCATGCGCAAGCTCGATGTGAAGGAAATCCACGGCTACCAGGCCGCCCTGGGCCTGGAATTGATCAAGCCGGAGAAGCTGCGTTCCAACGCGAAGAAGAACGGAGCTGTCCAACGTCGTCCAATAGCACGCAAGAAATCCTGACCGCGACTCCACAAAACGCTGCAACCACTTATGATTGACTGGTTCTTCACGACGCTTAAGACCTACCCGGAAATCGCGATTTTTCTCGCGCTCGCCTTAGGTTACTACTTCGGCAAGTTCACCTACAAGGGGATCGGCCTCGGGTCGGTGACCGCCACCCTGATCGCCGCCGTCGTGATCGGGCAGATCGGGATCACGGTCAACCAGCCGCTCAAGGCGTTTTCGTTCCTCATGTTCCTGTTCGCCGTCGGCTACGCCGTCGGGCCGCAGTTCGTGCGCGGGATTGCCAGCAGCGGCCTGCCGCAGGCGATCTTCTCGGTGGTGCAGTGCGTATTGAGCCTAGGCGCGTGCGTGGTGGTCGCAAAGTTCGCCGGCTACGACCTCGGCTACGCGGCCGGACTCTACTCGGGCTCGCAGACGATCTCTGCCGCGATGGGGCTCTCGACCGACGCCATCAACCGGCTGGGCCTGCCCCCCGATCAAGCCAAGGCCCTGCTCGACTCGATGCCGATCGCTTACGCCGTGACCTACATGTTCGGCACCATGGGCTCGGCGATCGTCATCGCCGTCATCGGCCCGAAGCTGCTGGGCATCGATCTCGTCGCGGCCTGCAAGGACTACGAGGAAAAGCATGGGGGCGGCAAGAAGGAGCTGGGCGGTCCGGGCACGGCCTGGACACGCTGGGCGCTGCGCGCCTACAAGGTGCAGCCGGGTGGCAAGGCCGCCGGTCTGCGCGTCGCCGAGGCTGAGTCGCTGGTGCCCGATGCGCGCCTCTTCATCCTGCGCATTCGGCGCGGGGGCGAGATCATGGATGCGACCGCGGACACCGTCCTGAAGGAAGGCGACGTGGTGGCGGTCGCGGGCGAGCGCGCAGTGCTGGTGAATGTGCTCGGCGCGGCGACACAGGAGGTGGAGGACCCGCGAGCTGCTCGCCGTGCCGGTGGAGGGCGTCGACGTCCTGGTGACGAACAAGGAGGTCGACGGCAAGACGCTCGCCGAGCTGGCGACGCGTCCCGGCGGCGCGCGGCGTGTTCCTGCGCAAGATCACGCGCGGGCGCTACCGCCACCGATATCCCCATCCTGCCGAGCACCGAGGTCAATCGCGGCGACTTGCTCACCCTCGTCGGCCGCACGCAGGATACCGCCGCCGCCACCAAGATGCTGGGTGTTGCCGACCGTCCGACCGATGTCACCGACATGGCGTTCGTCGGCGCTGGCGATCGTGATCGGCGCGCTGATCGGCGTCGCTGGTCTTCAAGGTGGCCGGCGCGCCGCTCACCCTGTCGACCGCCGGCGGCGCGCTGATCGCCGGGATCATCGGCGGATGGCTGCGCTCGGTGCGCCCGTCCTTCGGACGCATTCCGACGCCCACCGTCTGGTTCATGAACTCGGTCGGCCTCAACATCTTCATCGCCATCGTCGGCATCTCCGCCGGTCCGGGCTTCGTCAACGGTCTGAAGACGCAGGGCGTCGGTCTCTTCCTGTGGGGCGCGGTCGCCACTACGGTCCCCCTGATTCTCGGCATGTTCATCGCCAAATACGTGTTCCGCTTCCACGATGCGCTCAACCTCGGAATCATTTCCGGGTCGCGCACGACGACGGCATCGCTTGGTCTGGTCTGCGACCAGGCCAAGAGCCAGATCCCGGCGCTCGGCTACACCGTTACCTACGCCGTCGGCAACACCCTGCTCACGATCTGGGGCATGGTCATCATCATGTTGCTGTCATAACGACAATGAATCTCGAAACTTCGTCTTGAAATAGAAAACGCTCCGCGAGCGCAAAGGAAAACCGTATGAAAAAACCCGATCTAGAAATCACGCCAACTAAACGCAACCGTGGAAACGGTGCGAAAGCTAACGGACAAGCTCGTCGTGGCAGTCGCCCATTATCAGATACTGCGAGACTGAAAGAGTTCGACAAACTCGGTCCGTTCGAGATCAAGGATTTCGTCCAAAAAGTGGCATCGAAGTCGGCGCTGGAATCTTCCTTGTCGTACCTGAACGCCGGTCGTGGCAACCCAAACTGGGTCGCCACTGAGCCGCGCGAAGCGTTCTTCCTCCTCGGGCAGTTCGCAGTTACTGAGAGCAAGCGGGTGCTCGACCTGCCACCCGGCGTGGGCGGGATGCCTAGCGCAGCGGGAATTGCCGGCCGACTTGAAGCCTGGCTCGCGAAACACGATGACATGCCGGGTGCATCCTTTCTGCAGGCGATGGTGCCGTGGGCGGTGAACAAGTTCAGCTTCGACGCCCGACAAGTTCGTGCACGAGTTGGTGGATTCCATCATCGGCGATCACTACCCGGTGCCGGACCGCATGCTGGTGCACAACGAACAGATCGTTCACGAGTACCTGGAGTGGGCCATGTGCGGAAACCCGCGGCCGAAGGGCACGTTCAAGATCTATGCGGTAGAAGGCGGCACCGCCGCCATGTGCTACATTTTCAAGTCGCTAAAAGCAACCGGATTCTCAACCCCGGCGACACGATAGCGCTCGGCGTGCCGATCTTCACGCCCTACCTCGAGATGGCGCATCTGGAGGACTACGACCTCCACTACGTCGAGATACATGCGAAGCAGGAGGATCGGTTTCAGTATCCGGATGAAGAGATCAAAAAGCTCCTCGACCCGAAGATCAAGGCGTTCTTCATCGTCAATCCTGGCAATCCGTTCGCTGTCGCGCTTTCTCCAGACACGATTAAGAAAATCGGCGCCGTGCTCAAGAAACGGCCGGATCTGATCCTGCTCACCGACGACGTCTATGGCACGTTCGTCCCAGGCTTCCGTTCGCTGATGGGAGAGTTCCCGGAGAACACGATCGGCGTCTACTCATACAGCAAGTACTTCGGCTGCACCGGGTGGCGGCTCGGAACCATCGCGGTCCACGAGAACAACATCTTCGACAAGATGATCGCCGCGCATCCCGAGCCGATCAAGAAACTGCTGGACAAGCGCTACGGCGGTCTCACCCTCAGCCGCGCGAGTTCGCCTTCATCGACCGCATCGTTGCCGACAGCCGCGACATCGCGCTCAATCACACGGCCGGGCTGTCGCTTCCGCAGCAGGTCATGATGACGCTGTTCTCGCTCAGCGAGCTGATGGACGAAAAGAAGGTCTATCAGAAAGCCTGCATCGGCATCTGCAAGCAGCGGGTCCAGGCAACGATCGAAGGACTGGACATCGAAGTCGGTCCGAATCAGCATTTCGACTACTATTACGGCCTGATCGATTTCGAGTTTTTTGCCCGCAAGCTACTGGGCGAGGACGTCGTCAAGTGGATGAAGGCGAACGTGCACCCGCTCGACATCGTGTTCCGGCTGGCCGAGGACCACGGCATCGTCCTGCTCAACGGCGGCGGCTTTGCCGCTCCCGATTGGTCGGTGCGCATATCCTTCGCAAACTTGGAGAATCACGTCTACGACGACATCGGTCGGGCGGTGCGCGCCATCGCGCGCGGATACAGGCAGGCTTATGAGGCAGCTACAGGCAAGACTGCCCCGCCAGCCCCGACGAGAGCGCCTGCTGCGAAACGCTAGTTCGGTTACTTCGCGATGCTGCTGGGTAAATCCTAACCAGAAACGTGAATGAAAGCATACAGGCATGTGCGCTGCCTCGTTGCGATACTCGCATTGACGGTTCCCACTGCCGCCCAAGCCAACCATGAATCACGATGTTTGGCTAAAAGTGGCCAAGCGAGTGAACGAGGAATTGAGCCCTCAAAAGCCCGGATCCTTCTAATGCTCGCGCTGATGAACACAAACGACCCGGTCAAGCTTCAACAAGTCTTTATGCAGTACTAATCCATGAAAAGGTGCTCAACTGTGAAGCTACAAAGAAACCCGGGAGCATAATAAAAGGTTGACAGTTCAACCAAAGGACAACAATACCGGAGTTAGACTTAATAGATCTCATTATGAAGAAACGAGCGTTTTCGGTGAATACGCATGTGCTGTATCGGTATTGTTCACCGTCTTGAGCGGCGCGGAGACCGCCCTCGGCCAGCAGGAGCGCGAGATGGACGTCTGGAAGGCAGCCCGTCTGATCTTCCCCGGCGGTGACGCAAGTCGCTCCCATCCTGGCGGTGCACGCAAGTCGCTCCCACCGACAGCGCGCTAACATCTACGGAGGAGGGTCGGACGACGGACCTCGATCAGTCATTTGGCGATTTGCGCGAGTGGCGCTTGGAAAAGCGCCGACAGGCCTTCAAAGATACGAAGTTCGAATTCAACCTTCGCACCTTCTACTTCGACCGCAGCGACTTCAGTGGCGCAGAGAAACAGGCGTGGGCCATCGGCGGATGGGTGGGAGTAAAGACCGGTTACTTTCTCGACCATATTGCGTTCGGAGCGACGCTTTACACTTCCAATCCGATATATGCCCCTGACGACAGGGATGGAACCACCCTCCTGGCGCCCGGGCAGAATGGCTATACGATCCTGGGCGAGTTCTACGCCGAACTCCGGATCGTCAAAGACGTGGGCATTACTGTCGGAGCCAAGGGCTACGACACACCTTTATCAACCGCAACGACACCCGCATGACGCCCAATACCTTTGAGGCGATCGTTTTGCAGGGCCGTGTCAAGCTCGGCACGAGCAGCGACGACGCCGAGCACGACCGCGGACGGCACTGGGCCTGAGCAAAGATGGAAAAGAGGTTGCGGTCCCGGCGCCGACCCCCGCCCCGGACGTCGCGACTATCAGCTACGGACTCGGATATTTCGACAAAATCAAAGAGCGAAATGACAGCGAATTTGTCTCGATGGCAATCGACGCGGGCGCTCATGTTGAGCGAGGGGTGTGGGCAGGCGGAGTCAACTATGAGAAAGGAAAATTTAACATTGGTGCGATCGACTACTACAGCCAGGACATTATCAACATCGCCTATGCCCAAGCGGGCTTCGAACTCCCGCTTGCCACCGACTGGCGGCTGAGGTTCGCTGGCCAATACGTGGATCAGGGTAGTGTCGGGGACAACGAGCTGCAGGGCCACAGTTTCTCGGGCCATCAATTCGGCATCAAAGTAGAACTGCCCATCAAGAAGGCGCTGTTTACCGCGGCTTTCACTCACGCCTGGGGGAATGCCAACCTGCAGAACCCGTGGAGCGGCTATCCCGGCTACACCAGTGTTCAGGTTCAAGACTTCAACCGGGCCGGCGAGGCGCGTTTCTTCTCCGGGCCGGTTATGACTTTCCCTGGGTCGACGGACTGAGCGCTTATGCCCTGGCGGTGTTTGGCACGGACCCCGATTCAGCGAGGCAGTTTCGGCAGAACGAGTTCGATTCGAATCTCCAGTGGGCCCCGACCAAAGGCGTTCTCGAGGGTTTGTCGCTGCGTCTGCGTTACGCGGTTGTCCAGCAGTTTGGAGGAGATGTCCACAACCTGACCGACTTCCGCGCGATTTGTAATTACGTGATCAAGTTCTAACAAGCTTGACTAGCGCGCAGGAATTGTCGATCACCTTGGGCGACTTCTGTGATCAACAACCACATCTTGAAAGGGCAGCCCTATCATGAACTATCTCACTCAAGCCCTTAGGGAGCATCAGGAACTCGCGGTCTTTCTTAACCCTGGCGATCGGCTTCCTCATCGGCCGCCTCCGGATTGGGACGTTCAGCCTGGGCACGGCCGTGGGCACGCTGCTCGCGGGAGTCGCGATCGGGCAAATGAACATCCAGGTTCCCGCCGTGGTAAAGTATGTCTTCTTTGATCTCTTTCTTTTCACCACCGGCTACAAGGTGGGACCCCAGTTCTTCCGCGCGCTAAAGAAGGATGCGTTGCCGCAGCTTGCCCTCACGCTCGTCCTCTGCCTCACGTGCCTGATCGCCGCGTATACCGCTGCGAAACTCCTCGGCTACGACGTGGGCACGGCAGCTGGTATGCTTGCCGGCGCATTCACGGAATCGACCGTCATCGGAACCGCGAGCGACGCCATCAATCGCGTGGCCACCATACTCGGACGCGGACAAACCAGCCTAATCAATAACATCCCGGTAGCCTACGCCGTCACTTATCTTATCGGCACGGCGTTTATCGTCTGGTTTCTCCCGAACGTGGGTCCGAAGCTGATGCGCGTGAACCTGAAGGAGGAGGCCCGAAAACTCCGTGCGAAGATCGCGGCCTCGGGCGGTGGTGAGCCGGAGACTCTGTCAGCCTACCAGGCCCTGGCGGTTCGCGCGTACCAGGTCACGAACCCGAATTTGATCAATCGGAATGTGGGCGAACTGGAGGCGCGTCCCAAACAAGCTCGCGTCTTCATCTCCCGGATCCGCAGGGAGGGCAAGATCATCGAGGCTGAACCAGACACGGTCGTTCGCGAGGGTGACGTCATCGCGGTCCTGACGCGCTCGGAACTGCATACGGCCCGCGGGGCAGAGATCGGGGCCGAAGTAGATGACAAGGAACTCCTGAGTTTTCCGATCGAGGTGCTCGACGTGGTGATCACCAACAAGTCTTTCGTCGGCAAAACTATTGTAGATCTGGCGGCCATGGAGTTCGCCCGCGGGTGTGTTTTTGAAGAAGCTGACCAGGACTTGGCGAGCAGATGCCGTTCTCTCCCGCGACGCAGGTGGAGCGAGGCGATGTAATGACTCTCGTCGGAGCTACGCGCGACGTCGAGCGGGCGGCCAAGGACCTCGGCTACGCCGATCGCCAGACTGTGATGACGGACATGATCTTCGTCGGTTTGGGGATCGTCCTCGGCGGCTTCCTGGGATTGCTCACCCTTACAGTTGCCGGTCTGCCGCTCACGCTCACCGCCAGTGGGGGCGCGCTGATCATGGGTCTGATATTCGGCTGGCTGCGCGCGGTTCATCCGACATTCGGTCGGATCCCAGGGTCCGCCATGTGGATCTTCGACACCGTGGGTTTGACCGTCTTCATGGCCTGCGTGGGGCTTGCCGCAGGGCCCAGCTTTTTTCGGGGCTCCAGAAGTCGGGGATCAGCCTGGTCTTCGTCGGCCTTGATCATCGCGATTCTCCCGCACGCCGTGTCTATCTTGTTCGGTCGTTATGTGTTGAGGATGAATCCCGTCATTGTCCTGGGTGCTTGTTCCGGCGCGGGGACGATCACCGCTGCAGCTTCGCGCGATCCAGGAAGAGGCGGAGAGCGACCTCCCGGCTCTCGGCTACACCGTGCCCTACGCGATTGGCAATATCGTGCTCACGGCATGGGGACCAGTCCTGGTCGCCATGATGTCGTAGGTGTTTAGCTCGACGATATCGTGCCTGACTCGTTAGGTTGAGTCTGGATTTGCACTTGGTGCGCCTACCCTCACCGGGCGCTGACGCGTCCGCCTCTCCCTCAGGGAGGGGATTGAGGTGAGGGCCGCGGGAGCGAAGCGGACGCGGATATTAGCCCTATATCGTTGCGATGCCGTGAGTCATCACGTAGCTTTTATTCGCATCGCGCTTCCAGCTAAGATGAGTTCCCCATGACTCCGCTCTTATCGATTTACTACGAGGACCGCAAGCGGATCGGACGGAATAGGTCCTCACATATCTCGTTAGGCAATTCTTCGCGTCCCGTGAGAACGACGACTTTATTCTTTGTGTTTTCGGTGCTCCTTCTCGGCGGCTGTGCATCCGATCGCTCGTCGGAGCATCGCTCGTCAAAGCAGCACCCCTCGGATCCGGCCCTTCTTCGACTCTCCAGACGTTCGGAGAGCCTTCATTAGCTCGATTCCGGAGATCCGCAGCGCGGGCTCACCTACTGGACATTCACTCATCGGGAAGCGCGCAACGGCAACAGCGGAGACGACCACCGCATCCAGCTCAGCATTGAATACAAACTGGTCAGGTGAGACTGCTGCCATCGTGAGAGGCCATTTCGCGCTACCGCTTTACATCGATCTGAGCGCGACTTGCCTCTACGCGATGACCGGCGCCTTGCTGGCCATCCGCCGGCATTATGATGTGGTGGGCTTGTTCGTCCTGGCGCTGGTAAGCGGAGTGGGCGGCGGTTTGATCCGCGACGGCATTTTCATCCAGAGGGGACCACCACTCGCGATGAGTGACGGGCGTTATCTCTTCGTTGTTATTCTCGGCTGCATTGGCGCGGCTTTGTTTCGCAATCATATGGACCGTTTTCAAACAGTCTTTCTTTTCGCGGACGCACTGGGCGTCGGTTGCTATGCGGTAGTTGGCGTCGAGCATGCGCTCAACGCGCAGCTTCCAATTCTCGCCTCGATTATGATCGGCGTGGTGACGGCTTGTGGCGGCGGCCTGCTCCGTGATGTCCTGGTGCGCGACGAGCCGCTGCTGTTTAAGCCCGGGCAGTTATACGTGCTGGCGGCATTGATCGGCGCCAGCCTGTTCACTCTGCTCCTGCTTTACTTCAAAATTTCCGCTACGGGAGCGGCTTTCACTGGCAATTGCCTGCTCCTTCATTTTTCGCACCCTGGCCATCGTGTTCAATTGGAAAACCGTTTCGGTGTCGCCCAAGTCGGCCTAGGTATCAAAGCAGATGAGAGGAACGGAGACGGTCAGTTGCATCCTGATCAGGCGTAACCCGGTCCAGCTAAGGTCTTGCCTGCTGCCAGCGTCGGCATGCCACGATTAGTCGAAACTAACTTCCGTTCATGCGCTGATGTCGATTCGCGGCGAGAAGCTCTCCGTTCGCCTGCGGACTTGAGGAAAAGGCCGCAGCTCCCCATTCCATCGGCTCTCGAACGCACTGACGGATCGTCTCTGCTGGTCAGAATGATGACCCGGGTTGAGGGCGAAGCGCTCCGTAGCCGCGCTTGCACTTCCAGTCCGTTCATGGCCGGCATCACGATGTCGATCACCGCCACGCGGGGGCGGTGGATTGTGGCGTATTCTAGAAAGGCGATTGGATCAGTGAAAGCTTCCACCTTCCAGCCTGCAGAATCGAGAAGGCGGCAGGCGGCCTTCAGGACAGATGGATCATCGTCTAGCAGGCATACGACTGAAGCTTGTTTGCTAGGTAACACGAACAGTCCAGTCCTATAAGTTGGTGTAGTCGGCGAACCGATTCCCGCCGGCAGAAAAGTCTTGTTGCATGCATTGTCGTTCAATTAAACTCACCGACTCACTGCCCAAGAGCAGGCTCTGTGCGCAGCCCCGGTGCACTGCTGCCGAATCATCACCGATGTCAGCGGAGACGACTCCACCCTTAGTAAGCGTATTTGGGTGACGAAATGCGCTTATAAAATATCCCGGGCCGGGCGGATGACAGAACACAACTGGTGGTGTGGCCTGCCGATTCTGATCGAGCAGCCAGCCCATCGTGCCCCTGGAGGCCAAAGTTTGAAACATTTTATCGAGTCCAAATCTCTTCAATTGCTAGCACCTTTCTCAGGCGCCGTGAAAAGTCGCATGGCAAAGCCTAGACCAGGAGCGACTGACTACAATCAGACCTTCGTCCTAGCCCCACGACCCGCTTTGCGTTCACCGGACGAGATCCGGTTTATGGGCCGGACACTTTTTTCTGGAGAGGTTTGGTGAAGAGCACGCTGCACGGCTCCCAAAAACCGCGCGTTATCGAATGGCTTGATGAAGAAAGCAAAAGCGCCGGCCTGCATGACGGTGGTTTCGGCGGCATGATCTTCATGACCTAGTGACAAAAATAACGCGGGTTGACGGTGACCGCGCGCAGAGATGGGCCAGCAATTCCATTCCCGTCATGCTATCCATCCAGATATCCAAGATCGCGAGCCGTACGGAATGCTGTCACCAGATATGCGAGAAAAGCTTCCGGTTCGGAAAAGCTCTCCGACTTTAAACCCGGCGGAATCGAGCAGGCGGGTAAGGGATTTACGGACTGATGCATCGTCATCAACGACGCAAACGACAGGTGAATAGAGGTCTGGCACGCCATTCAGTTAGCATGTCAGATTAGCGGAAGGCTATGCGACTTTGGTCCGAGACCAGACTCACTAGGGAGCACCTCAGCTTTTTGCACCAAGCCTATTAACTCCGCTACCGAAGCTAACGCCAAGCTTGTGCATCAGATGGCCGCGATGACATTTCACTGTCTTTTCGGTGATCCCGAGCTCTCCCCCACCTGCTTGTTAAGCATCCCGGTGATCAAGAGCTGCATCACTTCGAACTCGCGCGGCGTTAGCAAATCGAGCAACCTGCGGGCGCTATTCTTCTCCGCCGCCTGCCGTCGTTGCTCGGCCGAGCGGGCGAGCGCACGCTCAACGCAGTCCAACAAATTTTTCGATTCTGACATGGCTTCGGTAGAAAATCCACCGCCCCCGCTTTCATGGCTTGGGCGCACATCGGAATATCACCATGGCCCGTGAGAAAAACGAGTTGTTCTTGACGGCGGCGCTGGAGAAGAGTCTTCTGCAAGTCGATCCCGCTGAGACCCGGCATCCTCACATCCACGATCACGCACGAAGGCCCTTGAAAGGGGACGCGCCAGGAAATCAGCGGCGGACTCGAACAGGTCGACTTGATAGTCGGCCGCGCCTAACAGTCGCTTCAGGCTTTTTCGCACCGACGCGTCGTCGTCGATCACAAACACCATTGCGTCGCAAGCAATCATTGTGGCGCCTTCTCGCTCGTCGGCAAATTGAAATAAAACCGCGCACCGCCTCCGTCAGCATTCTCCGGCCGCAATCCTGCCACCATGCGCTTCGATGATCGAGCGGACGATCGCCGAGACCCATCCCGAGACCTTCCTCTTTCGTGGTGAAAAACTGCTCGAAAAGTCGTTCCTCTGCTGTCTCCGAAATCCCGCACCCGTGATCACGCACGGCGACACGGACTGTAGCGTTGCCGTCATAATTGGTGGCGATTTGCACCTTGCGGCGATTGGGCGGTGTGTCACGCATGGCATCCATGGCGTTGCGCACGAGATTAATCAGCACCTGCTGCATCTGGAGTGGGATCGCCTTCAATCGTCGGCAGATCTTCGGCCAGGGACATTTCCACTTTGCAGGACTGCGCAGCAGCATCGGCGACCAATCATGTGCCTGACCGCTCTTGACCACATCGTTCAAGTTGATCCGGCCGCGGAGCGCGCTGCCCTTCTTAATGGCCTCCCGGACATTGTGTATGATGTCGTGGGCGCGTTGTCCGTCCGCGACCACGTCGGTGAGAATGTCCTGCAGTTGCGCCGGGTCAAGCTTCCTATTGGCAATGTATTGCATCGCCGCGTTGGCGTTGCTCATAATCGCGGAGAGCGGCTGATTGCAGCTCGTGCGCGAGCGACGCCGTCATTTCGCCGAGCAAACTGACGCGGCCAAGACGATCGACCTGTTCGCGGCGATGGCGCGCTTCCTCTTCCGCAGTTTTGCGCGCGGAGATATCGATCACGGTCGCGAGCACCAAAAGTGCCGCGCGGGGTGGTGATCGGATTCAAGCCGATCTCGACGGAAACTCACTTCCGTCTTTGCGCCGGCCAAATAACTCCAGCCCGGCACCCAGGGCGCTCGCTTGCCGGCGCAGTGAGAAAACTTACGCGCTGGGCTGGATCACGGCGCGAAGCGTTCGGCACGAGCAGTTCAACCTTCTGGCCGATCAATTCGTCGCGGCCATACCCGAACAGCTCTTCAATGTGAGCGTTGACCAGGATGATGCGCCGCTGAGCGTCCTACCAGTAAAGTGCCGCTAGGTTGAAGCTTCAGTCGCGAGGCGGAAACAACTCCCTCGCGCCTCCTTTCGCTTTGTCGCGTCTATCGAGACGCCGAGCAAGCCGCGTCGCGTTCCCATCCTGGTCGTTGACGCAACGGCGCCCGTCCGGCGAGCCAGCGCACCGTTCCATCCGGCAGTAGAACACGATACTCCGTTTCGTAGCCACCTCTTGTCTCGATCGCCTTCTGCACCGCGGCGTGCATGCGCCGGCGCGATCCTGAGGATGCTCGCGTTCTTGAAACTCCGCGTAGCTTACGTGTTCTCCTGGCTTTGAATTGAAACAGCTCGCGCACTTTATCCGACACCCATACGTCATTCGTGGCTGTATCCAGCTCCCACACGCCGAGACTGCGCCGCCTCAGCCGCCAGAGCTACGCGCTTCCTGATCTCGCGCAGGGCCGCTTCCTTCTTCAATAAATCGGTGATATCCACGCAGGCACCGACATACCCGCGGAAGTTCCCGCGCGGTCCATAACGCGGCACTCCTTGATCGGTAACCCGACGATACTCTCCATCGTGCCGCTTCGAGGCGATATTGCATAACGAAAGGCTCGCGCGCGTCGAAAGCGCTGCTGTAGGTCTGCGAAAGCCTTCTCCACGTCATCCGGATGGAGTGCTTCCTCCAGCCGTTGCCAAGGTCCTGCTCCAGTGCTTCGCCCGGTAAACTCGAGCCAGGCTTTGTTGACGTAGGTGCAAAGCTTATCTTCGCCCGACACCCAGATCAGAATCAGGCGCAGCGTCAGCCATCGTTTGAAACCGTTTCTCGCTCTCCTCTAAAGAAGACTCAGCCCGTCGCCGTCGGATCAGATTAACTAACAAGCCAGTGATAAGCAGTGCTTGCAGAAGGAAAGACCGAGATACCGGCTATGATCCACGTCCGGTAGCGATCCCAAACCGTCGGCTCGCGGAACAAGACTGGTGCTTCCTGGCGGCAGGAGTTTTCACTAATGTTCCACCGCTGTAGCTCGCGCCAGTCATAACGCGGCGGGAGACGTTCGATGAGTTTGGGAGGAAAACTGGAAGCTGGTTCACCATGCAAAATGCGAATGGCGACGTCCGCAGCTTCCTTCCCGACACGCTCGCTCTGGTAGAGCGTCCACCCACAATCCCCAAGCCCAGTTGATGATTAAAGATGGAGTTGATGGGCGCGTTTGCGACCTGATGGAGACGTTGCAGCGCCTCGTCGGCATTGTGTGTTACACCAGCGGCATCACGCAATAGCAGGAGAACGAAAATATAGGAATTTGGTGGCAGCTTGGCGACCCGCTCCAGCATTTGGTCAAAGGAGAGATCGCTGTAGTAGGTGAAGTTAATTCGGTTTGCGAGTGGCTCGGCTGCCTTTTGGAAGACCTCCTGCCAAACATGTTCGAGCGGCGTCGCACCGACTACGACCGCGATGTTTTTTGTCGCAGGCGCAATTTGCAGCATGTCTTCAAGCATGCCGGGAATCGTCATATACCTGCCCGATGTAGGCCGCGTTCTTCTCCAACGCGCCCGGCGGCAGTAACCTCCGATCGGCTGAGGCGTACAGGATCGGCGTTTCCGGAAAAAGCCGGTCACGATAGTTTGCAACGAAGATGGATGCGGGTGCTCCGATCGGCACGACGAGGTCGGGCTGCCATTTTGCCTGGCGCTTTTGCAAATAATCAACAATCGCCTCCTGCATGTCGCGGTCGGCATACCGCGCCATGTCCAGCGAGACCTCGTCGAGATCGACGCGCTCACCCATCTTGTCCACCAACTCAGTCTCGAATGCCATCGACTCGACCGTGAATGGCGGCGCGGCGCTGCCAAACGAATGAACAAGGAGAACCCGCTTCGGCTCCGCTGCCGACGCGTTGCTCGTGAAGAGGAACGGGATTAGCCGCAACTGTCGCGACGACCAGAAAGAACTGCGCGCGCGGCACTTTCCAGATGTCACATAGTCGTAACCTGCCAGGCAACAGGCAGCTTTGCCGCTACCCCGTCGCAGCAGTTCGCCAGCGGCGCCCCGATACACAGAGACCGGCCGCCCAAGCGTGATCGTTCCGGTTCACGAGAAGGCTGTGATGTGCCTTATCTGTAACACGTCGGCAGAGGCGTGAGAAGCACGCTTTGAGTCATATCGCAGTTCGTTGCGAACTGCCCGACGCTCACCATTAACGAGAACAAGATCAGCCACGGAAAGGTGCCGCGCCGCCGCGGCCCAACAAGAAATCATGTGGCTTACCTGCGCTTTTCCCACGCTCCTCTCGTCCTTGAAATGGTCAGATGATCCTAATGGGGAGGCGCCGGTTTATCTTCGAGTTTCAAAATCTCCGCCGGCACATCCAGCCAGATGGCTGCCGTCGCGCGGTCGCGAAATGCGCGCGCATCGATCGGCGTTCCCTTCATCAGACTTTCGTACATGCGGGCAATGCCAAAACCGACCCAATCTTCGCTAAACAAGGCCGACTTCACCGGCGTGACCCCGGCGAATTGCTCTGCCCGCTTCCGCGCAAATTCAAAAACATGATTGGTGCGAACTGCCACGCTCCGTTAATCGACTGAAATCAACGAATCTCTTGAACGGCGCCGACGCTTTTTCGATAGTACAGAGCCATTCACCAATCTCGTCCAGCAGACTGATCATCCAGTACACCTTGTGGTTGCCAGGCAACCAGATTATGAGCAGGATATTGCCACAGATGAGCCGGCCCAGGAAGAATCCTGGAAGCCGGCAAAGGTTCCGATATCGTCAGCTGAATGGTCAGGCATGCCGGCTATTAATTAATTCGGCGAGGGTTAGCCCCGCTATAGGACCCAGAGGCCAATAGAATAGATGGCTGTAAATCATTGGTCGCCGTCTGCATGAGGTGGCTTGAACGCCGGAATCAGATTTCACCGTTGGGAACTCTCCGCGCGAGCGGCGATTTTCTTGTTGCTCGTGTCAGAACATTTGGCTCTTACTCCCGGTCTCATGCGCTTAATCGACGGTAGGCGCTGGCTCGTCGTCGCCGGGCGCCGGTTTGGCCGCGGCGGCCGCACGCGGGCCCAGTGGTGCTGGATGACGACGACCTGGGTGTAAATGATCCAGGCCAGCATCAGCGTTGACAGCAACGCAACTAAGTTGAAAACGAACAGCAGCCGCGACTTCGCGTGTGTCCAGCCGGACGTGCAGCGCCGCGATGTCCGCCTGCACCCCGTCAATGTTGGCCTGCACCTCGCCAAGCCTGGTGTCGATGCGCTGCGCGATTCCTTTGAGCGCGGCAACGGTCTCAGGGGCGATGTCGCTCTTCTGCTCCGCCACCAGTGCGCGCAATGTGCCGCGCAGTTGCGTCGCGTCCGCGGACAGCTCTTCGAGCCGGTTAAAGGTCTCGTCCAGCGCCGCCAGCCGCGGAGCACGGTCGGCCATCATCGGCAGCGAGTTCAGCAGGCTCACCGCGTTGCCGACGGTCCCCACCGCATCCCGCACAGGAGCCAGCACCTGCTGCATCTGCGCGATGCGTGGCGCCAGACTCGTCTCCAGGCGCTCGTTCAGCGCGTTGAGCACGGGGCTGTTCGCCTGCGCCTGTGCGCCGGCGGCGGTGATGGTCTCGGAAGCCTGCCGCACTTCCGTCCGGCTCGTCGCGATGAGGTCGTCCACCCGGCTCACTCCGGCATCGACCACCCCGATGCCGACCTCGATGAGGCCAAACCCTTTCAGCGCGACGTCGGTGGCCTTGCGATCAACGAACCACGCGCCAAAGATGCCGAACAGGCTCAGGCCGATGAACAGCACGGCAAGCGCAATGGCGGCAAAGCGAATTGTCTTCTCGATGATTGGCATCCTGGGTTCCGATGTTCTTTTCAGGTCAAAGCATGGCTATTACCTAACGAGAGGTGGGCGGGATTACCGCGTCCTTTTTGCCGAGAAAATTCCGCATAATCCGCTTGGCGCCGCTGGGACGGAAGGGAGGAAACCGGTGGCATCGCATCCAGTTTATGTGCCGTGGTTTCCTCGGGCAATCAGTAAATCGTTGAAGCGTAATGTCCGCCCACTTAGCCGCTTTGTCTGGCTTACGCTGCATGACTTTTTCGTTTGGTTAAGTCGTTGTCCTTGGCTCATCAATCAAGTCGTCATCGTAAAGACACTCGCAATAAAGCGCTTGGCTCCACACTGAGGACACCGCTCCAAATGGGCGAACGATCTGGATTGCAGACGCGCCCCGCGACGACGGAAAGCGTTTCGTTGTGCACGCGGATGAAAAGCTGACGGCGTTTTTGGAACTGGAATCGGCGATTCGTGCTTTCGGCGAATTGCTTTGACAGATTAGCGGGTTTTTGCCAAACTCGGCGTCGCCTAAGCGGATCCTGAATCCGGCGAGGACAATTCCCGCGCTAGGTCTCTTCGCTCCTTCCTGGATCTGTTAAGACATCGGCGACGACGGAGGGAAGATCACGGAGGCCCAACCAGAACCGATTGCCCATTGCACTAGGGCCAAATTCTGTAAGCATTAGAAAAGTGCTCTATTTAAGCGTAGTCCTGAGGAAAAGTGTTGTTTGGGCCTTCCGTGACTTCTCGTCATTGAGAACTCATTTCCGGGGGCCGCAGTTATTGTATGCGCCTTTATACGTGTTTATGGCGCATGTCAAGCAACAATTTTGCAACGACGTTTTTTGGCGTATAAAATTATTGCTTTCAGCCTGCGTGATCGCCTATGAATAACGAGGTAAAAACTGCGAATGCCAAAATCAAAAAGAACAAGAACAAAGGGAAGCTCAACCTGACGGTGCGTGAGGAGCAACGAAACAAACTGGAACAAATGGCATCTTTAGAGAAGCGTTCCGTCTCCAATCTGATCGAGGTTATGGCCGATGAACGCTGGGAGCGATTGGTCGAGCAGCAGGGCATTGCTTACGCTCAAACCGTCGCGGAGGCGATGAACCTTAAACTCGACATGGACAATCCAGCAGACCGCGAGAAATTGCGCCGAGCAATTCTCGATCTTGTCGCCGGGAGAAAAATGCCAAAGCAAAAAGGGCGTGGTTGAAATTCTCTCGTTCTCTTTCTGGCAAGCATGTTGCAGTGCGATTCTCGGTCCGGAGAAATTTTCTCCGCCTTCTGCTCTGACGGAAGAAAATTCCGCGTCCGTGGAAACGACGACCCGTCTTCGTTTTCCTCTCAAATTTGTTGCTGACATGCGCGATATTTCCGTATAAAAGGCGTATCCAACAAGATTTCGTCATCCGACAGTTTCACCTTATCTTGAGCACGGCTGAATAAGCCGCAGGGGCTTAACCTTCGCTGAGACACCGCTAGCGCGATCTCCGGATTCAACTGGAGCCCCGAGTCGACCGAAGCGAGGCCGCTGTTTCAAAGCGCCTCGTGAGGATGAGTTCCTCGTTCCGCGCGGATTTGGAGCAGTCAACCCTCAAATGAAAGGCCGTTTATGAAATTCGTTAGTCTCAGAACAGAGCGCACTCACCGACGAGGCAAGTTAGACAAACCGTCCCGCGCCACGCTTGAATCTCTCCACCAAGCCAATGGCCGTGCCTCACCAAATCCACACCTACGCCGAGCTCCGTCCTGCAACAGATTCACGACGACCTGCGGATCCAACATCCCGAATGGGTCGAGCAAAGTGGCGAGTCCCCCATGTGTGATTCTTACGAGGCGCGCCTCATGGAACTGCTCGACGCTTCGACTTGAAAATATCGTCCCGCATGAGGCCGCTAGAACGCTCGGAGACCGACCGCGTTCTCAGCGGCGATGGAGGAACTGAGCAAGCCGCTGCTCAACGGCGCGGCATAGACCCAGCACATCCTGCGGCGCGTTGGGACCGTTGTGATAGAAGAGCAGGCGCGAGCTCCTCAGCCGACATGTTCCGATGCGAACTTGGAGCCGCCAGACGTAGACCGTAA
>ERZ1370068.9119-contig-792_pt1 | contig 48231 bp, 50 predicted proteins | sample MGYA00561227_ERZ1370068 | MGnify/ENA primary metagenome ERZ1370068 (study PRJEB38410, sample SAMEA6850437) | metagenome | study: Metagenomic assessment of the ecological functions of the soil: analysis of the soil microbiota associated with the... | reverse complement strand
GGCGAGCGAAACCAGCTTGCCCTTCGACCTGAAGGCCAGGCGGTCGTGGATCCACTGCAGGTTGCTGGTCTTGCCGCACAGACCCGGCCCGTAATAGACGAGCTTGGCGGTGACTTCCTTCGTCGCGTGATTGAAGAGCGCCATGCGCCGGCCGGATGCTGCCTGTGGCCCGCTACGGAGTCGTCCGGCGAGCTCGGCGGCTGCGGCGGGAGCAGCGGCGGCGGGAGCGGAACGTCGACGCCGCCACCGCCGACGCCGCCGCCCTGCGGCCGGCCCGGGACCGTCCCGACTCCGCCGGCGACCTGCGTGGGCAGCGACGTGGGAGACTCTTCGATCAGCACGCGGTCGCCGCAGAGCGCCGACAGCAGCACCCGGCGCTGGTCGCGCACGAAGCACGCATCGCGTCGAGCGCCTTGCCGCGCGAGACCGCTCCCTGCGGACCCGGGTCGAAGCCGAGCCGCCTGACCGTCGCCACGTAATCGGCCGGGCTGCCCTTCTTGCGCTCGATCCGCAGCCGATCGACCGACGCGCCCTCGGCGAGCGACAGCACCAGGCGTGTGGCGGCCCGCCGCGAAGGTCTGGCTCATGATCGGGCGCCAGCCCGCTCGTCTCGCTGGGGCAGACGACGACCTTGCGACAGCCGTCCACCACGGTAGCGCTGGCCGCCGCCCGGCGTGGCGAACGCGGCGATCGCGTAGAGTCCCGGCTCCGGGACCTCGAACGACACCAGTGCGCGCACCCCGGCCCTGCCGGCCTTGAGCGTCATTTTCCGAGCCCCGTGGCGGCAGAGCGCGCCTGACGGCGCTCGGCGGCGCCTCGACCTGGAAGCTGTCGCCGGTGAGCTCGATCGGTGCGCGGCTGGCGGCAGCTCGGATTCGATGTCGATCGCCTTGAGCGCCGTGACCGCGAGATCGTCCGCCGTCGTCACGCCCTCGGCCTGCCAGCCCCCTGCGGGCTCGATCGGGTTCACGCAGGGAGGCGCCACTTCCACCTGGCTGAGCGACGCGCCCGGCGGCAGCAGGAACTGGGCGGCGTAGGCGCCCGGGTCGAGGTGCGCGGTCCCCGCCGAGATCCAGCTGGTCTCGTTGGCCGGGACGAGCGTGAAGGTCTTGAGCGGTTCGCCGCCCGAAAGCGAGCGGACCTCAGCCGTGCAGGGCTGGGCGGGCGCGCCCGAGAGCCGGGCGCGCAGGTGATAGTCGCCGGGCTGGGCGATGGGGATCGCGAAGCTCACCTCGGCGGGAGTGGCGCCGGCCGTCAGCACGGAGCCTGTCCCTTCTCCACTGAGCGCAGCGCCCTCGGCGCGAGGAAACGATCCGCGGAATAGGCCAGGCTCGTCGCGCGGCGCGAGCGCCGAGAACACCTGGGACGCTTGCGAGCTGGCGCGGACCGCCTCCGTCATCTCGAGCGAGCGCAGGAGCATGCGCGCCCACAGTGGGTGCGTGACCGGCGTCTGGCGCGGATCGCCGAAGAGCGGCACGAGCGCAGCGGTCGCTACAACGGCGGCGAGGACGACGGACTTCACCCTGCCCCACATGCACCCTCCACCCGTCCCAATAGCAAGACGGGGGCCAGCGAAAGTCATTCTAGACCAGTCCTGGAGGGCGTCGCCGGCCGTTTTCGGACGCCGCCCCGTCTCGTGATCTGGACCGAACGGCCGGCCTGTGGACAATAAGTGTGCGTTTCGACGGTCGTCGAGGCGGCACGGGCGTTGCTTGGTCGCGTCAGCCTGGAGGTGGCGGTGGAGTCCGGCGAGTGCGTCTCAGTTCGTCGCGTTCTTCCTGGGGCTGGCCATCACGGCGGGCATCCTGGTGCCCATCCCGCTGCGCCTGCGGAGCACGGTGGGCGAGACGCGCGCCGAGAAGGCCGGAGCCGGGCAGCAGCTGCACCAGCTGAAGAAGACGAACGCGAGCGCTCGAGGACGACCTCAAGTTCATCACGCAGTTCCTGAAGGACTTCCCGCGCCTGGCGCGCGAGCTCTACAGCGGGCTCACCGAGCGGCAGATCCCGGCGGTGCTGCTGAACATCGTCCAGCGCAGCCTGACCCGCAGCACGTCGCGGTGCTGGTGCGGCGCTCGACGCCAAGGGAGAGAAGGGCCGGCCGCCGCGGCTCGTGGTGGCCGCCGCCGTATCCCGACGGCACCGGCGTCAAGGTGGGCGCCGAGATCCCGCTCGGAGCGGGCGAGATCGGCTTCGCGGCCGAATCGCAGATGGTCGTGAACCGGCAGGACCTGCAGTCCGAGACGGCGCGCAGCCGCATCAAGCCCGATCCCGGCCTGCCGGGCATGCCGGAGCTGACCTGATCGCTCCGCTCGTCTTCGACCAGGACACGCTCGGCGTGATCGTGCTCTCGAAGCCGCGCAGGAGCGGCGACTCCGAAGACGGCGCTCCGGCTCGTCACGCAGACGGGCGCCCAGGTGCTGCACACCGCGGCCCAGGTGAGCCGCAATGAAGACCACCGCGGAGATGGACGGCTCACGCGGATCTACAACAAGAAGCACTCGAGCAGACGCTCAACGAGCCTATCTACCGCGTCGCCTGCGCGGCCTACGACCAGCGCCTCGGCGGTGGGCCTGGGCGCGCCGGGCCAGGTGCTCTCGGTGTTCCTGTTCGACATCGACAACTTCAAGAACTACAACGACACGAACGGCCACCTGGCGGGCGACAAGCTGCTCCAGGAGCTCGCCGGGCTCGTCAACGAGGCCGTGCGCAAGCGACGACATCTTCGGCCGCTTCGGCGGCGAGGAGTTCCTGCTGATCATGCCGCACACGAACGCGCAGCAGGGCCTGCTCGCGGCCGAGAAGATCCGCGCGAGGCTCGCCTCGCACTCGTTCGCCTTCGCCGACAAGCAGCCGCTGCGGATGATCAGCATCAGCGGCGGCGTCGCCGAGTATCCGCTCCACGGGCTCGACGCCGCCGGCCTGCTGCACGCGGCGGACGAGGCGCTCTTACGAGGCGAAGCGCGGCGGCAGGAACCGGGTGCTGCGAGGCGAGTGCCACCGCTTCGGCTCAGGCACCCCTCGGCGCGAGGCGCTCGTGAGCGTCGTCCCCCGCGTCGAGGGCAAGCCTGCAGAGGGCGCCTTTCCCTATCGCGACCGCGTCGAGGACCTGCGGCGCGTGCTCGTGCAGCAGGGCAGCCTCGGGCTGCTGCTGATCGACACCTCCGCGCTCGCGCAGATCGAGCACCAGTACGGCTCGTCCGCGTTCGCCAAGGTGATGGCCATGGCGCGCGACCTGGTGTTCGAGCTCAGGGGCCACGAGGTCCGCCACGACGACATCATCTGCCTGAACGACCGCGGCGGCGACGCGTTCCTCGTCTTCTTCTCGCCCAAGCGGCGCGAGGGGCCGCTGCGCATCGCCGACCTCGAAGGCGGCCGCCGAACGCGTCGAGAGCCACATCAACCGCAAGCTGACCCGGCTCGCGAGCCCGTACCTCGGCCACCTGCGCCAGCGTCTCGGTGGGCTTCGCGCTCTCGTTCTACAACCCGCTGGTGATGCCGGAGCGCCTCGTCTCGCGGCTGGTCGAGGAGGCGTGGAGCTGCGTGCACGTGCTGCGCGCGCAGCGCGAGCTGCAGGACCGCTGCGAGCTGCAGGAGGTGCCGCTCACCGACCAGCTCAGCACCGTGTTCCAGCCGGATCGTCGAGCTGCGCCGCCGCCAGGTGCTCGGGTACGAGGCGCTCTCGCGCGGGCCCCGCCGGCAGCGTGTACCAGATGCCGCTGCGCCTGTTCTTCGAGATGGCGGCCGAGGCCGACCTGGTGTTCGAGCTGACCGCAAGTGCCGGCGCGCGCGCTGCTGGTGCCCGGCAGCCAGCTGCCGCAGCACGCCAAGCTCTTCATCAACGTGTTCCCTCGGCGATGTACGACCCCGAGTTCCAGGAGCGCGGCGCTCGTCGAGCTCGCCCAGGCGCACGGGCTCAGCCCCGACCGCGTGGTGCTCGAGATCACCGATGAAGCGCGGCGATCGAGAACTACGGCGCTGTCGTCGAGGCGCTCAGTCGAGCTGACCAAGCACGGCTTCTCGATCGCGTCGACGACGTCGGGGCCGGCTACTCGGGCCTCGAGAAGCGATCGCGGAGCTGAACCCGCGCTACCTCAAGTCCGACCGCGAGCTCGTGCGCAACATCGACTCTGAGCCACATCCGGCGCGAGATGACGCGCGCGCGCTCAAGGCCTTCGCCGACCGCATCGGCTCGACGATCATCGCCGAGGGCATCGAGCGCGAGGGCGAGCCGCAGGCGCTGCTCGAGCTCGGGATCGAGTACGGCCAGGGCTTCCCGCTGGGACGGCCCCAGTCCGCGTTCCTGCCGCCCACCGCCGGCTACGCTCGCGACCGCCGCCCGCCAGTCGGCGCGCGGCGTACAATCGCGCGCAGTGCGCCCACCGGCCGAGGCGTCACGCGCGGCGACGCTCGCGCTCTTCTGCCTCGTCGCACTCGCGGTCGTCGGGCCGTGGGCCATCGGCGCGTGCTTCCCGCGGCCCGGCTCGCGCTCCTGCTCGTGGCGCTCTCCGCGGCCGTGGCGGTCGGCTCCCCACGGGCGCGCGCGCTGCGCGGGAGCTCCTCACGCTTCCCGCCGTGGGCGGCCTGGCTGCTCGCGGGATTTTCTGGCCCTGGCGCTCGCGCAGCTCGTGCCGCCGCCGGAGCCGTCTCATCGCCTTGCTCGCGCCGGGATCGCGCGCCGGCTGGTGCATCCCGCCGACCCCGAGAGGTGGCGCGGCTGCTCGGCGAAGGCGCGCCTGCCTCTCCGTCGATCCCCATCACACGCCTGCTCGAGGCGCTCGCGCTCTCGGCCGGTCTCGCGCCTCTTCGCGCCTCGTCGCGGCGCTCCAGGCGCCCGTGCGCGAGCGGCTCGCGGTGCGCGCGGTGGCGCGGCGGCGGTCGCCGCTCTTCGGGCTTCGCGCTGTCCGCGTACGCGATCCTGGCGCGGGCCCGCTTCGGGCGCGCTGCTCTGGCCGGGCGGAATCCCGGTGCCGACCGTGGCCCCGTTCGGGGCCGTTCGTCAGCAAGAAACCACTTCGCCGGCTGGTGCGCGATGGCCGCCCTGCTCACGGCGGGGCTCGCGCTGGGGCTCGCCGAGGCCGCGCGGCGACGCAGCCGCGACTGCACCCACGGAGCGCGCGGGCCGGCGGCGCGTGATCCCCGCGCTGGTGCGGCGACGCTGGCGTGATGGCGCTCTGCCGACGGCGTCACGGCTATGTCGCTCTCGCGCGGCGGCGTGATGGCGCTCTCGTGGCCGGCTGCGGCCGCTGCTCGCGCTGCGCCTGCTCGATCCGGCGCCGCAGCCGCGCGGTGGAAGCGCTGCGCCCGGCGCTCGCGCGTCGCCAGATCCAAGCTCTTTCGGCGTGATCCCCTGGTCGGCTCTCGTGCCGCGCGAGGCGCAGCAGGAGCGGATGACGACGCCCCGCGGTGCGTCCTTCGCCTCGAGAGACCCGCAGCTGGCGCGCTGCGGCTCGCCGCCACGAGCCCGCCGGCTCGGGCACGGCCTCGCGCGTTCCACGACGCCTACCCGCGCTTCAAGCGCGACTACGGGATCGTCCGCGCTGCAGCACGCGCTGGAGAACGACTATCTCGGAGACGCTGGCCGAGACCGGCGCGCTCGGCCTCGGCCTCGCGCTCGCCGCGGTTCGGGTGGCTGCCGTCGGCGGGCGGGCGCGGGATCGCCGAGGGCCAGCGACGCGGCGGCGCGCGGGATCGGCCGTGGGCGCCCACGCCCGCGTGGCGCTCGCGGTCCACTCCGGCGTCGACTTCAACCTGCGGATTCCCCTCGAACGCCGCGCTGGCGGCGCTGGCGGCGGCGCCATGCGGTCGCACGCCGCGGCGGGCATGCGGCCGCGACCGCGCGCCCGCCCGCGCCTCGCGCTCTGCCGTGGGCGTCAAGCCGCCTCGCGGCAGCCAGCCGCTCGCCTGGGCTGCCTCCCCGGGGGCTGGACGAGCGCACGCCAGGAGGTCGTGGCGGCCGCCACTGGGCATGGCCAGACGCAGGCGGCAGCGAGCACTCGCGTGGCTCGAGCGCGCCTGTCATCGGCGCTCGGCGCGGTGTGCTCCGCAGGCGGCTCCGCCGCGTACACGCCGAGTCCAGCGCTGATGCTCGGCGGCGTCGAGCAGGCGCTTCGGCCGTCACGCGACGGTGGCCGTCGCTCTTCTGCGCGCCACGCGGCATGGCTCTGACCCTGAGCGCCCCGGTCTCGCGGACGCCGTCGCGGCGATCGAGGCCCTCACCTTGACCGCTCGTGGCGGCGTCGGATAGCGTTCAAGCTCGCCGCTCATGCCGAGTCCCAAAAGCTTCTGGCGGTCCTGCTGCCACTGCTCACTGGAGACGTGCGCGAGGAAGACGCCTCGCCGACGACTCGCTGCCGCCCTGTCGGAGGCCGACGTGTCGGCGCCGCTGGCTGCCGACGCGCCGCCGGCCGCCGCCGTGGAGGACAAGCCGACCGAAGCGCGCCCGCCGGATGCGGCGATCGCTGCAGCTCGCAGCGCGGCCGAAGCCCCCGCTGCCGAGGTTCCCGTCGCGGACGCCCCACTCGCGGAAACCCCAGTCGCGACGCCTGCCGAGGTCGCGCCCGCCGAGGTCACGACCGCCGCCGAAGAGACACGCGCCGCAGGTCGCTCCTCCGGATGTCGCGCCGCCGAAGTCGCTCCCGCGGAGGCTCGCTCCCGCGGAGACGCCCCTCGCCCGAGCCGCTGCCGGCAGCAGCCTCGGCTCAGGGCCTCGCGCGAGGTCCAGCTCGAGGAGGAGGTCCGGCTGCTGCGCGAGGGGTTGCGCGAGGCCCAGGAAGCGCTCGCCACCGGAGCGCGCGACCACCGCGCGGCTCGAGCGGGAGATCCACGCGCTCGCCGACCAGGACACGCTCACGGGCCTCCGCGAGCGCGCGGCGCTTCGGCGACCGCCTGACGGTCGCGATCGTCCACGCCCAGCGCCACAAGCACAAGTTCGTTGCCGTCGTCCAGCTCGGGCTGACGGCTTCCAGCGTGGTCAACGAGAAGCTCGGCAGCAGCCACGGCGACGACCTGCTGCGCTCGGTGGCGCTCCGCGCTCGAGAGCACGCTGCGCCAGGGCGACACGATCGCGCGCGCCACGGGCGACGTCCTCACGATCCTGCTGCCCGGCATCAAGCGCGACGAGGACGTCACGGTGATCGCCGACAAGCTGCGGCGTCGCGCTGCGCAGCCTGCTTCAGCATCGGAGGCCACGACCCTCCTGGTGACGGCGAGCCTCGATCGCGCTCTTCCCGGACGATGGCCCCGACACGGAGACGCTGCTGCAGGGCGCCACCGTGGCGATGAAGCGCGCCAGGGAGAAGGGCGGCGACTCTGGGACGTGCACGCGCCGCGCTCGCGCGCGCTCGCGGCCGAGCGCCAGGCGACCGAGACGCAGCTGCGGCGCGCTCTCGTCCAGGGCGAGCTCGAGCTCTACTGGCAGCCGATCGTCGAGTGCGAGACCGGCACGATCGTGAGCGTCGAGTCGTTGCTGCGCTGGCGGCGCGAGCACGGCGTCGAGAAGGCGGCCGACTCTCGTCTCGCTCGCCGACGTGGCCGGCCTCGCGGTGCCGCTCGGCCAGTGGGCGCTGTGGGCCGCCTGCGTCCAGGGACGCAAGTGGCAGGACGCGGGCCACAAGGACCTCGCGGTCGCCGTCAACATCTCCCAGCGCCAGCTCGCCCACGCGGCGCTCGTCAAGCTGGTGCGCCGCGTGCTCGACGAGACGGGCTGGCGCCGTCGGGCCTCGAGCTCGAGGTGCGCGAGCGAGCTCATGCGCAACCCGGATCTCGCGATCGAGCGGCTGGCCGAGCTGCGCGCGGCTCGGGCTGCGCATCGTGCTCGACGACTTCGGCACCGGCGAGAGCCGGCTCGCCCACCTCTACCGCTATCCGCCTGACGCGATCAAGATCGACGGCGCCGTGGTGAGCGCCGCCGCCACGAACCGCGACCAGGAGGCCGTGATCAGCCGCCGCGATCGCGCTCGCGCGCTCGCGGCGGTCTGGCGTCGTCGCGGCGGGCGTCGAGAGCGAGGCGCAGCCCGCGTGAGCCTCGTGCGCTGGCAGTGCGACCGCATGCAGGGCAGCCTGTGGGCCGCCCGCGACCGCCGCCGAGACGGAGCGCCTGTTGCTGCGCCAGCGCCAGGCGGCGAACAGAGCCGAGCCTGAGAGCACGCAGCAGGCCCGGCCGGCTGCTCTAATATTACGGGCATGGCCGGACGCTCGCGTGAGCGAGGAGGAGCTGCGGGGCTGGTTCTCTCGAGAACCTTCCGAGGGCAAGCTGCGGCGCGTCCGCATCAGTGCTGCCCTTCCGCGTGGGCCTCGGCGCCAGGGCCTCCGAGCTGGTGCTGCCGGCCGAGTCGGTCTCCAAGCTCCACGCCGAGATCTACGGACGCGGCCAGGAGCTGCGGCTCAGGACCTCGGCAGCCGCAACGGCAGCTTCGTCAACCGCGTGCAGGTCGAAGGACGCGACGCTCGTCGAAGGCGACATCGTCCACTTCGCCGACTTCGAGTTCCGGCGTCGGGCGCTCGGACCTGAGCGAGTCGAAGCCGGAGAGAGGACCGTCCGGGCACTCGACCACGGTCGCCGTCAAGCATCCCGAGCGGTCGCACCGTCTCGCCACCGGCACGCGCGAGCTGCGCGAGCTGCTGCGCGAGAACCAGGTCACGATCGGTCTTCCAGCCGATCGTGCTGCTCGCCCGCGGGACGGTCGCGGCCTACGAGGCGCTCGGCCGCAGCACTCACCCGCAGCTCGACGAGGGCCCGCTCGAGCTGCTGCAGCATCGCCGAGGACATCGGGCGCGAGGGGGACCTGAGCCGGCTGTTCCGGCGCAAGGCGGTCGAGCTGGCCGCGCAGCGCCGCGACCTGCCCACGATCTTCCTCAACACCCATCCAGCGGAGTTTCTGCGGCCGGGGCTGCTCGAGTCGCTCGAGGAGCTGCGCGAGCTCGCCCCGCAGCTCGACCTGGCGCTCGAGATCCACGAGAGCGTGCTGTCGCGCGCGCCGGCGATCGTCCGAGCTGCGCGGGCTGCTGCTCGAGCGCAACATCGCGCTCGCCTACGACGACTTCGGCGCCGGCCAGGCGCGCCTGCTCGGAGCTCGCCGAGGGCGCCGCCGCACTACCTCAAGTTCGACCACCGCTTCATCTCGGGCCTCGATCAGGCGCCGGACGCCAAGCGCCGGCTCCACCTGCAGTCGCTGCGTGACGCTCGCCCGCGAGCTGCTGGTCAAGACGGTGGCCGAGGGCATCGAAACCGCGGCCGAAGCCCGCGTCTGCGCCGAGATCGGCTTCACCCACGCCCAGGGCTTCCACATGGGCAGGCCCAGACCCATGGCGGAGCTCTAATACCGTCCCATCATGAGCAACGCAGGGGTCTGGGGGGGACGAGGTCCCCCGATCAGGAAGGAAGCAGCGCCTCGCCGTTCCGTCGCACTCGCGAGGACGGCTCGAGAGTCTTGAAGCCTCGCCGACTAGAGGTCCGTCCAGTGTACCGGACCCCACCTCGCCTTCCCCTGCACCAGCTGCGCCAGAAGCGGCAAGTCCGACGTGAGCACCGTCGCGATCTTCGGGTACCGCCGGTCGTCGGGCCGTCGGCGAGCATCACGATCGGCCGGCCGTCCGGCGGGACCTGGATCGATCCGGGACCATGCCGTCGGAGAGGATCTCGGCCGCTCGCGTGGTGGCGGAGCGGCTCGCCCTCGAGCCGGCAGCCCGATGCGGTCGGATGTCGCGGCGACGCGCCACGCGTCCGCGAGGAAGCGCCCGAGTGTGTCGGCAGCGAAGTGCTGCTCCTGCGGTCCGAGGACCACGCGCACGCGGACCGAGCCAGGCTGCGGCACGGCCCGCGAGCGCACGGGTTCGCCGCCGCTCGCCGGCAGCAAGCCGATGCGGTCGTCCGCGCGCAGCGCACGGCCGTCGAGCCCGCCGAAGCCCGACGCCAGATCGGTCGAGCGCGAGCCCAGCACCGGCGGCACGTCGATCCCGCCACGAAACGCGACGTAGGCACGGCAGCCGTCGCCGGCGGCCCGTGAAGCGCAGCCGGTTGCCCGGCCGCGCGAGAACGCTCGCGCCGCGCGGCGGCGGCCAATCGCCGAGGTCGGCGCGCTCGAGCACGGCGCCGAGGTCGGCGCCCGCGACCGCGAAGTGCACGGGCGCCAGGAACTCCAGAGCGGCCCCGCGACCGTGCACTCGAGCGCCGCCGCGTCCGCGCGATTGCCGACGGCGCGGTTCACCGCGGCGAGCGCCACGCCGTCGACGGGACCGGCGCATCCCACGCCCCAGCGCCGATGGCCGAAGCGTCCGCCATCCTGCACCGTGGTGAGCAGGCCCGGCTCGCGGACGAGCGCGACGGGGATGACGCCGCGGGGCTCGGCGCCGCCGCTCGAGCCGGCGCTTCAGCCCTGGACGGCGACGAAGCGAACGCGGTCTCCGGGCGCGATGAGCGACGGCTGTTCGCGCCAGGGGTCGAAGCAGCGGCACCGAGGTCCGGCCGATGAGCTGCCAGCCTCCCGGCGAGCTCACCGGATAGACCCCCGTCTGGCGCCCGGCGAGCCCCACCGATCCGGCCGGGACGCGGACGCGCGGCGTCGCGTGCGCGCGAGCACGCGAGCGGCTCGGAAGCCAGGCCGAGGTAGGCGAAGCCCGGCTTGAAGCCCAGCATGAACGCCGTGTACTGCGCTGCCGGTGTGGAGCGCGACCAGCTCGCGCTCCGAGAGCCCGCGAGCGCGGGCGAGCGCCTCGAGGTCGGGGCCGTCCTCGCCGCCGTAGCGCGTCTCGAGCGCGTGGAGGCGGCCCGGCGTCGGCTGGCGCGGAGTCGAGGTGCCCGAGCCGCGCCTCGAGCTCGCGCGACGACGGCCGCCGGCCGGATCGCCGCCGCGTCGTAGAGCACGAGCAGCGAGCGCAGCGTCGGGACGGCCTCGCGGAAGCCGTCGAAGGGGCGCCGCTCGAGCTCGCGGTCGAGCGCGCGCACGCGCGCGTTCGTCTCGGAAGCGAGCTCGGCGCCGAGCTCGACGGCAGAAGGCGGCGCTGCCGAGCGGGGCGAGCCGCGGGAAGCTCAAGGTGCCAGGGAGCTGGACGCTCACTCCCGCGCGCTCCAGCGCGCTCGCGCACGGCGCGTGCCACGCCGAGCGCGTTCGGATTGTCGCCGTGCAGGCACAGGGTGTCGGCTGCGACCGCGAGCTCCGCGCCGTCGATCAGTCCGCACGACGCGGTCGCGGCGCGAGGCGCACCGCCGTCTCCGCCGCGGCTTGCGGGTCGCTCACGACGGCACCCGGCCGCGAGCGGGCGACGAGCCGCCCGGCGCCGTCGTAGGCGCGATCGACGAAGGCCTCGGCCGCGATAGCGCAGGCCGCAGGCGAGGGCGGCGCCCTGCATCGCCTGCGACCCGGCGAGGCCGACGAACACGAGCCCGCGGCTCGCGCGCGCGGCGCCGCGCGCGATCGCCGCCGCGAGCTCGGCGTCGTCGACGGCCTGGTTGTAGAGCGCGCCGTGCGGCTTCACGTGGCGCAGCGCCGCGCCGTGGGCCAGGCGAACGCGAGCAGCGCGCCCACCTGGTAGAGCACGTCGGCCTCGACCTCGGCGGGCGCCGCCTTGATCTCGCGGCGGCCGAAGCCCGCGCAGGTCGAAGTGGCTCGGGTGCGCGCCGATCGCGACGCCCGCGCGCGCGCGGCGAGCTGCGACCGTGCGGTCGATCACCCGCGGGTCGCCGGCGTGGAAGCCGCAGGCCACGTTCGCCGAGGTCACGTGCTCGAGCAGGGCCTCGTCGGCGCCCAGCGTCCAGGCTCCGAAGCCCTCGCCGAGGTCCGCGTTCAGGTCGATCCGCAGCATCGGCGCCCCCATGGCCCGCGGGCCCCTCAGTCCATCAGCAGACTGCAGCGAGCGGACCAGCGCCTTCTTGAGCTCGCGGCGGTCCACCACCATGTCGAGCATGCCGTGCTCGAGCAGGAACTCGGAGCGCTGGAAGCCCTCGGGCAGCTTCTGGCGGATCGTCTGCTCGATCACGCGCGGGCCCGCGAAGCCGATGAGCGCGCCCGGCTCGGCGATGTTGAGGTCGCCGAGCATGGCGAAGGAGGCGCGTCACGCCGCCGGTGGTGGGGTCGGTCAGCACGCTCAGGAACGGCAGCCGCGCCTCGTCGCAGGCGCGCGAGCGCGGCCGAGATCTTGGCCATCTGCATGAGCGAGAGCGTGCCCTCCATCATGCGCGCGCCGCCCGAGCACGAGACGACGACGAGCGGCAGCGCTCGCCGCGATGCGCGCTGCTCGATCGCGCGCGTGACCTTCTCGCCCACCACGACGCCCATCGAGCCGCCGATGAAGCCGTACTCCATCGCCGCGATCACGGCGGCGGCCGCCCATCGGTCCCGACCGCCGAGACCACCGCGTCGTAGGAGTCGGTCTTGGCCTTGCCGTCCTTCGAGCCGGTCGGCGTAGGGCTTGCGTGTCGCGGAACCGCAGCGGGATCGGCGCTGACCAGGCCGCGTCGAACTCCTCCCAGGGGCCGTCGAAGAGCAGCTCCAGCCGCTCGCGGGCGGAGATGCGGAAGTGGAACGCGCACTTCGGGCAGACCGAGAGGTTCTTGACCACGTCCTTGCGGTAGAGGATCTCCTTGCAGTTCTCGCACTTGACCCAGAGGCCCTCGGGGACGCGGCTCTCCTGGCTCGGGTGCTCGAAAGCGCGGGCGTGCTCGCGGCGGAACCAGGCCATGCGGCTCAGGCCTCCGCCTCGTCGCCCTTCTCGAGGTCGTTCTCGACGCCCGAGGATCTGGCAGGCGCCGTCGTAGATCTGCTTGGCCGCGTTCTTCTGCGCTCTGCAGCTCGGCCAGGCGGTCCTTGACCTTGGCGAGCTCCTCCTCGATCTGGGCGTTCAGGTCGTCGATCTGACTTCCGCGGTGATCTCGAGCGTCTGCTTGTAGAACTGCCGCCTGCTCGTCCGTCAGAGCCATCGCTGCGCCTCTTTCACTGTCGATGCCGAACCGCTTCAGCAGCGCCCTCGACGGCGGCATCGGGTCGGATGTATGTGCTTCGAGCGCCGGCCTCCGCCGCGGCAGGGCGCTCGGGGCTCGCGTCCTCGCGCTCGGCGCCCCGGTCGAACAGCAGCTCCACGGAAGCGCGCGCAGGTCGCGCGCGCTCACGGCGGCGGCCGCTCGCGCAGGAAGCGCTCGAGCCCGCGCTGCATCTGCCCCGCGTCCTGGTAGCGGTCGTCGGGGTCGCGCGCGAGCGCCTGCATGACCACGCGATCGAGCGCCTCAGGCACGCGCGGGTTGATCTCGCCGCGCCGGCGTGATCACGCACTGGCGCACGATCTCGAGGATGCTCACCTCGGTGCCGGCGCCGACGAAGGGCTTCTGGTCCGTGACCATCTCGTAGAACACGATGCCCGAGCGAGAACACGTCGCTGCGGCGGTCCATCGGCCTGCCCCAGGCCTGCTCCGGGCTCATGTAGAGGAGCTTGCCGCGCAGGGCGCCCGCGGTCGGTGTTGGAGGCCTTGGTCGCGGCCTTGGCGATGCCGAAGTCGGTGAGCTTCACGTCGCCCTCGAACGAGATCAGGATGTTCTGCGGGCTGACGTCGCGGTGGACGATCTGCATCGGGCCGGCCGCGCGTCGTCCTTCTTGCGGTGGCGCGTACTCGAGCGCGGCGCAGACCTGGCCCACGATGCGCAGCGCAGAGGTCGAGGCGGCATGCGCAGGCCCTTCTCCTGCGCGCGCGGCGCAGGATCGTGCGCAGGTCGCGGCCGTGCACGTACTCCATCGCGATGTAGTAGCTCTTGTCGATCCGGCCCAGGTCGAAGATCTGGACGATGTTCGGATGGGCGAGGCCGGCCACCATCTTGGCCTCGTCCACGAACATGTCCACGAACTCCTTGTTGTCCGAGAGGTGGGGCAGGATCCGCTTCACCGCCACGATCTTCTCGAAGCCCTCGACGCCGCTCGCGCTTGGCCTTGAACACCTCGGCCATGCCGCCCGATCGCCGACGCGGTCGATCAGCTGGTAGGGGCCGTAGCGGTCGTCGCGCCACGACGGCTCGCGCGCGGCGCCGGCGTGGCGGCGGCTCGGCGCGCGCCGGCTCGGCGGGCTCTCGTGGATGGCATTCTCGGCGACGGACGCCAGATCCACGCCCGGTCCGACGGGGATCTTCGGATCGGTGACCAGCAGCTTGGCGCTGGTGCGGTGCGCCGCCGGCGGCAGCCGCGCTTCCTGGTCGTCGAAGACGGGCGGGGCGGGGCGGAAGACCACTGCCCCGGGCTACTCGCTGCCGAGCCTGTTGAACCGCGTCCTCGACGACGGTGCCGGTGTCGGTGGCGGAGGATGGGTCGTGTCGGCCGGCACCGCGAGGAGCCGGCGAGACCGGGTCGCTCACGCCTGACGCCGGATCGGGCCTCGACCGCGGCGGCGAAGCCGCCCTCGCCGGCAGGCAGCGGCGAGTCGACGAGCTCGGCGAAGAGGTCGTCGGAGGTCAGGAAGCCCGTCGCCTTCCCGCGGCGCGGCCCGCCCGGCCCGGGGGGCGATGACTTCGTCGTTTCGGCCAGCGGTCATTGGGCTTCGCCCCGGGCTCGTCCTCGACAGCATAAGTCCACCAAGACCGTTAGGTCAAAGAAGACTAGCGACTTACCCGGCTGCGACCGCGCAGGATACCACGCCCGTCGGTGTATAATCCGGCGGCATTCGTGCTTGCCGGGAGGGTGATCGGGACGGGATGGATTTCCTCTTCGGTCTTCTCGGCAGCTCTGACCGCTTCCCGTGGATCCTGGGGTCGGGGCCGCGCTCCTCGGGTACAAGTTCCTCTCCGAGCGGGTCAAGATCAGGCGCCCGCGGACCGAGCCGGGACGACCTGCTCGCGAAGATCCTCGGTCCCGGCTGGACCAGAGGAAGTCTCGAGAATCGAAGCTTTCAGTCGGCTGAGAGAAAAGCCGGGCCTAAACTCTCCTGGGAGCCGGCAAGTTGCTGGAGGACGGGGGCCGGCTGGCCGACGCCGCCGAGGCCTACACTCCGAAGGGCGGGAGTACCTGGGCGGCGGCGGCGACCTTCGAGAAGATGGGCTGCGCCGAAAGGCCGCCGAGCTCTTCCCTGCAGGCCGGCGACTTCAAGAAGGGGCGGCGCTCTTCACCCAGGCCGGCAAGCACGCCGCGCGCGGCGGCGCTCTTCCTCGAGAAGGGGAACAACCTGCGAGGCGGCGCGGCTCTACGCCCGGGCGAGCCAATGGGCCACGGCGGCGGAGCTCTACGAGAAGAGCGGCTATCCGCTGCGCGCCGCCGAGGCGTGGGAGAAGGACGGCAAGCCGCTCAAGGCGGCCGAGGCCTACGAGAAGCATTTCGCCGAGAACGTCTCGTTCTCGACGAGCTTCTCGCAGGGGCAGGGCACTCAGGACTCCAAGAGCGCGCGCCTGGCCGGGCGCATGTTCGAGCAGGCGAACCAGCTCGAGCGCGCACGCCACCATCTACTCCCGCGGCGGCTCACCTTCGTGTCTCGCGGCCGAAGCGCTGCTGAAGCTCGGCCAGGCCGCGAAGGCCGCCGAGCTCTTCCTGCGGGGCGAGGACATCCAGAAGGCGGCCGATGCGTTCGAGCAGGCCGGCGATCCGGTCCGCGCGCGGCGACCTTGCGCGGCGAGCACGCTCTAAGGGCGACCAGCCGGCCGAGGCGGCGGCGCGGGTTCGTGCAGGGCGCGACCTGCGTGCCGCCGAGCTTTACGAGTCGATCGGGATGATGCCCGAGGCCGCCGGCGCCTACGGAGTCGGGCGAGAGCTGGGCCGCGGCGGGCGGCGTCTACATCCGCGCGGGCCTCAGGGACGGGCCGCCGCGGCCTACGAGGGGGCGGGCGAGGCCGACACCGCCGCGCTGGCTCTACCAGGAGATCGGCGACGCAAGCAAGGCGGCCGAGCTGTTCGCGAAAGCCGGCGACACCTACAGGAGCGGCGAGGCGGCCGCCGCGCGGGCGAGCGCGAGAAGGCGATCCGCGCTGCTGCAGCGCGTGCCGCCTACGGACCGAGAACTACCGGAGCGCGACCGAGCTCCTGGCGCGGCTCTTCATCGAGACCGGCCGGCCCGCGCTCGCGATGGAGCGGCTGCGCAAGGTGCTCGGCAACGAGACGATCTCGGCCGCCAACCTCGACTTCCACTACTGGCTCGCGCTCGCGCACGAGGCGGCGGGCGCTGCCGGCCGAGGGCGCTCCGCGCTCTACAAGAAGATCCAGGCAGAGGACCCTGCAGCATCGCGACGTCCCCAAGCGCGTCGCGCGGCTCGCGGGCGGAGCGCCAGCCGTGGCCCCGGCGCCGCCCGCGCGCGCGGCCGCCTCGCGCCGGCGGCGGCGGCACACAAGCCGGCGCCCGCGGCGTCGCCCGCGTCCGTGCCGGCCTCGGCCTCGCGCCCGCAGCGCTTCGTTCCGAAGGAACAGATCGCGAACGGCCCGCTCGGCGCGATCTTCCGCGGCGAGGACGCGACCGACGGCCGCAACGTGGCGATGCGCATGCTGAACCCGGCGCTCCTGGAAGTCGCCGCAGGTCCTGGGCGCCGTCGCGGTCGGACCTGAGAAAGTCGGCGTCGCAGCTGTCGGCACCCGAACCTCGTCAAAGGTGATGGCGCTCACGGAGTGGGAGCTCGCGCTGCGTGGTGAGCGAGTACGTCTCCGGCCGCACCTTCGCGGAGGCGCTCGCGAGCGGGCGGCGGATGGCGTTCCAGCGGGTTCACTCGCTCGGCCGCGTGATCGCGCAGGTGCTGTCGCTGCTGCACCAGAAGGGCCTCGTCCACGGGTCGATCCGGCCCTCGAACATCATGGTCTCCTCGGGGGTGATCAAGCTCGCCGACCTGGGCCTCGCGCGGCTCGCGCGTCGCGGGCCTGACGCCTTCGTACGACGCGCCCCGAGGGCGGTCCGAGCCCGGCGGACGACCTTTCGCGCTCTGCGCCGTGATGTACCACCTGCTGACCGCCACGCACCCGCTCTCCCATGCCGCAAGGCGCCGGGCTGCCGATGCGCCTCAGGCCACCTCACTCCGGGCGTGCCGGAGTCATGGACAAGCTGCTGCTGCGCGGTCTCGCATCCGCGGCCTGAGCTGCGGCTCGCGAGCGCGGAAGACCTGCAGCAGGAGCTGCGGGAGATGGTAGAAGATCGGCTGAGCGCATGAGCTTCGGCGGCGACCTCCACACCTTCGACGTGTTGGACCTCGTCGGCTGGCTGATGGGACGAGCCGGCGGGCGTCCTGCAGATGACGCGCCGCTCCACGAAGAAGCGCATGGCGTTCCGCGACGGGCAGCTCCAGTGGTCGAGCTCGAACGACCCGCGCGCGAGACGATCGGCCAGGTGCTGGTGCGCGACGGGCCGATCAGCGAGGAGGCGCTGTTCCGCGCGCTGCTCAGGCAGGAGAGCGGCCAGGACAAGCGCCGGCTCGGCGAGATCCTGATCGCCGAAGACCTGCTGTCCGAGCCGCAGCTGCTGCAGACGCTGCGCGGCAACGCCGAGGCGCAGCTCTACGACTGCTCTCCTGTGGGGCGACGGCCGCTTCGATTTCGACGACGCCAAGCCGCCCGCGCCCGAGCCTTCCGACCTCGGGATCGACATGAAGCTGATCCTGAGGAGGCCGCTACCGCCGCGAGGAATGGCAACAAGCTGCGCACGCGCTTCACGTCGAACGAGGTCACCCTTCAGGCTGACGGCGGACCCCGTCCAGAGTGATCGATCCCCAGCAGCGCCAGGTGCTGGACCTCGCGGCCTGGGGCAAGACGCTCGCGGTACCATCAGCCTGGAGGCGCGGCGCTCGGAGTTCGAGACGACGCTCTTGATCGGCCAGCTCGTCGACAAGGGATTCCTGGCGATCGACCACTTCGAGGCCGGCGCGCCGGAGGGCGACCCGGTCGGCATCATCACGACTGCTGGCTGGCGCCGGTGCGGCATCAAGGAAGGCCGCTTCGACGCCGCGACCGAGAGCCTACGAGCGCGTGCTCAGCCCTCGACGGGGTCAACCAGTCGGCCAAGAAGGGGCTGCTGGCGGTGGTCGACGCGCGCAAGAAGGCGAAGACCGCCAAGCGGATTCCGCTCGGCAAGGTTCCGAGGTATGCGTCTCACCGCGGTGGCGCTCGCGCAGCAGCAGTTCGATCCGCACGAAGGCTTCGTGCTGTCGCGCGCATCAAACGGGCAGTGGACGTGCAGTCGATCCTCAAGCTCTGTCCGATGCCCGAGGCCGAGACGCTCAGCATCTTCTCGCAGCTGCTCGATCGCCAGGTGATCGAGCTGGGCTAGCACGGCAGTGGGCGACCCGGCTCCCGGATCCAGCTCGCGCGGCCGGGTGAGGTGCGCCTCGCGACCGACCCGGTCTGCGGCATGAAGGTCGATCCGGCGAACGCTCGCGGCGGGTCGTTCGACCACGCGGGCACCCGCTATTTCTTTGCGGTCCGCGCTGCCGCGAAGCGCTTCGGGGCGGATCCCGCGCACTGGCTCGCGAAGGGGCCGAGCGCGTCGGCGATGGCCGCCGGGGGCACGACCGCGCTCTGGGTCTGCCCGATGGACCCGGAGGTGGTCGAGACCGAAGCCGGGCGCCTGCCGCATCCTGCGGTATGGCGCTCGAGCCGAGCTCGCGGCCGCGGGACCCGAGCGCAACCCCGAGCTCGACGACATGAGCCGCCGCCTCCAGCTGGCCGTCGCGCTCACGGCTGCCGCTCGTGGCGGTCGCAATGGGCGCGATGCTGCCGGGGCACGCGCACGGTGCCGGTGCCGTCGCCGCGGGCGAGAGGGTGGCTCGAGCTCGCTGCTCGCGACGCCGGTCGTGCTCTGGTGCGGCGCGCCGTTCTTCGAGCGCATGCTGCGCAGCGTCCGCAGCGGCCGCCTCAACATGTTCACGCTGATCGGCCTCGGCACCGGCGTCGCGTGGCTCGCCAGCCTCGCCGCGCGTCGTCGCCCCGGTCTCTTCCCGGCGTCGTTCCGGGGCCACGACGGCGAGGTGGCGCGCTACTTCGAGGCGGCGGCCGTGATCGTGACGCTGGTCCTGCTCGGCCAGGTGCTCGAGCTCCTGGCGCGCGCAGCGCACCGGCGGCGCGATCCGCGCGCTGCTCGGGCTCGCGCCCAAGACGGCGCGTCGGCTCGCAGCGGACGGCTCGGAAGCGGACGTTCCGCTCGACGCGGTCGCGCCCGGCGACCGGCTGCGGGTGCGGCCGGGCGAGAAGGTGCCGGTCGACGGCGTCGTCGCTCGAAGGCGCGAGCAGCGTGGACGAGTCGATGATCACCGGCGAGCCGATGCCGGTGGAGAAGGCGACGCGGGCGTCGCGCGTGATCCGGCGCGACGCTCAACGGCACCGGCAGCTTCGTGATGCGCGCCGAGCGCGTCGGGCGCCGACACGCTCCTGGCGCGGATCGTGGCGCTGGTCGCCGAGGCGCAGCGCAGCCGCGCGCCGATCCAGCGCTCGCCGACGCCGTCGCCGGCGTGGTTCGTGCCGGCGGTGGTGGCGGTCGCCGCGCTGCGCCTTCGGCGCTGTGGCTCGTGCTCGGGCCCGAGCCGCGCGCTGGCGCACGCGCTGGTCGCGGCGGTCGCGGTGCTGATCATCGCCTGCCCGTGCGCGCTCGGGCTCGCGACGCCGATGTCGATCATGGTCGGCGTCGGGCGCGGCGCGCACGGTCGGCGTGCTGGTCCGCGAACGCCGAGGCGCTCGAGGCGCTGCGCGCGCGTCGACACGCTGGTCGTGGACAAGACCGGCACGCTTCACCGAAGGCCGGCCGCGCTCGTGCGCGTCGCTCCGCTCCCCGGCGTGGACGAGACGCGCGCGCGCTCGCGCTCGCGGCGGGCCTCGAGCGCGGCAGCGAGCACCCGCTCGCCGCGGCGATCCTGGAGGGAGCACGCGAGCGCGGTGACCGCCGCCGCTTTGGTCTCGGGCTTCGCCGCGCCTCCCGGCCGCGGCGTCCGCGGCAGCGTCGAGGGTCGCGGCGTCCTGCTCGGCACCGCCGGCTTCCTGCGCCGAGTCGGGATCGTCGATCCGAGCGCGCTCGACGCGGCCTCGAGGCCGAGCGGCGCGAGGCACGCAGCGTCGTCTTCCTCGCGGTGGACGGCAAGCTCGGCGGCGCTCTTGTCGTTCGCGGACCCGGTCAAGGCGGGGCGCGGAGGGCCTGACGCGCTCCGGCGCGGACGGGCTCGCGATCGTGATGCTCACGGGCGACGGCCGCGCCACCGCCGAAGCGTGGCCGCACGCTCGGGATCGGCAGGATCGAGGCCGAGGTGCTCCCGAACGCAAGGCGGAGGTGGTTCGGCAGCTGCAACGCGAAGGCCGCGTCGTCGCCATGGCCGGCGACGGCGTCAACGACGCGCCGGCGCTCGCCGCAGCCGCACGTCGGCATCGCGATGGGCACCGGCACCGACGTCGCGATCGAGAGCGCCGGCATCACGCTGCGTGAAGGGCGACCTGCGCGGCATCGCGCGCGCGCGGCGGCTCTCGCCGCGCGACGCATGCGCAACATCCGGCAGAACCTGTTCTGGCGCCTTCGTCCACAACGTCGCCGGCGATCCCGGTCGCGGCGGGCGTGCTCTATCCGTGGCTCGGCGTGCTGCTCTCGCCGATGCTGGCCAGCCGCGCGCGATGAGCGTTCAGCTCGGTGACGGCGTGATCGCAAACGCGCTGCGCCTGCGCGGCGCCCGGCTGTAGTCGCCGCCGTGCACTCGCCATCACGCGCTGGCGTCGACGTGCTGGAGCCAGCTCCCGCCCTTTCCAGAGCTTGTCAGATCGCCGGGTAGACGAGCAGCTCCAGCAGCGAAGGAGGTCACGAGGCCGCCGACCATCGGCGCCGCCACGCGCTTCATCACGTCGGCGCCGGTGCCCGTGCGACCACATGATCGGCATCAGGCCCATGAAGGCGGCGGTCGACCGTCATCAGCTTGGGCCGCACGCGCTTGCACGGCGCCGTGCACGATCGCCTCGTCGAGCTCGGCGAGCTGGCGCAGGCGCCCTTCGCCTTCGCCTCGTCGTAGGCGAGGTCGAGGAACAGCAGCATGAAGACGCCGGTCTCGGCGTCGAGGCCCATGAGCGCGATCATGCCCGACCCAGGCCGCGATCGAGACGTTGTAGCCGAGCAGCGCACATGAGCCAGACCGCGCCGACCACCGAGAACGGCACCGCCAGCAGCACGATCGCCGCCTTCGCCGCCGAGCCGCGTGTTCGGCGTAGAGCAGGAACGACGATCAGGAACGAGCGTGATGGGCACCACGAGCTTGAGCCGCTCGCGCACGCGCAGCATGTTCTCGTACTGGCCGCTCCACTCGAGGGTGTAGCCCGGCGGCGAGCGTGACGCCCTGCCGCGACCGCCGCCTTGGCGCGCTCGACGTAGCCGCCGATGTCGCTGCCCGCCGATGTCCACGTAGACGTAGCCCGCGAGCAGGCCGTTCTCGTTGCGGATCATCGACGGGCCCGTGCACCGTGCGCGAGGTCCGCCACCTGCGCGAGCGGCACCTGCGCGCCGGACGGCGTCATCACCAGGACGCGGCCGAGCGCGTCGAGGTCGTCGCGCAGCTCGCGCGGGTAGCGGACGTTGACGGGGAAGCGCGCGCGGCCCTCGATGGTCGTCGTGACGTTCTCGCCGCCCACCGCGGACATGATCACGTCCTGCGCCGTCGGCCGACCGCTGAGGCCGTAACGCGCGAGCTCCTCCCGCTTCAGGTCGAAGTCCACGAAGTAGCCGCCGGCCACGCGCTCGGCGAAGACGCTGCGCGTGCCGGGCACCGCGCTGAGGATCGCCTCCAGCCGCTCGCCCGATCGCCTCGATCTTCTTGCTAGGTCGGGCCCGAAGACCTTGATCGCCGATCGGGGTGCGGATGCCGGTGGTGAGCATGTCGATGCGGTTCTTGATCGGCATCGTCCAGGCGTTCGTGGTGCCGGGGATCTGCAGCGCGCGGTCCATCTCGTCGACGAGCGCCTCGTCAGGAGATGCGGTCGGGCCAGATGCGCCGCAGGACCAGGTCCTTCAACCACTCGGGCGCCCAGCTCGAGTACCAGCGCGGCGCTCGGCCGCCACTCGGCGGCGGCTTCAGGTTGACGATCGTCTCCATCATCGAGAAGGGCGCCGGGTCCGTGGAGGTCTCGGCGCGCCCGGCCTTGCCGTGGACCCGCTCGACCTCGGGAACGTCTTGAGGATCGCGGTCCTGGGCCTGCAGCCAGTGCGCTCGCCTCGGCGACCGAGATGCCGGGCAGCGTGGTCGGCATGTAGAGGATCGATCCCTCGTTGAGCCGGCGGCATGAACTCGTGGCCGAGGGCGAGGATAGGCGGGCACGTGGTGGCCACGATCAGCGACGGCGCGACGCCGACCGTCGCCTTCGGACGGCGCAGCACCGCACGGCAGACGGGCTCGTAGACCGCGAAGAGGGCGCGGCTGATCGGGTGCTTCTCCTCCGGGTAGTAGCGCCCGACCGTGACCGTGGTTGAAGAGCCAGGCGAGCCAGCGCGGCCGGAAGTGGACGAAGTCCATCCGCGTGAAGAGCATCCGCAGGGCCGGGTCCGAGGGTCAGCGCCAGGACCGCCGCGATGAACATCGTCAGGTTCTTGGTCCAGGCCAGGGGCCGGAACAGCCGGCCCTCCTGGTCCACGAGCGTGAAGATGGGCAGGAACGCCACCGCGATCACGAGCAGCGAGAAGAAGACCGAAGGGCCCACCTCGAGCAGCGCCTCGAGCCGGACCGCGTGGAAGTCGCCCTGACGTCCCTCGCTGCTCCCAGCGCTCGAGCTTCTTGTAGGCGTTCTCGACCTCGACGATCGCGCCGTCGACCAGAACGCCGATCGAGATCGCGATCCCGGCGAGCGACATGATGTTGGAGGAGATGCCCATGAGCGACATGGGGATGAAGGCCAGCAGCACCGGCGACGGGGATCGTGACGATGGGCGACGATCGCCGACGGGATGTGCCAGAGGAAGACGCAGGATCACGAGGCTCACGATCAGGATCTCGGCGAGCAAGCTCGTGCTTCAGGTTGTCGATCGAGCGCTGGATCAGCTCCGAGCGGTCGTAGGTCGGTGACGATCCGGACGCCCTCGGGCAGCGAAGGCTCTGATCTCCTGCCAGGCGCTCGCGTGACGCGCGCGGATCACCTCGCGGGCGTTCTCGCCGTGCCGCATGACGACGATGCCGCCCACGGCGTCGCCGCGAGGCCGTCGAGGTCGGACACTCCGCGCCGCATCTCGGGCCCGAGCGCGACCTGGCCCACGTCGCGCACGCAGCACCGGTGTGCCCTGTCGCGTCGGTCTTGAGAACGATCGTTCTCGAGGTCCTCCTTGAGCTGCACGTAGCCGCGGCCCCGCACCATGTACTCCTTGCCCGAGAACTCCGAGCAGGCGGCCCCCGACCTCGTTGTTGCTGTGCCGGACCGCCTCGCCCACGTCCATGATCGACGAGCTCGTAGGCCTTGAGGCGGTTCGGGTCCACCGTGACCTGGTACTGCTGCACGAAGCCGCCGAGCGCGGCCACCTCGGCGACGCCGGGCACCGACTGGAGCGCGGTAGCGGAGGTTCCAGTCCTGAAGCGTGCGCAGGTCGGCGAGCGAATGCTGTCCGCGAGTCGTCGACGAGCGCGTACTGGATAGACCCAGCCGACGCCGGTGGCGTCGGGGCCGAGCTCGGTCTGCACGCCCTGCGGCAGCAGCGCGCTGGATCTTCGAGAGGTACTCGAGCACGCGGCTGCGCGCCCAGTAGATGTCGGTCCCGTCCTTGAAGATCGACGTACACGTAGGAGAAGCCGAAGTCGGAGAAGCCGCGGACGACCTTGACGCTGCGGCGCGCCGAGCAGGGCGGTGACGATCGGGTAGGTGACCTGGTCCTCGATGATGTCGGGGCTGCGGTCCCAGCGCGAGTAGACGATGACCTGGGTGTCGGAGAGGTCGGGGATCGCGTCCACCGGAATGTGACTGCAGCGTGTAGATCCCGTAGCCCACGACCACCGCGGTAGGCCAGCAGGACGAGGAAGCGGTTCTCGGCGCTGAAGCGGATGAGAGCCTTGATCATGTCGGCCCGTCAGTCGCCGGTGACCGGGCGCCTGCGGCATCGCGTGCCCATGGCAGGACAGGGCGTGCCCGCAGGCTCGACTCGAGTCGAGCAGGAAGTTGGCCGAGACGACCACCGAGTTCGCCGTTCGCGAGCCCGGAGAGCACCTGGAATCCGTTCGCCAGCTCTCACCCCGAGCTGGACTTCACGCGGCTCGAAGCGACCCTCGCCCCGGTCCAGGAAGACGAGCTTGCGCCGTCCGCGGTGTCGATCACGGCGCTCTCCGGGACGATCAGGCCCTCTCCCAGGTCGCGCGCAGCAGCACGTCGGCGAACATGTCGCGGCTTCGAGCTGCTGGCCCTCGTTCCAGAGCTCGATCCGGACCTTGACGGTGCGGGTCTTCTCCTCGACCGTGGGGTCGATGTAGCGTCACCGGACCCGCGCCACTTCTTCCCGGCAGATAGGGACGGTCATCTCGCCATCCATCCTGACACGCGACCGAGCGGAAGGTCGGGACTCGTAGACGTCTGGCGAGGACCCAGACGTGGCTGAGGTCGGCGATGTCGAAGAGGGCGTCCGCGGGCGTCACCCGCATTCCGTGGAAGGCCATCTTCTGGACCACGTAAGCCGCCGACTCGGCGTGCAGGTCGAGCGTCGCTCGCCCGACCTTCCGGTCTCTCGAGGCCTCGATGTCCTCCGGCCCGGATGTCCCAGAGCAGCAGCCTCTGGCGGGTCGCCTCCAAGGAGGTCGAGCGAGCCCCGGGCCACGGATGCGATGCCGCTCTCGCCATCCGCTTGCTGGGCCTGGTAAGCGAGCAGGTACTCCTGCTGCGTGGCCACGAGGTCGGGGCTGCAGATCGAGAGCAAAGAGGCTCGCCCTGTCTCACCAGCTTTCCGGTGAAGTCGACGTACAGGTGCTCCACGTATCCGTCGTGCTTCGTGTGGATGTGGTGGAGACGGCGCTCGTCCACCGCGATACGCCCTATCGTGCGGATGACTCGGGTCAGCCGATCTCGCGTGACCGGCTCGCTGCGCACCCCGAGCAGCCGCCGCTTCAGCCGACAAGGTGACGCCGGCCCGGCCTGGGATGCTCGGTGCTGCCGACTTCGTCCTCATAGACGGGGATGAAGTCCATCCCCATGGCGTCTCGGCAGGTCGGTCGGACCCTCACGGTCGGGTCCATCGGGGAGCGGGCAGGCGATGCGCCGCTCTCCCGATGGCTTCGGGGGTGCCTCGAACGGCACGAGCTGTCATACTGCAGATCGACAATCCCCGGGCTTGTCGGAGACGTAGTGCGCGCATCACGCAGTGGTACCGGGTGGCTCTGCGCCACGCCTTCGGCCTGCCTCTGCTCCCGACCCCGGCAGGCGCTCGTCAGGAATACAACCCCGCCACTGCGCAAAGCCCCACCAGAGGCCACGCCAATGCCGTGCGCTTCATCGCCTGCTCCTTCCGGAACCCAGTTCGCGACCCGGGACGTCGGTGGCTTGTCTCACCGCCCCATGCTCCCGGTCGAGCTCGAAGGCGCGCGCGTCATCCCGCCTGCCACCGCGGCCATGCTCGAGGTGGCCTCGAGGCTCGCCTCGAGGCTGGCGCGGGTCCGCGCGTGGTCGGTCACCAGGCCGGAGGTGCGTCGCGGGTCGTTGTAGAGTCGATGCGCCCCGAGCACCGATGAAGGGGACCCTTGCCGGTCTGGTAGTTGGCGACGGCGGCGTCGACCGACAGCAGGTCCCGGGGGATACGATGCCTTTCCCAGGAGCGCCGCCACGAGTCTTCCGGTGGCCGCGAGCTGCGCCATCCGCTCCTCGGTCCGTGAAAGCGAAGCTGGAGCCTGAGCGAAGCTGGCGAGCCGAGAGCCGCCGCCGCGCTGGGCCCCAGCCTCCGCCTCGGCCGCTGCTGCGAGCCGCTTGCGGTGGACCGGAAGCTTCGCACGCCGACGCCGGCCAGCCACATCGGCTCGAGGGCCCCGCGGCTCATGTAGCCCGCCTGGACGCTGCCGAAGTCGGGCTTTGGTGCTCCTTCTGGGCCACGGCTACCGTGAGGCCCGCGCGCGTTTCGCCCGCGAGCGCCGCGGCGTGTAGAGCTTCCGGGCTGTCGAGCGTCAAGCGCGTTCGAGGATGCTCTGGCCAGGCTCGCGTCGAAGGGCTTCGGTGCTCCAGGCGCTTCTTGCGGTCTCGACTTTGGCAGACGCGGACGGGCGGTCGAGCAGTCGATTGAGCTCGGCCGCCCGGATGCTCGCCTCGGCCTGCTGCAGCGTGCGTGGAGAGCTGCTCGACGCGCGTCACCTCGGTCTGCACCCGAGCATCGCCCGGCTGGGCTCCTGGCCGACTGCGCAGCGCGCGCGGCCAGCCCTCGATCTGCCTCCAGAGCCGCTCCTGCTCGGCTGGCGAGCCCCAGCAGCTCGCGGCTCAGCACGAGGCCGGACGTAGGCGCGCGTCACGGCGGCGACGAGCGCGCGTCGCGTGAGCGCGCGAATCCGTGGCGCGATCGACAGACCGCGTCGAGCGCGTCGACAGCTCCGCCCGCAGGCGCCGCTTGCCCGCGAACGGCAGCTCCTGGCTGACCATGAAGCCGAGCGCGTCGTCATCTCGCGCGAGCCGAGGCTCTGGGACCAGCCGTCGTTCGTGTACGTGGTGAGCATTGGATCGGCGAGGGCCTGACCTGCTCGGGCCGCGCGCGCTGCGGCGAGCGCGGCCCCGGGGAAGAGGCAGGTCCGGGTTCTCCGAGCGCCTCCCTGACACGAGCGCGTCGAGGAACGGGTTCTTCGGCGGCGGTCTGGTGGGCGCGCGGGGATATATCGAGTGGCCAGTGCGCGGCCGCCGCAATGAGCGCCAGCCCGAAACCACTCTGGTAACGGTGTGGATCCTGTGGTCTACGACATCCTCAGACCTTTCGCGCGCGATTCCGCCGGATGAGAGGGTTGCTCTGACGGGAGGCGCGCAGGCTCGGCGAGGTTCGCGCTTTGCGCGTTTCGTGAAAGCCGCGCGCGGGCGGACTAGACGCGCCGAACGGCAGGGTGGGGAGCGGAGCAGGTCGGGCGAGTCGGGCCGCTCGAAAGCGAGAAGCGGCGGGATCACGCCCGCAACGGCGACGGCGAGCGCGGGGACGACGGCTGAGCGACCACTGGCGTCGTGGGCCGGCGTCCGGCGCGGGCTCCGCGGCGGCGGTGCAAATGTTAAACCGCCGTGCGCCAGCCGGCGCGCAGCAGCCGTGGTCCGCGACCTTCGCCGGCTCGAAGGCACGCGTGCAATCGCCAGGCACGGGCAGCGTCGCCACGAGGCGAGGGGCCAGAGGGCGCGCGCGGCGATCGTGACGGACCCCTGCGGTCCATCCCGATCATAGGAGCATGCCCCCGCCGCGGCCGGTCAAGACGCGCCCGGATGCGCGGCGGCTGATGCCGAAAAGGCCCACGCGGTGAGCCTGGCGCCTTGACAGAGTCCACGCGGCCGGGCGGTAGACTGCAGGAAGCAGGAGGAACTACGTACCCCGAGCTCTGCGGAGGCCGCCCGCTCGCGGCTCGCCGAAACGCTGAACGGGCAAGCGGCTCGCCGACGGCCTCGACCTGCACAGCCAGATCAAGGTCGCCCACTGAACGTGCGCGGGCCCCAGTTCCGTCGCTGCAACCATGTTCGAGACGATGGCTACCGGTCTCGCCATGCATAACGACGCAGCTCCTCGCCGAGCGCTGGTGACGCTCGGCACCCTCGCCCGCGGCACCACTCCGTCACGTCAGTGTCGGTCTCGGCGCGCCTGCCGGAGTACCCGCAGGAGAGACGACGCGGGATCTCGAAAGCATCGCTCGGGCTGCACTGCGGAGCGACGGAGTCTGCCTGGCGGGCCTGCGCGCGAGTCGCGCGTGCTCGCCGACAAGGAAGGCGACCCGACACAACACACCCAGGTTGACCGGCTGATCCTCGAAAGTTCGAGAAGCAACGGCTGGTTCCTGCGCGCCCGCTGCCGGGTGAGTCTCCACTGGCTGATCGCGATCAGCCTGGCGTTCGTCCTGCTCGAAGCGGCCCGTCCTGGGCGCAAGGGCTGCTCGTCCGGCCCGGCCTCGTGCGCTGACCCTGGGCTTCCTGGCGCTCAACGGGCATCGCGCTGTCGCTGCTCACCGCGGGCGTCGGGCTGGTTTGCCGCCAGCCGCGCAGGCCACGGGGTATTCCTGCAGCGCGCCGGGGTCGTCCTCCCTGGCGGCGCCCATCGCCGGCTGGCCGCTCGGGGGCACAGGCTGCGGCCTTCCCACGTCCGACAGCAGTGGTGCGTCCACAACTCCGCTGCACCGCGTGCCCTGGCTCTGGAGGGTCGCATGCAACACCACGCGATCATCACCATGGACTTCGTCGGCAACTTCCGCTTTCACTGATGGAGAGATCGTTCACAAACGGTGTTTCGGCTGGTCGCGCTGCTCGGTGCTTCCGGCGAGGCGGCGTTCGTGGGTCGCGCTGGTCGGCACGATCTGGGGCGACTCTTCAACCGCCAACCTGACCCGCGGCTCGGGCCGCTCGGGTACGTCCTGAACGGCCCGCGCATGCACCCGTGGCACCACGACCAGCCGGACGAGGGCGGCGCGGCCAAGAACTACGGATCGTGCTGGAGCCTTTGGGACCACTCTCTTCAGAAGCTCACTGGCCGCGCGCGAGCGGTGCCCCCGCGGCGCTGGCTATCCCGGCATGCAGGAGATGCCCAGCAGGGTTTCTCCTTTGGCGAGCTCGCGTGGCCGCTCTCACGGAGGCGCTGAAGGGCCTGGCAGCACTTGGTGCCGCGATGGTCAGTGAAGGACATCCCGTCAGCCTTTCCGGACGAGGTCACCCTCGACGACGACCTGAGGCGCTGCAAGAAGGAGGCCGCTTCGCCGAGTCGACCCGCAGCCCTGACGCCTGGGAGCGCTGTTGACGCGCTGGTCGACGCGCTCAGGAGGCGAACGACCCCCGTCGAGCTCGGGCCGATCGCGGGCGGCCTGGGCTTCGCGCTCTTGATCATGGGCGCCCTGAACGTGGCGTTCTTCTTCTTCCTGGTCACGCACCGAGCTCGACGTGCCGCCGCCGCAAAGGGCTGCGTCGTTCCCTTTTATCTCCTGTGCTACGCGGGGTCGCGCTCTTCTTCTTCCTGGGGCAGGCGATCGAGGTCGCCAGGCCGCGCCGCTTCCGACCCCACCACCCACCGGGCGAGGCGGGCCTCGAAAGCACTGGGTGGGCTTGCGCTACTACGAGGACGTCGCGCTGCGCGATCTCGGAGGCTCACACGTGGCGCGCCTGGCGCGAGAGGTGCGCTTCGGGCCAGCTGAACGCGGAGCTCGCAACCAGAACCACGTGATGGCGCATCAACAACGACAAGTTCGCTCGCTTCGAAGGCTTACGGCGGGCTGCGTGCTGACGATCCTGGCGGGCGGCTGCTCGCGGCGCTCGCGATGTCGCCGCTGCTCAGCCGGCAGTCACCGCCGTGATCCCCAACCACCGGGCCGAGAACTCTGCCGCCGAGCGCTTCGCTGTCCGACTCGGCGGCAGCTTGGGGAGCCTGGCGCTCACCCGTGCGTGGGTTCCCGTCGAGGCGGGGCTGAAGCGAGGCCTCGGGATCGTCGCCGCCTGCACCGCAGCTCGGCCGCTTTTGCGGGCGACCGCGGCTCACTTCGCCGAGGTCGAGCCGGGCGGAAGGCCCTGGAAGCCGCATCGGGAACCTCCCAGGACGTGGCCGTGCACGCCCGAGCGGGCGCCCGTCCTGCTCGCCGAGAAGAAGGGCGAGCTCGTGGTTCGGGATCCTTTCCGACCGCCTCGGAGACGGCGCGCCCCGCTCGACGTGGCGGCGCGCCCGCGCGACCGCGAGCCGGGTCGACCGCAACCAGGGCTTTAGCGTTCGGCTTCCGCGCCGAGCCCACCCGGCGGCGGCGCCTACCTTTGGTGCGCACCAGCGCAAGCCGGCGCGGCTCGTGTCGCGCTGAGCTTCTGACCCGACGCGGCCCGGTGCGGCCGATCGGCGCTGTGGACGTCAACGGACGCCACGCGCCTGCCGTACGAGACCTGACCGCTGTGGTCTGAGCGAGGCGCCGCGGCCCTGCTCGTGATCGCCGAGAGCGAGACCGGCCGGGCTGGTGCCGCCGGCGGGCAGCAATCCGCGCCAGCTGGATGCTGCCGGGGATCAGGAGGGCCTCGCGATCAGGCCGGACGGCTCTCGCTCTTTGGATCGCTGACGATCAAGCCAGGGGCTCGCTGTCTTCAAGATCCCCGGCGCGTCGAGGCCGGAAGCGCCGCAGCGCGCCCGGGATCGAGCTCAAAGCTTCGCCGGCTGGCTCTCCTGCTCGTTGCCTTCGCCGCCCCAGCGAGCGCCGAGGAGACGCCCCGCCGAACGCGCCGGCAGGCCAGCTTCTGCGGGTCGAAGGCTGGAAGCGCGAGCTCCTGTTTCCCGCAATCCTCGGCCGGATTTCTTCAAGATCCGGCTGTCGGGCTACCCGGGCAGGCCGATGACTTCGCCTGTACCAGGACTGGCAGGTGGGCGACGGTAGCGATCAGACACGCTGCGCTACGAGGTTCGGAGTGGCGCCGGCTGCGGATCGGCATCGACGGCGAGTGGCGCAGGATCTCGTTCGAGTTCGACGTGGACCCGCTTCGGACGAGGGCGACCAGCTCAAGAACGCCTGGTTGCGCGCCTCAAAAGCGGAGATACAGCTGCGGGCGGAGAGTTACGAAGCTGCCTGTGAGCCCGGAGTTCCTGACCTCGGCCAGCAAGACACCGACTTTCATCGAGCGCGCCGCGCTCAACACCGCTCGGCGCGTCGCGCGACTGGGGCGGGGCTCGTCGAAGGCGAGCTCGGCAAGGTGTCGGCACGAGTGCGGGCGTCTTCGAAGGCGATATGCAAAAACATCGAGCCAGGAACTGCGCGACTACCGCGGTCGGCCGTCTGGTGCTGAAGCCTGCCGGCTGGTTCGACCTGGGCGGGTTATCCTACTTCGCAGGGCGACGTCGTCGCGAGGCGGGAGACGCCGGGCTTTCGCCACCAGCCTCCGAAGGCGAGACCGACGGCACGAGCGGACGGGGTACTGTTTTTCCGGCGGCTAGCTCAACGGACGCCGCCAGCGGGAGTCGACGCGCGCCTGCAAAGCGGCCCCGTCGCGATCTGAGCGAGTTCGTAGGCACGCGAGGAGCGCAAGGGCCAGGGACCGACGCTCGGTGACCTGCCGGACGTACGCGGCAGGGGCTGGTCGGCGACGGCGACCTGGCTCGTGACGGAGAGCGCAAAGACGCGCACGATCCGGCCGCGCCGCAGCCTCCTCTCAGGCCTGGGCGCGATCAGGAGCTGGCAGCGCGGCAATGAGGAGCTATGGTGGTCTTCGACGACGTCAGCAACGAGGGGATTCGAGGCGGCGGGCAGCCAGTGCGCGCAACATCCGCCCCGCCGGGCTCAAAGACGTTCACCGGGGAGCGTGAGCTGGTGGCCCACGAGGTTCCCGCGCCTCCAGGCCAACGTCTGGTCTGAGCGCTACGACGACGCTGCCCGGCTAGCGCCCGGAGCCCGGCAAGTGCGCAGGGAAACTACGTCTCCGCTGGTCGGCCGGGCGCAGGCGCCATCTGCCGTGGAGCCGCGCGAAGGGCTCTGTTCGTCCCGGCAGCTATGCGGCTCCGCGGCACGGCCTCGCTCGGCGCGCTCGGGTCGTCGTGCGTGCGGCGGCAGCAGCAGCAGCCCGAGCGCCAGCAGCGACCGCCAGCAACCCCCGGCGAGCGGCGTGGTGCGCCCGGCGGCGCGCCGCGATCTTCGACGCGACCGTGCTGCACGAGGCGCGGCTCGACCTCGACCCGGCCGCTCGCGCAGGCGCTGCGCGACACCTACCTCTCGAACCAGTACTACGCCGCGAACTTCAACGTCGACGGCGCCGCCATCGCGCGTGCGATCGGCGCTCGCTCGCGCGGCGTAGGCTCGCGCAAACGAGGAGAAGCCGGGGCTGGAAGCTCGACTCAACAACAAGGCACGTGCCCGGCCAGGAGTACTACGTGCTACAAGACGCTGGTGCTCGACAACCCGGTGACCGACGCCAGCATGATTCGCGAGCGGCTCGCGTTCCTGGTGCACGGAGGCGATGGGCATCCCCGCGGCCGCGCAACGCCTACGCGAAGCCTCGCCGCCACCGTCAACGCGGCCAGTACTGGGGCCTCTACTCGCTGGTCGAGCCGTGGTCAGCAAGCCGTTCCCGAAGAGCCGGCTGGGGCGAGGAGAGCGGCAACCTCTTCGACTACGAGTGGAGCTTCCACTACAGACCTCGCTCGTTCCCGGGCGGCGATCCGGACGAGTCACGCAAAGCGCTCGCTGCCGTTCCAGCCGGAGACGAACGAGGACCACGCTGGACGGCTGCGTGACGAGGCTCGCCGTGGCCTTCATCGAGGCCGTGCCAACAACGCGCCGAGCGCGGGCTTCAGCTCCACGATTCTTTGAGCGATCGCGACACGATCGATCGCTTCCTGACCCACGCGTCGCGGTCGCGAACGCGTTCGCCGAGGCCGACGGGCATCGTCGGCGACCAGGGGCATCAACAACTTCTACCTGTACGCGTACGGGCAAGAACAGTCAGCTTCGTCTCCATCCCCTGGGACAAGGACAAAGCACCTTTCAGGAGCGGCAGCTGGCCGCTCTTCCGCAACCTCGAGGACAACGTGCTCACTCTTCCCGGCTGGTGGCCGATCCGGCCAAGCGCCAGGTACTCACGTCGACGCGGTGGTGCGCGCGACCGTCGAGCCACTACGTGAACCCGCGCTGGCTCACGCCCCAGCCTCGAGATCGGCCTCATCAGCAGATGCGCGCGGCTGCGCTCGCGGACGCGCGCGAAAGCCGCCCCAGCAACGGCCGCTCTGAGGCGGCGGTCGTTCCGGCGCGCGGCGGCGGCGTGATCGCCGCGCGCGAGCAACGACGTCAACGCTCCAGGAAATAGCCTGGCCCGCGCCAGGCCGCCGCGGGCCCGGCGCGCTCTGGCGTGGTGACGCAGGTACTCGACGGATACGGCGGGCAGCACTTCGAGATCGAAGACGATCGCGAGGGATCACCACGCTGCAGTTCCCGCTTTTGACTGAAATCGGCAGGTTGCCGAAGAAGTGAGCCCGCCGCGAGGCAGACCGCGACCCACACAGCACGCCGCCGTTGTGATCACGTTGTAGGCGAGGGAAGCGCGGGTAGCTCATCGCCCCGATCCCGGCCGTCGAGCGGGAGCTGCAGGTGCGCACGATCGGCACGAAGCGCGCGATGATGATCGTCTTGCCGCCGTACTTCGCTGCAGAACGCGTGCGTGCGCTTCGCGCGTGCCCGGGTACTGAAGAAGCGCGAGCGCTCTGTAGTGGAACACCTTCGGCCCTGCGTGCGGCTGCCGATCGCGCAGCTTGAGCGCGGTGTCGCCGCAGGATCGCCGCCACCGTCAGCGGCAGGAGCGCGGCAGCGACAGCTCGAGCGCGCCGCGCAGCCGCGAAGCTGCCCGGCGGCGACAGCAGCGAGTCGCCGGGCAAGAGCGGCGTCACCACGAGCCCCCGTCTCGAGGAACGGTCGATCGCGAAGAGCAGCGGCGTGGCGTCCAGGGGCCGTAGGCCCGGATCACATCGGCGAGTGCTCGTCGAGGTGCAGGTAACATGGTCGACGAGGAACGAGAGGTCCATGCTCGCGGGCCGCGCTCAGTCGGCGAGATGTTCGCGCGCGATTGCGCGGGCCGCCCGCCGTCACCAGCACGTTGTCCTCGACCTCTGCCACGCCGCAACGAGCGGCGTGAGCGCGTCGATCCGGCGCCCAGGCCGCAGGCCTGTGACTCCCGGCCGGCCCGACCGGAAGCGGTGCGCAGCAGCATCGGGATGAAGTATGAGACCGGCCTCGACCGTGAACACGCGCCCGCCCTCGACCGTGCGGGTGTTGCTGCAGGTACGGGTGCGCTCCTTGGGCGGCGGCGCCGGCGTGCCGCTCGCGGCCGCAGTCGGCCAGGCCACGTTGCGCCAGGCACTCGGATCCCGGTGTGGTGGCCGACGCCGTGCGGGAAGAAGGGATGCAGCCCTTCGCGAAGGCCTCCCCGGCCAGAAACCCGCAGCAGGCGCAGGGTCTCGGCGAGCATCGCGGCGCTGACGCCCGCGCTGCGCAAACTGCCGGCAGGTGCACCCCAGGCCGGCCCCGCCTGCGGCGCGCGCACGAGATCCCCTGCCGCACGGCGCGTCCATCGCCTCCACGAGCCCTCGACGCTGAAGAGCGCGTCGCAGTCCTGGCGGGCGTCGTGCGCGTGATGTCGCAGGCGTAGCCGCGCACCCGCCGAAAAATGCCGCAGCGTCGAGCAGCAGCGAAGCCGGTTTCGCCCGCCCCCGCGTCCGCCGTTTCGACTCGTAGTGCAGTGTCGCGGCCTTCGTCCTTCGCGACGATCGTCCCAGCAGGGGCAAGCGAGCCTGGTCGCGCCGGCCGCTCTGGCAGAATCGCCTGCGGATCACTGCGAAGCTCCGAAGCGCCGGCGGCGAAGGCCTCGCGCGCCAGGCGCGGATGGCTCCTGGCGCCCGTCGCGGTCTGCTTCCTCGAGCGAGCGCACTGCAGCACAGGTCCCTTTGTAGCTGCGCAGTGCCAGTCGAGCCGCGCAGCGCAGCGGCAGCGGGATTCGCGGCGAGCCCGGCCGCCGCCGCGCGCTCGGGCCTCGTTGCCGACGTGGTGGCCGCCTCACGGCTTGGGCCTGCCGAGCGCCTGCCACAGCACTGGCGTTACGTCGGACGGAGCCCCGCTCCTGGAGTTTCTCGAACGAGCCGCTCCAGAAGGGCCTCGCGTGGAGGCCGCCTGCTCGTACCCAGTAGTCCTCGGGAGCGTGGCGGAAGAGGCGCGGCTTCCTTCCGCGCCACGCGTGGAGCAGGTGGTGGGGACCGCCGAGCGGGCACCAGTGCAGGCGAAGTGGGACGGCCGGAAACGGCGCGTCCTGGTCGCCGGTACGGAAGTGAGGTGAAGGGCGCGCCGCTCGAGACGACGAGCGAGTCGTGGCCGCTGGCGTGGGGAGCGCCTTCTCGCCTCGGCCTGAGCGCCGCAGCGCGTGGGACGGCTGGCGAGAAAAAGACCCGCGAGATCCATGTGGTCAATCATCATACGGCGCTTTCCCCAACACCCGGACGGACGCGCGTTCGAAAACGAATACACAGTAGCTCGGAGACCGCGACGACGTTCTCGCGACGGCGCGCCCCCTGCAGCCACGCGCGCACAACGCCTTCGCCGCGGACTCCACGCTGGCACGGGGCTTGATGCTTTCTTCTGGTCGTGCGCAAACCGCCTCTCCTCGCCGCCGCGCTCACGCTCGGGGTCGTGACCGCGCGCGGCGGGCGCCGTGTTCAGTGCTGGATTGCACGCGCTACGGGCTTCCAGAGCTGCTCTTCGGCTACGCTCGCCGACGCGCCGCAAACCTGCCTGTTGCGCGCGCCTGGGACGAGGCGCGCAACCGCGAGACCTTCAACCTGCCGCTTCCTGGCGGCCTTCTGTCGCGCTCGCGCCGGAGGTGCCGTCGTTCGAGCGGCTCGCCGCGTACCGGCGGCTCGGAGCGCCGGCCTGGCGGCGAAGCTACCCGAGCGGGTCAGCCAGCGTACCGCGTGACCGCGGACACGTTCCCGCTGCTCGGCGTTGCGCCGCTCTCGGCCGCGCCCTCGAGGCGCGGGACGCCCGTCCGGGCGCCACGAAGGTGGCGGTGCTGAGCCACGGCCTATGGCAGCGCCGCTTCGCGGGCGCGCCCGACGTCCTCAGGCCGCGAGATCCGGCTCGACGGCGAGCCGCACACGATCGGTGGGCGTGATGCCGAGGCGCTTCGAGTTCCCGCTCGACAACTTCGGGGGCGAGCTGTAGGACGCCGCTCGCCGTCGACGCGCGGCGGCCGCGCTGTCGGATCCCGGCTCGGCGGGCTCGGTGGTCGCGATCGGCGCGCTTGCGCGCGGGCCGTTCGGACGCGGGCCGCGGAGCCGAAGCGCGCGCCGCGCGTTGCGCCGTCACGCCACCGAGGATCCCGCCACCTTCCGCTCGCTCGGCGTGCGCGTGATCGCTTTCGGAGCTCCGCGCCGTCGAAATGCGCCCGCCGCTCGGAGCGCCTGCTCGCCGCGCTCGCTCCATCCGTCCGCGTCGGCCGTCCGCAGGCCATAGCCCCTCGTCCAGCCCCGGATCTGCGTCCAGGGGCGGGACGCGAGTCACCGTAACACGCTGATTCGCAAACAGGCGTCGCTGGCACGCATCCTGCTCCGCTCCGATGCGTAACCTGCCATGGCGACGACGACTGTTGCCCGTTCGTCATGAAATCCACAGCCGGAAGCCAGTCGCGTCGCCATGGCCCCCGGCTATTCTCTGCGATGCCGAAGGGGCCCGCTCGGCGTGGGCAACCGCTGGCTCGCGGAACGCCTGCTTCGTGGGCCACAGGCGTAGCCGGCGGCATGCTCGCCTGCCTCGCTGCCGGAGCTCTGGCTCGGGGGCCGTGCTTCCGAGGAGTCTCGTCGCTCGCGCTCTGCGACCAGGAGCTCGCCGTGCTGGCGATCGTGCACTGGATCGGCCGGCGGCTAGCGCCCCAGGTCGCCCGCGCGCATCCTGCGGCGCTGACGCGCTCCCGCTTCGGATCGCACCTCGTCGTTCATGCTGATCTCAGGACAGGGCTTCGCGACGACGTAGCCGTGCTGATGCCGCCGTCGTCGCTGATCCTGGGCGGGCTGCTGCGCTGACTCCGCGTGGCGCTCGATGGCGCGCGTTGCGGGCGCTGACGCTCATATGCCCAGCTCGGCGATACTGCTGGCCGAGTCGAAGGGGCCCGCTGGCACCGACCGAGCCGCGCCACGCTGATCTCCCGACGTCGCTGACGCGGGCGTGATCCCTGGCGGTGACCGGCCTCGGCGTCGGCTCGTCGCCCGGCCGGCTGCGCGAGAGCCACGAGCGCCTGCGCAGCCAGGAGGCGGAAGCTGCCGCGCGAGGTCCGTGAGCGCGCGCTACCGCGGGCACCTCGATACGACCTCGCGCAGCGAGACCGCGAGTCGTCGTGAGCACGGCCGAGACGCGGCTGGTCGAGGCCAACCACCACCGCGCCTCAGGCTCTTCGTCTACTGCGCTGCGAGGAGCGCGTCTGTCGATCTTCGCTCGAGCGGCTGTTCGGCCCGCGAGGACGCGCCGCGTTCCCTTCCGCTACGACCCCGCCGACCAGGGCCAGATCGTGGTCGTCGAGCGGCGGCTCGCGCGCGAGAACTTTGGCGTCGAGGGTTCCCGTCGAGATGAGCTCGCGCCGCCATGCCGGACGGCAAAAGCACCCAGACGATCCTGCGCGACGTGGGCCGAGCGGCGCCTGGGCCGAGACGCGAAAGCGCCTGTTGGGCGCTCGAGGGGGCGGCTGCGGCAGCGATCGCAGAGGATGGAAGCGGTCGGCGCTCTGCGGCGCGCGGCGTCGCGCACGACTTCAACAGCCTGCTGGCGGCGATCTGCGAAACGCTGGCGGCCACGAGGCGCTGGCCGCTGCGCGGGCGGCGGGCCGTCAATGGCCGGAACCGCGCGCACCGCTGGACTCGAGGAGATCCGCAGGCCGGCCGAGCGCGCGCGCCGGCCTCACCCGCCAGCTGCTCGCGTTCAGCCGGCAGCAGGTGCTCGCGCCGCGAGTGCTGGACCTGAACGACGCGGTCGACCGAGGGCGTCGACCGGATGCTGCGCGGCTGATCGGCGAGGACATCGACGCTGCGGATCGCGTCCCGGCGACGCCGCTGCGGTGCGACGTCGACCCGGGCAGGTCGAGCAGGTGCTCGCTCAACCTGCGCGGTCAACGCGCGCGACGCGATGCCCGACGGCGGCACGCCTCACGATCGAGGGCCGTGAGCTCGCCGACGGCGGTACGCTGGCGCACTACCAGCCCGCGCGAGCCGGCCCTCCGCTCCTGCCTCACGGTCACCGACACCGGCGCCGCGTTGATCGAACGACGACGTCCAGGCGCGGGTCTTCGAGCCGTTCTTCACCACCAGCGCCGGCCGGCTTCCGCACCGGGCCTGGCGAACGATGGTCGCGCCGGCGCCGTCGAGCAGAACGGCGGCTCGATCGACGTGGTGTCCGGCCGGGACGGGGGATCAGACGTTCTGCATCCACCTCCCCGAGAAGCGTGGCATAAGGCGGCCCGGCGCTCCAGACCGACCTGCCGCGTGGCAGCGAGACCGTGCTGCTCGTGGGAGGACGAGGCGGCGGTGCGCGAGGTGACGCGCGAACAGCTCGAATCGCTCGGCTACCGCGTGCTCTCGTGCGCGGATCGAAGCGCTCGCGGCCTGCGCGGGTCGCGCCGATCCGCTGCACCTGCTGCTGACCGACGTGGTGGGATGCCGGGCATGAACGGCCGCGAGCTTCGCGCGCCTGACGGTGGCCGGCCGGGGCTGGAAAAGTGCTCTACACCGTCGGGCTACGGCGAGACGTGATCGCCCGGCACGGTGTCCTCGAGCCGGGCGCTGCTGCGGAAACCCTACGCGCTCACGAGTGCCGTGCTCGGGCTCGTTCGCACGCCCTCGCGCCGGCTGAAGCCTCGACCTTTGGTAGGCTCGGTGTCGGCTCGCTGCCAAGGAGCCGTCCCATGTACGAAACATCCGAACGCTGTTCACCTGAGCCGCCGGCGACGGACGAGGAGGTCCAGGCGGCGTGGCGCCAGTTCGTGCGCAAGCTGAGCGGCTACAACAGCCCTCGCACGCCAACGCCGAGGCGCCCGGAGCGCGCGGTCCGCGAGGTCACCGCGAGCTCGCCGCCTGGTGGACGCTCACCGACCGCTCCGCCGCGCGACCGCGAGGAAGTGGCGGCATTAGCTGTTGCGCGCCCAGAAGCGATTCGGGCGGCAGTAACGAGCTACGGGCGGTGAGCGGAGGTGGATTCACTCCACCGCAGCGAAGCGGTCTGGGGGCGGCGCAGCACCCCCAGAACAAGATCAGCTGGGCTCCAGGCGGTAGGATCTCGCCGTCCTGGTCGACGATAAATGCGCTCGCCTGCGGCGTCGAGACCAGAACGCGAGGTCGGTGAATCGAGGCCGCGCAGGCTCGAAAGCCCAGTCGAGTCGTCGCCTGGCCGTCTGCTAAGTGAATCGGAGCGAACGACGAACGTAAGAGCAGTAGTCGCCGAAGAAGTACGTGCCCGAGCCAGCGCGGCAGCCGGCAGCCGCGGTAGACGACGCCGCCCGTCACCGAGCAGCTCGTCTGCCGGCAGTATCCAGTGATCGGGCAGCGTGATGCCCGGCCGTCGCAGCCGCTCGAGAGGGTTGAAGCAATGCTGAGCCCTCGGTGATGCGCCAGCCGTAGTTGTCTCGCCGCGGCGCGAGCCCAGGCCCATGTCGATCTCCTCGACGGCGGTTCTGGCCGACGTCGCCGATGTAGAGGTCGCCGGTCGCGCGGTCGAACGCGAAGCGCCACGGATTGCGCAGGCCGTAGGCCCAGATCTCGGTCGCGCGCCGGCGTCGCGCCGACGAACGGGTTGTCCGCCGGCACCGCGTAGGGGCTGCCGCGTCGACGTCGATGCGCAGGATCTTGCCGAGCAGGGTGTCCGAGGCTCTGGCCGTTGCTGAGCGGGTCGCCGCCGGAGCCGCCGTCGCCGAAGCGCGATGTAGAGCTGGCCGTCGTTGCCGAAGGCGAGGCCGCCGCCGTTGTGGTTCGCGAACGGCTGGTCCGACCACGAGCAGGACGCGCGCTCGCTCGCCGGGTCCGCGGCGTCGGCGTGAGCCGGCGCGGAACTCCGAGACGTGCGTGTCGCCGCGCGCGGTCGGTGTAGTTGACGAAGAAGCGGCGGTTCGTCGCGAACTGCGGGGTGGAACGCGAGCCCGAGCAGCTCCCCGCTCGCCGCCGCTCGACAGCCGGCCCGCGACGTCGAGGAACGTCCCGGGCGATCTCGCCGCTGCGCACGATGCGAATCCGCCCGCCCTGCTCGACGTGACGTAGAGCCGCTCGGCGTCGCCCGGCACCGATTGCAGGTCGAGCGGGGCCCGCAGCCCCGAGACCACGAGCGGCATGGATCCCGCTGACCGGCGGGATCCCCGCCGTCGCAGCCTGACGGCAACTCGCGGACGTGGCCTGAGGGGCTGGGCGTCGGCTCCGCTCGGGCTCACCGCCGCCGCCGCAGCCGGAAAAGGGGAGCGCGCCGAGCACGAGAAGGCTAGCGACGCGAGCCTGGCTCCGCATCGCTCGCGCTTAGACCTTCAGCTCTCAGGTAATCCTGGCCCGGAGGTACTTCGGCAGCTCGGACGGCCGAGAACTGCAGGCCCGATGTAGAACGGCCCGAACTCCGCGTACCAGGCCGAGGCCTCGTCGAAGCGCATCTCGTAGATCGAGCTTCTTGAAGACGAGCGGATCGTCGGCGAAGAGGTCGACGCCCCACTCCCAGTCGTCGAAGCCGATCGAGCCCGAGATGATCTGCGTGACGCTGCCCGGCGTAGTGGCGGCCGATCACGCCGTGGTCGCGCATCATGCGCGCCCGCTCCTCGAACGGCACCGCGTACCAGTTCTTGTCTCGCCGCGGCGCTTGTTCATCGGATAGAAGCAGACGTAGCGCCGCGGCGGCAGCTCCGAGGAACAGCCGGCCCATCGACGCGCTTGCGCTGCTCCTCCATCTCGGCGTCGAAGGCGCTGCTCGAACTCGTCGCGAGCCCGGCTTGAGCCCTGCGTCGCCGAGCGCGCTCGTGGATCTGGGCCGTCATCTCGTACATGCCCGAGCTCCGACCATCGACACGTAGGAGGTCGTCGGCTCGAGGAACGCGGCGAGGCCGAGCGCGCGCGACCGCGAGCTGCGCGCGCCTGCAGCTCCTCGAAGCTCGCGGCGGAAGTGGATGAGCATCAGGTCGCCCTTGTGGCCGAGCAGCGTCACGGCGGCACGGTGGCGCCCGCCGTCCCCGCTGCATCGCCGGCGAGCGCCTGCGCGCCTCCGCGGCCGTGCTCCGGCGCTCGGTCTGCGGCGAGACCCGCCAGCCGGCCCAGCGGACGCGGAACATCTGGTGCAGCAGCGCTCCAGCCTTCGAGCGTCTCGGGAACGCGCGGGTCGTGCATCGGCGCCTCTAGGGCCTCTTCCACCATTGTGCTGGTCGCGGTCGGCCGTGCGGCTGGTCGCACTCGATTTGCGCTCGAAGTATCGAACCGTCTGCCTAAGCGACCTTCGCCGACGAGGTCCGATCCGTAATGAGGCGCGCTGCTTGAGACGATCCCTGGTCACGCTTGACCCTCGCCGGGTCGTCTCGGCCTGTCTGCGGCGGCTCCAGAAGCCGCCTCCGGCGCCCGGCCCAGGGTCCAGGCGCGGCGCACCCCGGCTCGGCCTTGCGCGGTCCGCGTGGCTCCCGTCCAGGTCGCAGGACGTCGTCTACGAGATCAAGGCGCTCGGCTCGCTCGAGGCGCGAGGAGCATGGTGCAGGTCACCGCCCAGGTGGAGGGCGTCGTGACCGACGTCCGCTTCCACGAGGGCGACCGCGTCGGCCCCGCGACCGTGCTGCTGCGGATCGATCCCGAGCGCTACCGGCTCGAGGCCGAGCAGGCCGAAGGCCGCGACGCAGCAAGGCGATGGCCGACGCTCGGCCGGGCTCAGGCCGACCTGCAGCGGCGCGAGGCGCTCGCCGCAGAACGAGCTGCGTGGCGGCCGAGGAGCTGAACGCGCGTCGCGCGGCGAGACCGCGCGCCTGGCCGGCGGCCGCCGAGCGTGCCGAAGGCGGCCTGCGAGATCGCGCGTCCAGAACCAGCAGCGCCCGAGGTGCGGCCGCCCGAGCGCGGGCGTCATCAACACGCGCACCGTGGACACCGGGCCAGTTCGTCAAGCTCGGGCGACGTCCTCGCCACGATCGTGGACGTGAGCCGCCTGCGCCTGCGCTTCAAGGTCTCCGAAGGCGGAGTCGCTGCGCGCGCCAGGAGGGAGGCAACGGTCAGCTTCCGCGTCGCAGCCGATCGGGCACCGCGTGATTTCGGCGCCCACATCTACCACGTCGGCGAGGTCGCCGATCCCGCAGACGCGCCAGGTCGAGGTGCTCGCCTGGGTGAAGAACCCGGGCGAGCTGCAAGCCGGGCTTCTTCGCCGAGGTCACGCTCGCGCGTCGAGACGCAGAAGGGCGCGCTCGTCGTGCCCGAGGGCGCCATCCAGGCCAGCGAGCGCGGCTTCGTCGCCTACGTCGTGACGGAGGACACGGCGCGCCTGCGTCCCGTCGAGATCGGCCTGCGCACGGGCACCGGCATCGTCGAGATCCTCTCCGGCCTCGAAGCCGGGCGAGGTGGTGGTCATCGAAGGCTCCGACCGGCTGGCCGACGGCATGGCGGTCGCAGGCGGTCGGCAGCCGCGCCGCCAAGGCCGCGCGATGAGCGACCCCGCTGTGCCTGAGGACGAAGCCGCGCCCGCCGAAGAGAAGGAGGACCCCAAGCCAGATCGCGACGGGCATGACGCTCGCCGACATCTCGATCCGCAACCACGTCTTCGCCTGGATGCTGATGGTCGCGCCTGATCGGCTTCGGCCTCGTCTGCTTCACCGGCTTCGGCACCGTCTTCCACGGGCCTGGGCGATCAGCCAGAACCCGGACGTCGACTTCCCGGTCGTCAACGTCGCGGTCACCTACGAGGGCGCCTCGCCCGAGATCATGGAGACCGACGTCGTCGACTTCATCGAGGACGCCGGTCACCTCGGTCGAGGGCGATCAAGCAGATCTCCTCCACGTCGCGCCAGGGCGCCGCCAGCATCACGGTCGAGTTCGAGCTCGAGCGCAACATCGACGCGGCGCTCCAGGACGTGCAGACCAAGATCGTCGCAGGCCAGGCGCCGCCTGCCTGCGCGAGATGGACCCGCCGATCGATCACCAAGACCAACCCCGAGGACCAGCCGATCATGCTGGCTGTCGCTCGCCGGCAGCCGGCCGCCGACCTTCATGGCCGACTACATCCGCAACGTGATCCGCCCGCAGCTCCAGACGATCGAGGGCGTGGGCGAGGTGCAGCTGTCGGCGGCTACCGCGAGCGCACGCGTCCGCGTCTGGTACGACGCGCGCGCGGCTCGAGGCGCCAGGGCCTGACCGTCGATGGACGTGAATCGACGCGATCGCAGCGCGAGCACCTGGAGGTGCCGGCCGGGCGCATCGAGACCGCCGGAGCGCGAGATGAACGTGCGCGCCGAGGGCGAGGCGCATCGACCTCGAGGCGCTTCCGCAAGCTGGTCGTCGCCTACCGCGACGGCGCGCCGGTGCGGCTCAGCGACGTGGCGGTCGTCGAGGACGGCCTCGAGGATCGCCGGCGCGATGGCGCGGCGCCGACGGGCAGCCGTCGATCGGCTTCGGCATCACGAAGCTGCGCGGCGCGCAACGCGGTCGCAGGTCGGGCCGCGACGTGCAAGGCGCAAGACGCGGAGATCGCGCAAGCGACCTGCCCGAGGGGCTCGATCCTCGTCGTCAACTTCGACACGCACGACCTTCGTCGAGCAGCGCGATCCACGAGATCCTGTTCACGCTGGTGCTGGCCGTCGCTGCTCACCGGGCTCGTGTGCTGGCTGTTCCTGGGCTCGTGGTCGCACCACCGTCAACGTGCTGCTCGCGATCCCGACCTCGATCCTCGGCACGTTCATCGTGATGTACTTCTTCGGCTTCACGCTGAACACCGTTCACGCGTGCTCGGGCTCACGCTGGTGGTCGGCATCGTGGTCGACGACGCGATCATGGTGCTCGAGAACATCTACCGCCACCGCGAGGAGGGCGAGCGGCAAGGTCAAGGCCGCCTCGGTCGGCGCGCGCGAGATCACCTTCGCGGCCGCCGCCGCCACCGCCGCGATCGTCGCCATCTTCCTGCCCGTGGCCTTCATGAAGGGCATCATCGGCAAGTTCTTCTTCCAGTTCGGCGTGACGATCTCGGTGGCGGTGCTGCTCTCGCTGCTCGAGGCGCTCACGCTCGCCCCGATGCGCTGCTCGCGCTTCCTCGAGGTGGGCGAGCGCGGCACGCACTCGGCCAGCGCCGTGGACCTCGCGTTCGCCCGGCTCGCGGCCGCGCTACCTGCGCCTGCTGGAGCCGGCGCTCGCACCACCGCGGCTGCGGTGCTGCGCGGTGGCCGCGGTCGTCTTCTTCGCGCTCGCTCGGGTTCACCTGTCCGCTGCCTGCGCAAGCGAGTTCGTGCCCGCGCCAGGACATGAGCCGCTTCCTGGTCCGCTTCCAGACGCCGGTGGGCACCAGCCTCGACGCCACCGACCGCGTCTTCCGCAGATCGAGGCCTTCCTGCGCCTCGCGGCCCGAGGTGCGCAAGTACTTCGGCGTCGGTCGGCGGCTTCGGCGGCGGCGAGGTCAACACCGGCATCATGTTCGTCGACGCATGAAGGACCCGTGCGACCGCCCGCGCGATCCGCAGAGACCGGGCCGGCGGCTCACGCATGCAGGAGCTCATGGACGTGGTGCGCCAGGCGGCAAGCACCATCCCCGGCGCGCGCGCCGTGCATGCAGGACCTCTCGCAGGGCGGCTTCTAGCCGCGCCGCGGCGGCGGCTTCCCGGTGGAGTTCGACGATCCGCGGCCGCGACTGGGACGACGCCTGGCCGCGCCTCGCGCGCAGATCATGGAGGAGATGCGCCAGTCGGGGCTCGTGACCGACGTGGACAGCGACTACCAGGTCGGCATGCCCGAGGTGCAGGTGGTGCCCGACCGCAACAAGGCCGCCGACCTCGGCGATCAGCATGGCCGGCGATCGGCGAGACCATCAACGCGGCCATCGGCGGCGCAGCGCGTCGGGCAAGTTCAAGGACAAGGGCCGGCGCTTCGACATCCGCGTGCGCCTCCTGGCCGCAGCAGCGCGAGCGGCCTGAGGACATCCAGCGGCTGCTCGTGCGCACCGGCAGCGGCGGCCTCGTCCGCCTCGGCGACATCGTGACGCATCGAGCAGCGGCCCACGCTGCAGGCCATCACCCGCACGCGACCGCGAGCGCGCGATCACGATCTTCGCCAACGTGGCCCCGGCGTCTCGCAGGCCGACGCCATCGACGCGGTCGCGTGCGACATCGCGCGCGAAGATCGCTGCCCGAGGGCTACCGCGCGATCCCCTCCGGCAGCAGCCAGGCCTTCGCAGGAGTCCTTCGACGTCGCTCGAAGCTTCGCGTTCGTGCTCGGCCTGCTCGTGGCCTACATGGTGCTGGCCGCGCAGTTCAACGCCTTCACGCACCCGTTCACGGTGCTGCTCGCCCTGCCCTTCAGCATCAGCGGCGCGCTGCTCGCGCTCTGGATCGCGGGCCAGAGCCTGAACGTCTACAGCATGCTCGGCATGATCCTGCTCATGGGCATCGCCAAGAAGAACTCGATCCTGCTCGTGGACTTCACGAACCAGATCCGCGAGCAGCGGCGTCGAGCGCCACGAGGCGCTCCTCGAGGCGTGCCCGATCCGCCTGCGGCCGATCCTCATGACCTCGATCGCCACGATCGCCGGGCGCGCTGCCGCCGGCGCTCGCGCATCGGGCCGGGCGCCGAGCTGCAGCGGCCCATGGCGCTCGCGCTCGTCGGCGGCATGGTCGGTCTCGACCGCTGTTCACGCTGTTCGTGGTGCCCGGCGGCCTACAGCCTGATCGACGACGGCGCGGTCGCCCTGGAACGACGCGCGCAAGGGCGCGGCGAAGGATCTTCGCTGCGCGCTGCGCGCTCCCCGCAGCGCCTGAGGTAAGAGCCTTGACCGTTCCGCGCCGGCGCGACGTGCTCGGACTCGTCGCTTTCGTGGTGATGTGCCTCGGCGTCTTCCTGTGCTGGGCGGACGCGCCGTGGCTCCCGCGCTCAAGCGATCTGGTACCCCGCGCTCGTCAAGCCGAGTCGTGTTTTCGACGCCGCCCAGCTGGGTGTTCGGGCCGGTCTGGACGCTGCTCTACCCGCTCGTCGCGGTGGCGGGCCGGCTCGCGTGGCGCGAAGGCCGCTTTCGCGGCTGGGGACACTCGTCTTCCTGCTCCAGCTGGCGCTCACCCGCGGCTCGGGGTGCCCTGGATCTTCTTCGGGAGCGGCGCTCTCGACCTCGCGCTCGCCTGCGTGGTCGCGCCGTGGCTCGCGATCTTCGGCACGATCCGGCCGTTCTGGAGCGTGAGCCGGGGGCGCCGCCGCGCTGCTCGTGCCGCATTGCGCTGGTGGGTGCGCGACCGCGCTGAACGCCGCGATCTGCCAGTTGCCGAACCCGAGCGGCCGCGGCGCGCACCCAGTGACGGGTCCGACTTTCGCCGCCTCCCCGTCGTCCTAATGGACGGCGAGCCTCGCCCGCCAGGAGAACCGACATGAGCCTCCGCCCACTGCGGTAGCAGCGCTTCTGCGGTCGCGATCGCCGCCACCGTCTCGGCCGGCGAGTGATCCTCGCGGTCGGGTGCTGGTCGATTTCGGCAAGCCCGACGCGATCGGCCACGGTCCGGGCGCTGCCGCCTGGAGGACGCCGCCCAGGAGGCCCGGCGCGAGGCCCGCCGCGAGGGCTCTGCCGTCGCCCCGCCTTCGCGGAGACGACGGCGCGAGCTGACGGCCCTTCGTGCTGAACGTGGCGGCTTCGCCGCCGGGAGCCCGGTCCGTCTCCCGCCTTCGCCGGCTTCCCAGTGTGGCCGCGCGGGTGCTCGGAGCAGATCTTCGACGCGGCGGGCGACGAGGTCGCGGAGGTTCGGCTGGCGAAGGCGGTGGCGCTCGTGGGCCGGGTCGCGGACGAGCGCGGCGGACCCGTGGTGGGGGCCACGGCGACGCTCTGGGCCGGGCGGCGAGCGGGCGATGTTCCTCGACGCGACGGCGGCGCGCGCGGCGTGCCGCAGACCGCGACGACCAAGGCCGACGGCAGCTTCCGCGCTTGGAGAGCGCCTCGGCCGAGGGCAACCGCTCTGCGCGTCGAAGCGCCGGCGTTCGCGACGCTCGAGCGGGCGCCCGTGCGGGCGTGGCGGCGCGCTCGCGCGCTCGGCTGACGACGCTGGTGCTCGGCCAGGTCCCCTGCGCGGCACGGTGACGCTGGCGGATCTCGCAAGACGCTTCCGTGAAGGGCGCGCTCGTGCGCTTCGAGGGCCGCACGCAGCACGACGCGCTGGGTCGGCGCGCGCCGACGGCGGCTTCGTGCATCGACTTAAGCGCGCCGCGCGAGCCCGGGGCGCTCGTCGCGGACGGCGGCGACCGCGGCCGCGGCACGGCGGGTGTTCGTCGCGGGCGCGAGCGAGCCGTCGCCCAGCAGCGCCTTCGCGCCGACGGCGACGCTCGGCGGTCAAGCGTCGCGGACGCCGAGAGCGCCCGGCCGCTCTGCCGGCGTCAGGCTCGTGGCCCGCGCCGACAGCGCGCCGTGTTCGTGGTGGCGCGCCCGGGGGCCGACGGCCGCTACTCGATCCGGGGCTTGAGCTCTGCGCCACTACCGGCTGAGCGCCGGAGGACGACTTCGCTTCGTGCCCCCGGACAAGGTCCGTGAGCCGTGGTGGCCGGGCCAGGGCGACACCCAGGACGTCCGCTCGCGCGCGCCGCGACGCTCGTGGGGCCGCGTGGTCGATCCCGACGGCGCCTCCGATCGAGGGCGCGCGCGTCCAGGTGTCCCGGCGAGCGGCGAGAACGTGTTCCGCACCTTCATGCGCCGGATGGAAGGCGAGTGCCGCGCGGTGCGCACCGGCAAGGACGGCAGCCTCCAGCGCCGGAAGAGCGCCCGGCGCCGGGCGAGAACCAGCGCCTTCGACGTGCGCCACGACGATGACTTCGAGGAGCGCGCGCTCGGCGGCATCTCGCTCGCGCCGGGCGGGACGCGTACCGGGCTCACGGTCGTGATGCGGCGCGGGCTTTGACGCTGCGCGGCCTCGCTTCGAGCGACGAGGCTGCACGGCTGCTCTGCCGGGCGCGGAGGTCGAGCTGTCGAGCGCGCGCGCTCGGTATGGCGCCGGCCGCGGCGGCATGCAGATGGAGGATGATCTGGCCCGGGCAACCAGCTGCGGCGGAGACGGGCAGCCGACGGCCGCTTCGAGTTCCGCGGGCTGAAGCCCGGCGTGGACTACGCCGTCGGCGCGCGCGCCGCTCGGCTTGCGCGCGCGAGCATCGAACCCCGCGAAGGTGGCAGACGCGCGCCGCCGCGGAGCCGATCGAGCTGGTGCTCGCCGGGGGCGACGATCAGCGGCGTCCTCCACGACAAGCTCCGGCAACGGCGCTTCCGGCTGGTACGTCAGCGCAGCGCGGCGCGAGCCAGAGCGGCGGGCCCGCCGCTCGGGCCCGGATGAACCGCAGCGAGGACCTGACCGGTCCCAGACGGGGCCTTCCTCGCTCGAGGGGCTGGACGGCGGGTGAGAGCTACGAGCTGCAGGTGCTCGGCGGCTCCGGTCTCGGCCCGCGGAAGAGCGCGATCACGGCACCGGCCGACGGTGCCGACTCTCACGGTCACCGGCACCGGGCAGATCTGCGTTGCGTGGTGGATGAAGAGAATTTGAATG
>ERZ1370068.10458-contig-9156_pt1 | contig 48234 bp, 78 predicted proteins | sample MGYA00561227_ERZ1370068 | MGnify/ENA primary metagenome ERZ1370068 (study PRJEB38410, sample SAMEA6850437) | metagenome | study: Metagenomic assessment of the ecological functions of the soil: analysis of the soil microbiota associated with the... | reverse complement strand
ACAGTTGTCCCAGCAAGCGGTGGCGATCGCGGGCGGGCTTTGGGCCTGAGCATTGGCGGATCACCAATTGTCTGAATAATTTGGGAGCGGTCTATGCCGCGCAAGGGCGATATGGGGAGGCCGAGGCCTTGTTTCCAGCGCACGCTGAGCATTCGGCGGCGGTTTTGGGGAGACGGATCCGACGGTAGCCACGACCCTGTGTGGGACTGCGGAGCTGGCGCTGGCGCAAGCGCACTACCCCGCCGCGGAACCTCTTTCGTGCGGGCGTTGACGATTCGGGAAGCGCAGTGGGAGAACGGAGCGCCCCGAGCGTCGCGACGGTCCTGGAGAAGTTGGCCGTGCTCCTGCGTCAGACCGGACGAGGACCGAAGCGACCGACCTGGACGCGGAGCACGCAGTCGCATCCGAGCCGGCAATGACAGACCGGCGCACGGCGATGTCTTCGTGGTGAGTCTGGAAATGGGTGAGAGTCATGCACGTAATGAAAAATGGGCGCCTCTGATGGCCCTTCTGCTGGGTGTGTTCTTCAGTGCTCTCTCTGACGCGACGCCGCCCTCACCCGATATCCCTTCCCTGGTCGCCCGTGGAAGCGCTCGTGAACGGAGTATGTCGATAAAGATTTTATTGAAGAGGAGCTGCCGCCGCCCGGCACGTGCGAGCGAGTTACTCCGAGAAGCTGATGTTTGCGTATGACTGGGAGGTCGTGCTGAACAAATCGGATCCCTATGATCCGGTTCGTAAGCTCTTGCTGCCGGTCGAGGCCACGGTCATCGTCCGGTGTGGCCCTTTTCACCCGTCGCCCCGTCCCTCAGGGACAGGGGACGCCTCAGACTAACCGCTACGGACGGAAACTCCATCGACTTCCTGATGACCGTCGCCCCTCCGAGATTCGCAGACGTGGGCCGTCCATGACGTGACGACTCTGGAAGAGCAAGCAAAAAGTGATAGGAAGTGAATGCCACCCCTCGTGGCAATGCCTGAGCGACTGTGGCTCAAGCGTGAGCAGAACCGTGTCCCCGTGAGGGCAGAGCCCGAAGCGAGGCGCGGCCTGGATGAGCCGCCCTATGCCGGCATCAAGACGCGCCAAGGTGCTGCCGCGCAGTGGCCAGACACCCCAAAATCTTCCAACAGTAATCCTCTCCCGTGGACAGCGTGTGCTTCTGGGGAGCGTCTTTCCATTCGCATTGGCTAAAGAAGGCATCGAGCTGGGGGAAAGCAACCAAAGGACGCAATCATCGCGCATGTTGAGAACTCGAAGCAGCCGGTTTTTTGCCGTGCTGTTATTTTGCTACCGGCCTTCGGTCTCAGTGTCTGGCCTGCCTCTTCGGCGCACTGCCAATTAGGATTCGGAATGTCCGGTATCGGGGGTTCGATCTGGGACAGAAGGCGCCTGATTCAGAAAATTCCCGCGTCGCCTTTTAGTATCAAGCTCACCGGGGTGCTGAATCCGGACGACCCCAAAGCCGGAAAGTTTGGCCGAGCTCGAAATGACGGTTGGCAACTTTGGAGAGCACTCATCATTTTGGAAGTCCGAGCCATAGAATTTCCCGACGATCCTGAAGCGAGCCCGACCCAACTGCTCCAAAGCGTTGAGAAAGTACAAAGTGCAGATGATCGCAGTGGGGATAAGCACATGCTCACAAAAGCTCGGACAATCGTTCCCGAATTCCCGCTGTCCGTGGTTGGGCTTTTCAGGCGACGATACCGCACGTTTCAGGTTACTGACGTAGAGGTGTTTCGACTGAAGAGCATTCCCTGAACCGATGGCTGACAAACCCTCAAAGTCTCCCACCTGCTGCTGAGTAAATCGTAGGTTCTCAGAGATTGATCACGTATCGACGCGGCTGAGTCTTACAACTTCTTGGACAATATTTAGTCTTGTCTGAATGTGAACGTCGGAATTTGTGTCCGCGAATTGTGACGTGCGGAACATTGAGGTCTTATTGCGCGGGGGGGGAAAGAAGTTGTGTGTGGCTCTTGTTTTCGTGTTTCATATCTGACAATGCCTCAAGGTAGGTGGAAAAGGACGGTCGCAGCTTCAAAAGGTAAGACTTGAGCACTACTGATCTGTACGAGAAGGGAGGAAAAGCGCCATGGCCGGGAACAGACCATCGTCTTTGCCCAAGGGATCGAGGCGACCGCCGCCGGACATTTCTCGAGCCAGGGGGCGCCAACTCAAACCCGCGGGCTTTACGTTGCAGATGCTGCCTGCCCAGTGCCAGCGCCGCGGCGACTGCGCGGCGGTGCGCGACGCCGAGTACCTGACTGGGCTTTCACGGTTCCTGCCGGACGAGGCCTATACGGAAGCCGAGAGCGTCAAAGCCGCTCCAGGTGCTGAGCGCCGGCCACGACTACGTCGCAACATCGCCGGGGCGCGCAAGGCCCGCATCCCCACATGTTCCGAATGGCGGCGCCAACTCCCGCGGCTGCGGCCGAGCACTTGCTCATCATGCTCGTGCCGGCGGGTCTACCGGAAGCCAGCGTGACGTTCCGATCAGAACGCGTGGCTCGGTGGCGCGGTAACATCAGAGGCATCCCGCGCACCAGTGGACCTCTTTGAACTCGGCTAGGCAAAACGGTCAGGGCCTGGTGGGCTTGGGCAATATCGGCCGGCAGGCGGCCCGCCGCGTGAAAGCCTTTGACGCCCAGGTGATTCACTGGTGACGCCGTCCGCCTCGAGCCCTCAAGAGGTGACAGTTGGGAGTCCAGTATGCGCCACCCTCGACACGCTGCTTGCGGACCGCCGACATCGTGAGCTTGCACGTGCCCTGAATGAGAGCACCCGACATATGATTGACGCCCAGGCGCTCGGGCGTATGAAACCCACCGGGATTATGATCAATACCTGCCGGGGAGGTCATCGAGGAACACGCCCTGATCGAAGCGCTGCAACAGGGCGAATCCTGGCGGCCGATCCTGATACGCCAGGCCAAAGAGCCGTCTGATCCAGAGAATCCGCTGTTACGGTTGCCGAATGTCACGCTGACCCTGCATAGCGCCGGTCCAACGGTGGACAGCTTTCGCAAGCGATTTCAGAATGGGCCATGCGAATATCGCGCGCGTCGCCCGCGCGGTAACTGCCCTTGTGGATCATCCCGGAAAATGTGGATCTCTTTCCAGTCGGGAGGATGGAAATCTGGCGTGCCAGACCCCTTACCGGTGGTTGTGCGTGCGGGGCGATTCTGCGTCGGCAAATTCGTGCCGCCGAAACCGCTGCTCGCCTTAAATTGCCATTGTCGCGACTGTCAACGGGCCAAGTGGGACCGCTCTTGCCGCCATCCTGCGGGCTGGCGGCGGCGCTTACGGTCACCAAGCGGTGCGCTCGCAGTTCTATATGGTAAGGGGCGACTCCTGGGAACGCCCGCGTGGTCAGCCGCGGCTTCTGTCCGCAGTGCGGGTCTCCCTTTGCGTTTAGTCGTCTCTATGGCATGTCCGATATCGTGGCGCGTGGGCAGCCGTGGGGTCAAAAAGCTGACGGTGACGACCCCAGCCGCTGTACCGTCCTGACCATGGACATTTTCGTTGTGCAGTGAAAGCGCCCGTGCCGTGGGGACTCCATGAATCCGGGGCTTCCCGTCTCACTGTCGCTGGCCCGAGAAGACGGGTCCGGACCCGAACGTCCGTAGAAATCTGCCTCACCAGGAGCATGGCGTGGCGCCTCTCTCTCCCCGCAAGGTGCTCCGTGGAAAATTTCTCAGTTCCAGACGAGCGCCCCCTGAGGGAGTAACAATATCTCCCCACGGTCCGGCATCGCCGCAGGCCCGACGGACACCCTGGCTTTTTGTTCACTCCAGTTCTCCCGTGAGGAGGCTCCGTATATGAAACTCGAATTCACTTATCTTCGCCAGTGCAGATTGGTGCTATGCGTCCAGGATGACCTTTCGCCCAAGCCTGCGAGGAACGGGGCTTTGAGTCGGCGTGGTTTCCTGAGCATACGCATATCCCGGCCAGTCTCCTGTACCCCACCTCCGTTCGGGACGAAGGTCCCTCGCTATCTTTGGCACCTCCATGATTCGCCGGAAATGTCACGCTGACCGCCGCCGCGGTAGCGACCAAGACCGTTAAGCTTGGCAGTGGGATTTGCTTGGTTTGTGGAGCACGCATCCGATCATCTTGGCCAAAGCGGTCGCCTCGGCGGATCAGCTGTCTCATGGGCGATTGTTGTTTGGCAATCGGTGCGGGCTGGAACGTGGAGGAAATGGAACATCACGGTATGCCCTTTGCGCGGCGCTGGACCGTGTTGCGGAGCGTATCGAGGCGATGAAGTGTATTTGACACAAGAAGCCAGCCGAGTATCACGGCGAATTTGTCAACTTTGACTCGCTCTGGAGCTATCCCAAAACCGCTCCAGCAGCCGCACCCGCCGATTCTCCTCGGTACGTTGGCCGCCAAAGGGCCTCCAGCGCGTTGTGCGGTACTGTGTGACGGCTGGACCCCCACCGGGGTGACGTTGCAGGACTTACCGGCAGCGATCACAGAACTTCACACCCGCGCCGAGCAAGCTGGACGGAAACCGAGTGCAGTGCCAGTGTCGATCTTTGGCGCCCGCCAGTGACGAACCGACCTTGCACCGGTACCAAGAGCTAAGGTGTTGAGCGGGGGTGGTGTCGGTTCCGCGCCAACATCGCGCGAGCTGTGACCAGGTCGTCCCACTGCTGGCTGAGTACGCAGCACTGGCAGCGAAAGTAGCGTGACGGCGGGACGGCTTCTGGGCAGTGCCGCAAGCAAGAGGAGTGGAAAAGCAGTGACACGATATCCCGTCTTTCGGTTTGGTATTCAGTCGCCTCAGCAGCATGGGTCTTGGCCGGAGCTGAGCCGGATCGCGCCGGTGGCGCGATGCGTGACACCGCTGGGGTTTGGACAGTGCGTGGGTATCGACCATTTTCTGCCGATTTTTTCTGATCCCACGGGGCCATGTTTGGAGGGCTGGACCAGCTTGGCCGCGCTCGCCATGGTGAGCAGCACGTGCGGTCTGTAAAAAAGTTAGAGAGACGGGGAATACTTACTCGCGCATCCGGCGGTATTGGCCAAAATGGCGACGATCGCTGACATTATCAGTCAAGGGCGGCTCATGCCTCGCTCGGTGCTGGCTGGTTTGAACTGGAACACACCACCCTACGGGCTCCCTTTCCCCAGCGTGCGCGTGAACGGTTGCAACGGCTCGATGAAGCACTCGACCGTCATTACCCGGCTGTGGACAGAAGACCGTGTGACGTTTGCCGGTCGATATTATCAGCTTACCGTGATGCCTTCCGCAAACTGGGCAACGCGCCCCGTACAGCAGCGCCCCGCCCGTCGCTTTTGGTGGGCGCAAGCGGGGAACAGGTCGCGTTAGACATCGTCGCGCGGCACGCGGATATCTGAATTCGTTTGGCCGCCGGAGTGTCTTGCGCGGAAGATTGCCAGTGCTGACTGAGCATTGCCGCAAGGCGGACGCGATCCGGAGACGATTGAGAAGTCCGTGCTGCTGCAGATGACGCTCACGGATGATCCAGAGATCGGCGCGCGCGCGCACGCGAGTAAAATCGAGGCGCTGGCGGATACTTAGCCGGGAGTCCAGCAGAGATCCGGCAGCAGATTCGACCATTATATCGCTGCGTCGGCGTTACCACCATCATCATTTCTCAGTCCGCGCCGTACGACTATGAGTAAAAAGCGGTGCAATCGATTTGCCGCTGAGGTAATGCCCGCGTTTCGGTAACGACACCGAGGGGGTTGTAATAGCTGCGTGCAGGGTCTCGCGGTAGCTGGGCTCGCCAAGAAGAAGAACAGCCCGAAAAAGCTTTCTTCCGACATCCGGGGGAGTTCTTAACGGGACCCTTTTTCCGACCATGCTTCCAAAGCCGCCGAATCTTCTCCAGAGGCGTGACCTTTGCGGGGTACAGCGCCTTCCAGCTCCTCCGCAAGTTCCTCAGCGTCCTTGGCGCGCACGCGCAGCGTTTTCCTAGCAAGAGTAACGCCAGCGATACACGCCCCCAGAAAAAAGAGGCGAAAAGAGCAAGAAGAAAAGCGGCACAATCTGCTCCTGCATCAATGCTCTCGCCACTGCGGCGGCTCCCCAGAGAAACGCGGTTGTCCAGGCCAGGCCACATACCCAAGTACGAGTTGAAGACCACGCGTAATCTTCCTCGCAGAGGCGTGAGCGGCAAGCGATGGACAAACAGCCTCCGTAACATCAGGGTCGAAAGCACGTCGGCAAAGCACAGTGAGGAAAAAGCCATCCCCAACAATGCCAGACACAGGATATCGTACAACCCCTAACACTTATGCCTCATGAACGGAGCGGTTGAAGCCATTTTTAAAGGAGTCTCCAAGCCGCTTCTCGTGAGCCTCTCTCTATCACAGGAAGCCAAGACAACGCAGATAGCGACATGGGGTCTGCAGGGGGCCGTAGACTGATGAGACAAATGTCGAATTGGCGCGGCAGCCACCTCCTACCCCAGTCGGCTTCGGTGTTGTCCGGTAATTCCCACCACTTGGAATGCCAGACCTTAGAGCAGAACATGGACAGCGGGCTGTTTTCTTCAGTTACGCTGTTATTACTAACATAAGAACAGGGAACGGTTATGATAGGCCCTCAAATTGACGACTATCGGCAACTCTTTAGGCGTGGTGCTGCCCAAAGAAGCCTTGGCCAAGCTGCACCCTCGCAAAAGGCGATAGGCTGTTTCTGACGGAATCGCTACAGACGGCTTCCCGGCTGACTCCCTTACAGCCCCCGAGGTTTGAAAAGCGCAGCAAATGCTAGCGGCGCGGCAAATCATGAAGAAGCGGCGCGCGTTGCTGCGCGAACTTGCCAAATGACCACAATCATCTGGACATAGAGTGAGGCCGTTGTTCCTTCAAGCGTTGCAGCTTGAGAAGCAGCTTTTTGCCGAACATGGCGGTGCGGTGGGACTGCGTTAAGCATGTTGCATTCTGTCGCAGAACGGGTTAAATCCCCAACGTTAAGGCGCAAGAGGGCCGAATGAACTCCATCGGTATTAATCAGCATTGCGGGACTTCCTTTCTAACAACGACGGCGAGCGGTCCCGTGCGACTCCGCTTCGCACACAAGCAGTGACCCAACCCCTACCAGCAGAGCTTGTACGGACGCACAACTAGATCTGCCGGCGGGAGGTGCCAGCCGCGCTCGAAGACGTACACAACACCGCCGCTGTGTTCTCGTCATCAAACGATGAAGACCAACCCAACCGGGAGGCCAAGTGCCTACAGGAGAGAAACCGTCGACTGCTGGGCCCGGTTTCCGAAAGTTGCGTTGCTCCTTCCAGGCGCACTGCTACGGAACCCTGCAGGCGTTCACTATCCACAGCAGCACAACGTTTTTTCCACAGTTATCCCACGAGCCACGGTCACCTAGATGAGGCAAACCTGCCCTGGTAGAGATGGGCTTCTGATGCGAAACGCGACCGCTGATCAGAGCACGCCAGATAGCCGGTACGGCACCATTGACCGAGCAAAACGTCCAGCCTTAGTCAGCGCAAAGCAGCAGAGTTCTCGATGTTGGACGATGAACTGAGGCGGCAGCAGCAGGAATCTGTAGACGAACGAGCTAGGAATCTTGACAAGGACGGGATGGCATGTAGGGCCTGCTCGCCAACCTGCGCATGGAGCCGCCTAGCTTGAGCTGCTGCTTGTCGCAAAGCGTCGGTGCGCGCCGGTGACCTGCATGCAGTTCAGCCAGACCATCCCGAGCTCACGACGCCCCGATGAGCTGAGATTTCTCGTTGCCCTTCCTTCGACATCAGGCCACTGTCCGGTTTTTCTTCAATTTTCAGAATCTGGAAATCCTTACCTTTCCGGATACCTGTCTTTTTGGAACAGTTTGTGATATGATTTCAGGCTGAAACAATTGTGTGGAAGCTTGCGGATGCCATACAGCCCGATATATAGCGCTTCGTATACTCTCTAATAATTATATGCTTCAGCGTTGGGGGAGCTTCAGATGATCGTAACCTTCAGGGGGCTGAATTGATGCCGGAGAGCGATACTCAGAGCCTCTTGGCGTGAGAAGCGCACTGTGAGCAGAAGGAGCATAGGCACAAGAGCTAGTCAAACTTCGAACGCCTGCCTTCTTGTTTTCGAGCCAAGCTTAATGTAGTTTCCTTCCACATCTTCGCACCGTATCAAGAAAGGTCTCACTTCTGGGAACTTACGTCCGTATGCTTGTTCGAATCTGCGGTGTTGGCTATCTGGAAGCTTGGGATTGACCCCAACCCGGAGGGGCCGACCTTACAGCAGTTCAAGAATGGGGGATCTTCAAAATTCCTTGAGGGGATCAACAGGTTCGCACGCAGCTTTTGGAGTGCTTTGCAGGCAGTTAATTTCGAAGCCAAGATTATCCGGATCTCGAAGAAGCAAAGTCATTGACCTGCGCCACAACATCGTGGCCCACTCTGGAAACAAAGATTGGTTGAATGCCGACGCGACTCCATGGCGAAGTCGAGCCAAGCCGACGTAGCTCACACTGAAAATCTGCTGGCTCCAGGTTCCCCGACGAACTCTTCACATCTTCAGAGCTTCGGCCCCGGATTTCGTCACATTGCCGATCGACTGCTGCTCTTGCCAAGCAGAACCCCGGTATAGCGCACGGACATCGACGAGCTTCTCAAAGTGACATCGTCAGAAAGAGCCCTCCCGCTTTGAAGCGTCCTGAAGAAAACCCTGCGCTGCGAAGCCTGGCAGAAGTTGAAAGTGCGAAGCTCTCGCCCCAAGACATGGACTCATTCAACTTTTATCGAAGGATGTTTGAGCTTGCGCTCTGCTTCGACGCGAGGCCGGCATATACCGCAGCCGTGGAGCCGCCTGCCATTGCCACTCATGCGCCAAACTCCGTGGCTCAAGTCCGTGTGTGACCAGGATGAGGTCACCGTCGAATCCCAGTGCTGGCTACTGCGTTGAATATAGCCGAACCTACACGCGCATACGCCTTTGCCGATGGGTGGCATTTCTTCACGGTCAATTTGGCCACAGGTGTGGCAATGACTTCACTTGGTGCGGTGCCTCGCCGCATTGATGCAACGCTTCCCGCCCAACGCGCCACGATCATCCTTTCTCTCTCAATGGCGTGGTCAGATGGTTTATTTCTCGAGTATCCCTCAGTAATTTCTCGACTGGACCTACATTTCAGCGTACACAAAACCACGTACATATAAAAACTATGCGGAGACTCTCATGGCTATTCAAACAACCTATACACGCCCGGGCAAATCTGGCGAAACTCTGCAACGAAGTTACCCCCAATCAGGAGGTGGTCATTATTAACCGGCGCGGAGCCCAAGACGTCGCAGTTGATTTCTGCCGCCGAGCTTGCAAGCCTCGCTGAGACAGCGTATCTGCTGCGGTCGCCGAAGAACGCCGAACGCCTGCTGCGTGACGCTGACGCGGGCCAGGGTCCGTACCGTGAAACCTCAAAACCGTAGATCCAGAAGCAATGAGGTCTTCGTGTGGGCTGGTGCCGAGCCACCGTCGAATCCAAGCTACAATGTTGCTGGCACGAACCTTACACGCACATCCGCCTTCTGCTGGCGGGTATTTCACGGTCGATCTGGCCGTACGCAGCGGCAGCGAGACGCTGCGCGGTGTGGTCATGAGCAAAGATGTATCGCTATCGGCGCAAAATGCATCATCAGCCGTTTTCGCTGACCAGGCGCGGATCTTTGCGGGTGGCGACAACGGTTCCACGATCTTCGCGAGGAGCACGACCTACGCCTTCGCGGCGTGTCGCCTTGCCCGATCGGCAGCGCGTCCTCGAGGTTCGCGTGCGGACGCGGGATGACGTGCACCGACACGAGCTCGCCGACCCGGCGCGCGGCCGCGGCTCCGGCGTCGGTCGGCGGCCTTCACCGCCGCCACGTCGCCGCGCACGATCGCGCGTCACGTAGCCGGCGCCGATCTTCTCCCAGCCGACCAGCGTCACCTTCGCGGCCTTCACCATCGCGTCCGGCCGGCCTCGATCATCGCGACCAGGCCTTTGGTTTCGACCATCCCTAACGCCTCGCCCATTGTCTATCTCCTCTGTCATGGCTGAATGCGCTGAATGGCTGATGGCCTGTAGCGTCCGCGGTCTAATCCCGATCGGCATTCCATCTGTCCATTGCGCATCATCCAGCCATCAGCCATGCGCTATAGCGTAAGCTCTGAACGGCGTCTTCGATCAGCGCCGAGAGTTCGCGGTATGTTAACCGAATTTCGTCCGCCGCGCTTCGGCCTCGCGACGGCGTCGCGCCGTGCGCCGACGGCTTCGGCGAGGCGACGGCTGCCGATCAGCTGGTCGCGCACGAGCGCGCAGATCCGCCGCCCTCGGCGGCGCCTGCACGACCTGCACGACGCACGGATCGCTGTGCCGCGTCGGTCGCGCCGTATCGGCGCAAATCGCTGGCGCCTTGATGCCGTAGGTGCCGCGCAAGCTCCTGCAGCCGCAGCACCTCTTCGCGGCGATAGCAGGTTCTCGCGGCCCGAGCAGGCGCGCGACCAGGCTGATCTTCGCGAAGTGCTCGATCGTCTCCATCTTGTAGTAGCGCCGTGAACAGATCGCCGCCGACCGTCAGCGCGCCGTGGTTGGCCAGCAGCATGCCGTCGTGCGCCTTGATGTACTTGCGCACGGCTTCCGGCAGCTCCTGCGGTCGACGGCGTCGCGTACTCCGCGATCGGAATGCTGCCGAGCGTCGTCAGCACCTCGGCGAGCACCGCGCGATCGAGCGGAATGCCGGCGACGGCGAAGCCGGTCGCCGTCGGCGGATGCGCGTGCACGACCGCCTGCACGTCGGGCCGCTGCGCGGTAGACCTCGAGGTGCATCAGCATCTCGGACGACGGATCGCGGTCGCCCTGCGAGCTTGCGTGCCGTCCAGATCGGTGATGCACATCATGTCCGGGCGTCATGAAGCCCTTGCACACGCTCTTGGGCGTCATGAGCAGCCGGTCGGTCGCCGAGCCGGACGCTGATGTTGCCGTCGTTCGACGCCGTGTAGCCGCGCGCGTATGCGCCGGCCGACTTCGACGATGTCGGCGCGGAGCTGGATTCGCGTCGCTCATCGCCGCCTGCGCCCGGTATTTGTCGCGGCAGACGGTCGGAGCAGAAGAAGACCTGCGGCGCGGCCGTCGTCCAGCGGCGACGGCGCGATCGGGCAGCACGAAGTGCCCGCAAACCGGATCGCGGACCATCTGCACGCCCTGCTGCGAGCCTGCTCGCGCGACGCTGGCGCCGACGCGCCGGTCAGATGCCTGTCCATGAAGCTGCCGACGATGCGCCAGAACACTCCGGCGACGACAGGATGATCGAGAGCACGAGAGCAGCAGCGAACGCGGAGCATCACTAGCCTCCGGCTTCGTGCGCGCCGCCCGTCGCCGGGTGTGCCGAACTGCAGGCGTGTCGAGTGCGCGCTTGGCGGCCTGGCCCTCCGGACTGTCGGGCGCGAGCTCGATCACCTGCTGCCACGCCTTCGGACGCGCCGTCGAGATCCTGTTTGCCGAACGCCTTCACGATGCCGCACGTTCAGCGGCGTCTTCGGCGTGCTTGGGATCGAGCTTGAGCGAGTGCCGAACTGCGCGCAGCGCCTTGTCCGCGCTGGTTCGTGTAGTAGCAGCACGCCGAGGTCGGTGCTGACGTTGACGTCCGTTCGGCGCGAGCTTCAACGCCTCCTGGTACCACGAGATCGCATCGTCGTAGCGCTCGGCGTCGAAGTAGAGATTCGCCGAGCTGCGCACTCGAGCCTGGGCGTTCGGTCGGCTCGCGCTCGGCGACCGACTTTCAACGCCTGTCACCTGCGTCGTCGTCCAGCGACCGCGCGGCGTCGGGCGGCGCTGCGTTCGCGTTTGCGCGGCGCGCCGCGCGTCCGGCCGGCGCGGCCGCGCCAGCCCGGACGAGCGCCGCCTGCTGCGCACCGATGATCCAGCCTGGCGATCGAGGCCGAAAGAGACACGCCGGCAATGCCGAACGCGATGGCGTCCGGATTTCATGCTGGCCAGGCTCACACGATCATAGCATCACCCCGCGGCCCGGCAGCAGCGCGGAGACCGCGGGTACTCGCGGGACGACCGGTCGCAGAGCCCGGCGAACAGCGCGCGCGACATGATGCGCGTGGCCGATCGACACTCGTCGAGAAACGGCAGTCGCGGAAGATGACGAGATTGTCGAGATCGAGGTCGTGTCCGGCGTTGACGCCAAGGCCTAGCGCATGCGCGAGCTCGCGCGCTGCTCGCGCATGCCGCAGACGACTGCGCGCCCGCCTCGGCGCCGCGCTCGAACGCGCCGCGCGAACGGCTCGGTATAAGCTCGATGCGATCGGCGTCCGGCTCGACGCCGCCCAACGGATGGCGTCGGGCTGCGCGTCCACGAACAGGCTGACGCGCGTACCGCTATGGCGCGTAGCCGCCGCGACGATCCGGAATCGCGCCGACATGCTGTGTCCGCTGCCGGCCCGGCCGCCAGCCGGCCTGACTTCAGTGATCTCCAGGCACGACCGGCACGCAGCGTGCATTGATCGGCGGACCTCGTCCGACGAGGATCGAGTAGATCCGGACGCGGATCGCCTTCGATGTTGATACTCGACGCCAGGCGGCGCGCGACCGTGGAGCGCACGCGGCCCGATCTCGCGCACGTCCCCGGGCGTGATGTGCCGCCGGTCGGCGCGCGGAGTGGACCGTGATGCCCGGCGCGCCCGCCGCGACGCATACGTGACCGCCTCCATCACGCTCCGGCACGTGCCCGCCGCGCGGAGTTGCGCAGCGTCGCGACTTTGTTGACGTTGACGGACAGGCGAATCATCGCGGGCTGGCACTGGCTGCTAGGTGCATGGCTCTGGCACCGCTAGCAGGCAGTGCGCTGGCGACCCAGGCGCCCCCGGCACCCAGCACCCGGGCACCCAGCACCCTGAGCACCTGCAGCACCTCGCGCACCCAGCACCTCAGCACTCAGCACCCAGCACCTCATCCAAGATGCTGCTCTGCACCACGTCGACGATCTCCTGCGCCCAGGCGCGGATCCGTCCTGGTGCTCGCCTTCGAGCATCACGCGCAGCAGCGGCTCGGTGCCTGAATAGCGAACGAGCAGCCGGCCCTGTCCGTCGACGCCGCGCCTCGACGCGCGCGATCAGCGGCCCGGCGACCTGGCGCACACCGGCGCAGATCCACCTTCTCGCGGACGCCCGGACGTTCAGCAGCACCTGCGGATACGTCGGATCGCGTCGGCCAGATCGCCAGCGGTGCGCCCCGACGCCACGATCGTGCGCAGCACGTTCAGCGCCGTGCACAAGCCGTCGCCGGTGAAGAGATAGTCCGAGAAGATGATGTGGCCCGGACTGCTCGCCGCCGAGCGACAGCCCGCGCTGCGAGCATCTCCTCCATCACGTAGCTTGTCGCCGACCGGGCAGCGCACGAGCGCGATGCCGAGCTGCCGCAGCGCGAGCTCCAGCCCGATGTTGCTCATCACCGTGGCGACGATCGGCGTCGCCCTCTCAGCCGGCCCTTCGGCCCTGCAGGCTGCCGGCCGCACATCAGCAGTGACCGCGTCGCCGTCGACGATCTGCCCGCGGCGGTCGACGAAGATCGCGCGATCGCCGTCGCCGTCGAAGCGCGACGCCCATCGTCGCAGCCGCGCGTCGACCACTGGTCCGCGCCAGCGGTTCGGGATGCGTCGATCCGCAGTTCGAGGTTGATGTTGCGGCCGTCAGGGCTGATCGCCGATGAACGTCGACGTCGAGGCCCAGGCTCTCGAACAACTGCGGCGCCACCAGTCGTCGTCGCGCCGTTCGCGCAGTCGATCGCCAGCGTCAAAAGTCGCGCGGCGGCGCGAGCCGCTCCGGAAACACCGCGCGGAGATGATCGAGATACGCGCTGACGAGATCGCCGGCGCGACGGCCTCGGGCGTGCCTGCCGGCCTGCGCGCGTCCACGCACGTGTCGGCGACGATCGCCTCGACCTCGCGCTCGACGCGCTCGGTGAACTTCTCGCCCTTGCCCGAGAACACCTTGATGCCGTTGTCTTCGTGACGGATTGTGCGACGCGGAGATCACGACGCCGGCGTCGTAGCACGCCGGCGCGCGTCAGGTAGGCACGACCGCCGGCGTGGGCACGACGCCCGCGCTGCGTCACCGTTGCGCCTTCGCCCGACGCGCCGTGCGCGAAGCTCGGCCTCGGTCCAGCCGCCGGATTCGCGCGTGTCGCGGCCGACGAGTCAGCCGAGGCTGCGCCGATCGATGGCCGTGCCTGGTAGCGCCGCGCACACGCGGCGCCGAGACGGCGATCGTCGCACGATCCGAACGGGTAGCGTGCCGGCCGTGCCGCGCACGCCGTCGGTGCACGAACGAGGTCGATGCAGTCTCTGCGCACTAGATATTGCGCACCTGGTAACGAGATGACGGCTCTGATGCGCGTGACGCCCACGTCGCGCGCGGCGAGTCGGCGTGCACGCGTCAGCGTATATTGGCCGGCGCCGAGGCCGGCGAGATCGACGTAGGCCGTGACGACTGTCGGGCTTCGACGCGGTTGAGCGCTTCACGGCTTGCCGCGCAGGCGTCACGTCGACCGCCGACGGTACCCGCGCCCTCGAGCGTCGAGGCCCAGGCCTGCGCAGATGGACCGGCCGGTTGCGCAGCGTGCGCTCGAGCGGCGCCGGCACGATCTGCACCGTCACCGATCGCGGATCGCGCCGTCCTTCGAGCCGCAGGCGACGGATCGAGCAGCCCGAGGCTGACGGTCTGCCTGACACCGCGACCGTCGCGCCCGGCGACGGACACCGGCTCCGTCAGCACTTCGCGTCACGCGCTTGACCGCGCTCTCCGGTCCGACGACTTCGACGCGTCCGCGGATCGGCCGTCCTGGGCCCGACGACGAAGCCGGGCGCCGGCCTGCCGTCGACCGCCGGCACGACCGGCACCTGCGCGCGTCGCCGAGCGGCTCGAACGCCATCGCGATCGGCGGACGGCGTGACCTGCACGACCTCGACGCCGAACGGCACGCGCACCTGCTCGGGCGTCGAGTGGAAACAGACGGCGGCCTTCGCGCGCCGTGCGCAAGATCGAGCACGGCGACGACGTCGCCCGTCGCCGACGCGGCTGCGCAGCGTGCCCGACGCACCGCGCACGCGCACGTCCACGGTGGTCGGCACGTCGCCGATGCAGCTCGAGGCCCGCCGGGTACCTGCTGCAGCTCGAGCGGCACGCGCAGGCCGCGCTCGACGGTCTCCTCGCCCGGACACCACCATCCACAGCAGCACGCGCCACGCCGAGCGACAGCACCTTCAAGCCGAGGTGGCGGAACGGCCAGGTGACGCCCAGCGCCGCGCTCGTCATGTACTTCGACCCGGCCGCGGCAGCGGTTTCTCGTGCCGCTGCAGGACGAGCGACCGCAGCCGCGCGCGCAGCGCGTCGGCGTCGAGCCCGCGCTCGATCTCGCCGTCGACGACGATCGAGATGTTGCCGGTTTCCTCGGACACGACGATCGCCACCGAGTCGTTCTCCTCGGTCAGGCCGATCGCGGCGCGATGGCGCGACCCGAGCTCCTTGCTCAGCTTCGGATTCACGGTCAGCGGCAGAAAGCATGGCGGCGGCGGCGACGCGATCGTCCTGCACGATGACCGCGCCGTCGTGCAGCGGCGAATCGGGCAGAAAGATGCTCTAGCAGCAGATCGTAGGTCAGGACGCGCGTCGAGGCGGATGCCGCCCTCGATGTAGTTGCGCAGGCCGATCTGCCGCTCGATCGCGATGATCGCGCCGATCGCGCTGCGACGACAGCAGGCTCGGCGGCGACCACGAGCTCCTCGATCGACTCCTCCGCCGACTCCGGCCTTCGCGAAATAGCGGAAGAACGGCGCGCGGCCGAAATGCGCGCAGCGCGCGGCGGATGTCGGACTGAAACAGCACGATCACCGCGAAGACGATGTAGCCGGCCAGGTTGCGGATCAGCCAGTTGACGGTCTCGAGGTGCCCCCAGCGCGACCCGTAGAACAGCGCCACGAGCACGCCGCCGCCGAGCGCCATCTGCACCGCGCGCGTGCCGCGAATCAGCTTGAGGACCTCGTAGATCAGGATCGACACCACGAGGATGTCGAGCGAGGTCCCACCAGCCGATCGGCGGACGGCGCAAGAAGGCTGTGAACCAGTTCATGGCTGATGGCTAATGGCTGATGGCTAAGGGCAAGGCTGATCAGATCTATCGACGCATAGCCATGAGCCATCAGCCCTTAGCCATGTCTTCGCGTATCTCCTCGGCCACGCGCACCACCTGCACCATCTCGGCCACGGCGTGCACGCGAACGATGTGCGCGCCGGCGAGCACGGCGGCGGTCACGGCGGCGGCGGTGCCCCAGTCGCGCTCGGCGCGCGGGCCGGTCGCCGACCGCCGTCGCGCATGAACGACTTGCCGCGACGGCCCGACGAGCACCGGACGGTCGAGCGCCGCGCGAGCTCCGGCAGCCGCGCCAGCACACCATAACTGTGCGACGGCCGTTTGGCAAACCCGACGCCCGGATCGACAATCGATGCGCTCGATCGGCACGCCGGCCTCGACCGCGCGCTGCGATGCTCTCGCGCAGCTCCTCGGTCACGTTCCGCCACCACGTCGTCGTACGACCGCCTCGGCGTACATCGTCTCCGAGCGGCCGCGCGATGTGCATCAGCGACGAGCGCGCGCGCCGCAGTCCGGACGACGCGTGCGCAGCGCCGGATCGTGCCGCAGGCCGCTGACGTCGTTGACGATCGACGGCGCCCGGCGGCGACTGCGGCGCGCGCGACCTCGGCTCTTGTAGGTGTCGATCGAGATCGGGATCCGCAGCCGTCCCGCGAGCCTGCCAGCACCGGGCAGCACGCGCGCGAAGTTCCTCGCCGCGCGGACACCGGCGTCGGCGCCCGGGCCGCGTCGACTCGCCGCCGATGTCGATCAGGTCGGCGCCGTCGGCCTCCATGCGCAGCGCCGCGTCGACGGCGCCGCCGATCGAGCCGTGAGCGACGCTTCCGCGAACGAGTCCGGCGTGACGTTCAGGATGCCCATGACGAGGCAGCGGTCGCCCGAGGTCGGAGCGCGCGTGCCAGACGGAAGCGGGACTGCGAGTAGGAGCGCGCGCGGAGTGGGGAGTCACAGCAATCAAGAATTCCAGAATGTGGAATTTGGAACGTGCGTGACGACTTCGAAATTCCAAATTCAGATTACTAATTCTGCGCTACTCCTGCGGCAGCGGCTTGTTCAGCGCCGGCACGATCGGCGCGCGCTCCTTCTGGCGCGGCCGCGGCTCGTCTTCCTCCGCGACGACCGGCGCGCGCGGCGACCGGCTGCGGCTCGTCGAGCGGCAGGCCGGCGGCGAGCCGCTTGCACCTGCTCGGCGTCGAGCACTTCGCGCGCGAGCAGCGCGTCCGGCCATCTTGATCGAGCGTGTCCTTGCTCTCGGCGAGCAGGCGGTGCGCGCGCTGGTAGTTGTCGGTGACGAAGCGCTTCACTTCCTGGTCGATCTTGAGCGCCGTGTCCTCGCTGTAGTCCTGGTGCTGCGCGATCTCGCGGCCGAGGAAGATCTGCTCTTCCTTCTTGCCGAAGGTGAGCGGCCCCATCGCGTCGCTCATGCCCCACTCGCAGACCATCTTGCGCGGCGAGCTCGGTGGCGCGCTCGAGGTCGTTGCCGGCGCCGGTGGTGAGGCTGTCCATCGTGATCTCCTCGGCGATGCGGCCGCCGAGCAGGATCGCGATCTGATCGTTCAGGTAGTCGCGCGAGTAGTTGTGCTTCTCGTCGGCCGGCAGCTGCTGCGTGAGGCCGAGCGCCATGCCGCGCGGGATGATCGTCACCTTGTGGATCGGATCGGCGTGCGGCAGCAGCACGGTGAGCAGCGCGTGCCCGGCTTCGTGAATCGCGGTGACCCGCTTCTCGGCGTCGCTGATGATCATCGAGCGGCGCTCGGATCCCATCAGCACCTTGTCCTTCGCGAACTCGAAGTCGTGCATGCGCACGACCTTCTGGTTGTAGCGCGCGGCGTTGAGCGCCGCCTCGTTCACCAGGTTCGCGAGATCCGCGCCGGAGAAGCCGGCCGTGCCCGCGCGCCAGCACCGCGCATCTCGACGTCGTCGGACATCGGAATCTTGCGCGTGTGGACGGCGAGGATGCCTTCGCGGCCCTTCACGTCGGGACGGTTGACGACGATGCGGCGGTCGAAGCGGCCGGGCCGCAGCAGCGCCGGATCGAGCACGTCGGGCCGGTTGGTCGCCGCGACGAGGATGACGCCTTCGTTCGATTCGAAGCCGTCCATCTCGACGAGCAGCTGGTTGAGCGTCTGCTCGCGCTCGTCGTGGCCGCCGCCGAGGCCGGCGCCGCGATGGCGGCCGACCGCGTCGATCTCGTCGATGAAGACGATGCACGGCGCGTTCTTCTTGCCCTGCTCGAACAGATCGCGCACGCGCGACGCGCCGACGCCGACGAACATCTCGACGAAGTCGGAGCCGCTGATCGAGAAGAACGGAACGTTGGCTTCGCCGGCGACCGCGCGCGCCAGCAGCGTCTTGCCGGTTCCCGGAGGGCCCATCAGCAGCACGCCCTTCGGGAATGCGTCCGCCGAGCTTCTGGAACTTCTGCGGCTCCTTGAGGAACTCGATGATCTCCTGAGCTCTTCCTTCGCTTCGTCGACGCCGGCGACGTCCTTGAACGTGACCTTCTTCTGCGAGCTCGACGACAGCTTCGCCTTGCTCTTGCCGAACGACAGCGCCTTGTTGCCGCCGCTCTGCATCTGGCGCATGAAGAAGATCCAGAAGCCGATCATCAGCAGGACCGGGCGCCCACGAGTACGCGGCAACGATCGCCCACGGGCTGGCGGTCGGCTCCTTCGCCGTCACGGCAATGCCGCGATCGAGTCAGCTTGTTGACGAGCCTGGTCGTACATGAGCTGGGCACGTAGGTGGAACTGCTCGCCGACCTTGCGTGCGGCCGGTGAGGTCGCTGGCCGGTGATCGTGACGCTGGCCCACGCTTCCTCGATCGGCCCACGACATGAACTCGCTGGAACGCAATCAGTGCGTTCATGTGCTGCTGGAACTTCAGTGGAGAAATTCCAGATCAGCACGCCAATGACGACGAGCACAACCCAGAACATCAAACTCTTCAACGTCGAGGTCACGCAGAGCCTCCACCACCGCTGCCACCCCAAGCCGGTCGTCCCGAAACGTGCCTTCTTGGGCCTAAGTCTCAAGGTTAGCACGGCTTGCGCGGGGTCGGTTACCTGAAACGCCCCGTCAATTCGGCCCGCCACCCACACGATCCTATCGGCTTCATCGACGACCAATCGGCACGCCGATCGCGGTCGTTTCTGCGCACTTTTCGATCGACGAAACAGGTCCTGCAGCTTCTTCCGCCCGCTCAGCCCAGGCGGCGTGAAACGATCACCGGGGCGGCGATTTCGTACGGCCAAACTCCCGTGGCACAGGTCGCGGCGCACGATCGCCACGCTGACCGCGTGCCATTGATGGCCCCTGTTCTCCGGGCGGCTTCGCTGCCGGCGGATACCGTCTCTTCCGCCGACATCATGCCAGCCGGCTTCGGCCAGCTCGACCTCCCGGGGATAGACAGTGATACCGGAAGTGTTCGGTGGAAGAGGGTCGACCCCGATCGGAGACGATCGCGCGATGGGGGTCCGCCGGCCTCTTCCACCTGTTAAGACGAGGGTCGTGGCCGATGCGTTCCAACCGGTGGCCGGGCATCGAGGCGTCGCGACCGTCCGTTTCCATGAGGCGCATGGCCGCCGCGACGTGATCGGAACCCGGACAGGCCGTCCGTCCTGCCGCGCGCCGCATCGTCCGCCACAGCACGACGCGCTGCACGCGGCGCGACGCCGACCGGCGCCGCCTCCAGGTCGATGACGAAGCCGTTCGTTCGTGGGTTCGACGATCCGTCCTTCGATTTCACGTTGGCCGCCGCCGCGAAGCATTCCACCACGCCTCGCGGGCGAGGTCGGCTTCGCCGGCGAGCACGTCCACGATCGCGATTGAACCGCGACTTCAGGCAGCGGAATCAGATCGGCGCGGATGCGGTTCGCAGGGATCGACACGATCCGGCATTCGTATCGTCCTCGACGAATGCGATCGCCTGTTCGGCGCAGCCACGCGCGCAGATCGTCGCGCCACGCAGCCGAGGAGCGGGCGGATGACGTGCCCCGTTGCGCGGATGGCATGCCGCCGCCGAGCCCACGCGGAGCCGGCGCCGCGGAGCAGGCGCAGCAGAAGCGTTCTCGGCCTGGTCGTCGCGCGTGGCCGACGGCGATCGCGTACCGCGTCTGAACTGACGCGCGGGCGCGGCCGAAGCACTCGTGGCGCGCGGCGCGCGCCGCGCATCTTCGATCGATCGCTTCGCGCGCTGCGCGCGCGGCCGATCGTCGCGTCTCGACGAACACGGGCACGGCCAGCTCGCTCGGCTGCCTCGCGCACAGCAGCGCTCGTCGGCGTCCGCAGCGTCGCGCAGCTGGTGGTTGAAATGGACGAGCCCGACGAGACCGCAGGTCGCCCGCCGCGTCGAGCTCGCGGGAGAATATAGCGAGCGCGATGCGAATCGACCCGCGACGTGGCGGCACAACGACCTGCAACGGGCTGGGCCGTGCGATGGTCGGCAACGGCGCCGGACATGTGCGAGCAGATTCATGCGAGGACGTCCGCCCACCGCTCCGCGCCTTGGCGTGCACAGCCTCGCGCTCGCTGGCTTGCCGCGCAGCCTTCGCAGCTTCGCGAGCCACGGTTTGAGGACGACAGCTCGCCATGAGCGAAGCTGAGCGAGAGGGCTGACGCCGGAGGACGGATTCGAACCGTCGACCCCGCGCTTATGAGACGCGTGCTCTCAGCCAACTGAGCTACTCCGGCGGGAACTTTCGATGGTAGCACGACGGGTATATGAAGATCTTCGGCGAGCACGACGAGGCGACGATCCAGCAGCTGAAGCGGTGTGCCGCGGCGGAGCGCGAACGCGCCGGCCGGTGCTCTGCGCCGACGGCCATCTCGGCTATTCGATGCCGATCGGCGGCGTCGTGGGCTATCGCGATCACGTCTCGCCGTCGGGTGTTGGCTACGACATCGCGTGCGGCAACCTCGCCATGCCGCACCAACCTTCCGCGCGACGGACCTGGCGCCGGCGCGATTACGTCCGCATCGCGAACGCCATCCACGCGCGCGTCTCGTTCGGCATGGGCCGCCGCAACAACGATCCGATGTCGCGATCACCCGGTCTTCGACGCCATCGCGCAGTCGCCGGCGACTGGACAACGTCGGCCTGCTGCGTCTGGCGCGCGAGCAGCTCGGCACGGTCGGCGGCGGCAATCACTACGTCGACGTGCTCGAGGACGAGAGTCGGACAGTTGTGGGTCGGCATGCATTTCGGATCGCGCGGCTTCTGGCCACAAGACGGCCACCGGATTTCTGAACATCGCCGTCGGGCCGGCCATTCGAGTCGCACTCGCGCTCAGGGCGCCGACGATGCACGCGCCGCCCGTCGCTCCTGCCGCTCGCACAACGCCGGCCGGACAGGACTACATCGCCGCGATGAACGTCGCCGGCGACTACGCCTACGCGGGTCGCGAGGCGGTCGGTCGACACGGTCCTCGACATACTCGGGCGCCGAGACCACCGATCGCGTGCACAATCACCACAACTTCGCGTGGCGAGAGCAGCACGGCGGCGACACCTACTGGGTCGATCCGCAAGGGCGCGACGCCGGCGTTTCCCGGACAGCGCGGTTTCATCGGCGGCAGCATGGACGACATCGCGGTCATCGTCTCACGGCGTCGAGTCGTCACGCAGTCCGCCGCGGCGCTGTACTCGACGGTCCACGGCGCGGGACGCGTCATGAGCCGGCGTCAGGCGAAGAAAGCGGTCGAACTTCCGATCCGTTCAGGATCGGCTGCGCGGCGCAGGGCACGGTGCTGCGCGGAGCCGGCGCCGACGAGGCGCCGGAGTCGTATCGGCAGCTCGAAGACGTGCTGGCGCAGCACGCGGGCACGATCGCGGTCGCAGCACGTCCTCCGCCCGCGGATCGTCGTCATGGCGGGTCCGAACGAGCGGGATCCGTATCGAGGGACTGACGCGCGGAGCTCGCGGCCAATCGATGGAACGCGCCGCCTCAGCGCCAGCGCTCGAGCTCGCCGAGCTCGCGCGATCGTGCTGAGCAGGCGAGGTTAGCGCGCTTCAGCGCCGCAGGCCAAGCGGAATCATGATCTCGTGGCCGACCGATCAGCGAATATCCGCGTCCTGCTGCCGGCCGTCGGACGCGCCACGACGTTGGTTTGCGCGCGTATGAACGCGGATGAAATCGAGGTTGACCGTCGTCAGACTCGGCGAGCGCGATGCCGCGGTTGCGCGCGAGGGCGACGGCTTTCAGGAACACTTCCGGCAGGACCACCGCGGATCCGCAGTTCAGATACACGCCGCGCTCGAGCCGCGCGACGTTCGAGACGAAATAGCGAAAATCGCGCAGGCTGCCTTCGCCGAATGCCGCGCCCGACGCCGGCGGGATGCATGTGGATGATGTCGGTGCCGATCGCGACGTGAACCGTCACCGGCACGCCGAGCCGCGCCGCGGCTGCCAGCACGCTGCTGAACGCGCGTGCTGTGGTTCGCTTCGTCGCAAGGAATCCGCGCACCGACTGGCCGAGACCGAGACCTGCGCCGACGCCGTCCGCAATCGCGCCGTTCAGCAGCCGTCCGGTTTCTTCGGCCATCCCGAACCGGCCAGGACCGAGCGATTCGTCGACATCCTCCGACGTGGCCCGACCAGCGCGATCTCGAAGTCGTGAATGATCGCCGCGCCGTTGGTGGCAATCGCCGACACGAATCCCTGCTCCATCAAATCGATGAGCACGGGCCGAGCCCGGTCTTGATGACGTGCGCGCCGAGTCCCCACACGATGCCGGCGTCGCTCGCCCGAGCGGTGCGCGAGCGCGCGCACGACCGCCTTGAAGTCCGCGGCCGCGAGGACGTTGGGCAGCGAGTCGACGAACGCCCGCACCGACACGTCCGGCGCAGACGGCCGCGCGAAGTCCTCCACGCGCGCCTTGTTCTTCCGCGATTTCAGCGGGTAGGTGCGGACGTCCGACAGATCGAGATTCTTCGCATGAAAACGGCATAGCGTCACGTAATCAGCATCGCGTCGCCGTAGCTGTAGAACCGGTAGCGCTCGGCGATGGCCGCATGATACGCGTTCATCACGCGTGTCGTGGCCGGCAAACGCCGCCACCAGCATGATCAGCGACGAGCGCGGAAGGTGGAAGTTGGTCAGCAGCGCGCCAACGACCTTGAAGGCGAAGCCCGGGTAGATGAACAGGTCTGTCGCGCCCGCGCCCGCGACGATGTGGCCGTCGTTGCGCTGCCGCCACCGCTTCGAGCGTCCGCGTCGTCGTCGTGCCGACGGCGATCACGCGCGCGGCCTTCAGCGAGCGCGTGTCGATCGCCGAAGCCGCGTCGGGATCGATTTCGTAGCCTTCCGGTTCAAGGCGATGATCCTCGACGCGGTCGACGCGGACGGGCTGAAACGTGCCGTAGCCGACGTGCAGGGTGATTTCGGCGGTCCGCACTTCGCGGTCCGCCAGCGCCTGGACGAGCGCGGGCGTGAAGTGGAGACCCGCGGTCGGCGCAGCCACCGACCCGCGACGCTGGGCGAACACCGTTTGGTAGCGGTCGCGGTCCTCCTGCCGGTCGTCGCGCTTGATGTAGGGCGGCGAGCGGCACGTGGCCGATCGCGTCGATCGCCTCATCGACCGTCGACTCGTCGTCCGTCCACAATCTGATCACGCGCCGGCCGAAGTAGCGCTGTTCTTGCACTTCCCGTGCAACGCATGCACTCCTGTAAATACGACGCGCGCCCCGGGTTTCAATTTCTGCCCCGGTGCATCAGCGCCTCCCAGATACGTCACCGTGGTCTGACCCCGAGGGCCCAACTGGTAGTGCTTTGGGGTCAGACCCCCTTGAGGCGGGGCTCCAATCCAGGCGGCGGATCAGCAGACACTCGACCGCGCCGCCGCTCGGGACGCGGTGACCCAGCAGCCGCGCTGGAACACGCGCGCGTGTTGTTGACGACCACGAGATCGCCGGCACGGAGATGGTTCGGGCAGCGCCGCCACCGTGCTGTGGACCATCGACCCCAACTCGCGGTCGAGGTGCAGCAGGCGCGCGGCGGTTCGTTCGGCCGCTGGATCCTGGGCGATCAGCTTCGGCGGCAGCTCGAAATCGAAGTCGCTGACGCGCATCTACACACGAACGCGCCGAGGTTGAATCGTCCGCGCGCGGCGAGCAGCGGCTTCCACAGGTCGCCGAGCGTGGCGACCCGTTTCGGGCACGTTCTTCACCGTGAAATCCTCGATGCGGACGCCGCGTTCGACTTCCTTCCAGCTCACCGGCGTCGACACCGTCGCGCTCAGGCCGCGGCCGCACCGAGATAGATCGACGCGAGCGTGCTGCCCCATCGGTTCTGGTTGTAGTCGACCAGCACCCGCCCTTTCGGCCGGTTCGCGACACGGTACTCCGACGTGATCAGCGCTGGATTCCGCGACGCGAGTTCGTGCGCGAGCGCCTTGGCAAACATCCATACCTGCTTCTGCTCCGGGCCGCGGACGATCGGCACGCAGACGTGCAATCCTTCTCGAGCCGGTGGTCTTCACCACGGACGGCATCTTCAGCGTCTCCAGCGCCTCGTGCACGACCAGCGCCGTCTCGAGCACCTTCTCGAACGTCGCGCCCGGCCCGGGATCGAGATCGAAGTGCACGTAGTCGGGCCGATTGACGTCGTCGCACGTCGCGTACCACTGATTGAGATCGATGCAGCCGAGATTGATCACCCACAGCAGCGCCGCGCGATCCTGAATCATCGGAAAGTCGATGATGTTCTCCGAGCCGTGATCGATCGAACAGATCTCGATCCAGTCGGGCCGCGGGCTCGGCGCCCGCTTCATGAAGAAGAACTGGCCTGCTGCGCCGTGCGGATAGCGCTTCATCACCATCGCGCGATTCCGCAGGTGCGGCAGGCAGCACGTCGGCACGGCCGCGTAGTAGCGCAGCAGATCGCCCTTGGTCAGCCCGAGTTCGGGCCAGAAGATCTTGCGCAGGTTGGTGAGACGGACCTCTTTCCTTCGACCGGCAGTGACGACGTTGTCCTGGTCGTCTGGAATGATGAGAGACGTGACATTGAAGGATTGATGGATGGCAGGATTGCAGGATTAATTGATCAACTCAATTCTGCGATCCTGCAATCCTGCGATGTTGCAATGTCAGCGGCGGCAGCTTCGGCGGCCGTGCGCCGTGCAGCACGGCACCGGCGATCGGCGTACTCGAGCTCCTGTCCGTCGCGGGCGCAGCGCAGCAACAGCCCGCCGCGGCTCACGTCGCCGCGACCGACGAACTCGACCGGAAATCGCAGCCGGTCGCCGAAATGTCCAAGCAGCACCGACATACTTCGGCGACGCCACGCTGCCGAGCAGGACGACGTCGCAGTCGGGTCCGACTTCGCACGCCAGCGCCCGGGCGCTCGTTTCAAGCGGACGTCGGTAACTCGCGTTGTCGGGATCCACGTCCGTGGTCGCAAACGCGCGAATGGCGCGACGCGTGACGTAGGTGTCCGGACTGCGCAGCCCCGCATTGGGCGTGATGATGTGCAACCCCGCAGCCGACGATCGCGTTGCCGTGGCTCCGGCGGCTCGGCGAAACGCATCGCGTAGGCGCGCTTGCCCCGAAAGCTACAGGCCGCTGACGAACTCGAAGATATCGCCGAGCCTGGCTCCGCGGCGCGACCGCAGTTCTTCCGCGAGCGCGAAGCGCGCCTTGGGCGACATCACCGACTCGCGCGCCTGCCGCCGCAGTGCGCCGGAGACAGCAAGAATACGCGCGGCATCAAAATGCGGGGAGAGACCCGAGCGCATCATGGAGTGGACAATCCAGCACACCATGATGAGCGGCGCGATCGCAATGCAGAAGCGACCGACGCTGACAGCAGTGGTGACGAACATCCAGTCACCAGGTGTCGGCCGCGCGCATGGCATGGCGTGGCGCTCCAGCAGCGCGAAGTTCTTCGTGTTGGACTTTCAGAAGACGTCGGCGACGTCGCCAAGAAACGGCACCAGGCCGATGAACATATCCACCGCCACGTTCATGATCATCCGCAGCTGGACGACGCGCGGAACGCGCATCTGATGGGCCTGCACGATGATCCCGCATGACATCAGCGCCGTGGTGAGGTCGCCGACCCAAGGCACGAGGCCGACCAGGGCATCCCAGCCGAACCGGATATTGGTGCCGGGGACGCGGCACGCTTCGTCCGAGCAGATGCTGCAGGCGCCGCAGCGCGACAAGACGCCGATCCTTGTCCAGAATGACGGAGGTGTCCACGCCTCGATACGAGGCAAGAACTAAACCAGGTTCAGAATCCCCAGCGCAGCAGTACGGCCCCGACCGTGAAGCCGGCGCCGACCGACGCGAGCAGGACGAGGTGACCCTTCTTCAGCCGGCCGGTGCAGATGGCGTCGTTCAGCGCGAGCGGAATCGTCGCCGCCGTCGTGTTGCCGAACCGCTCGATGTTGATGATGACCTTGCCCGGATCCACGCCCAGCTTCTCGGTCGCCGACTGGATGATCCGCCGGTTGGCCTGATGCGACACGAACAGGTCGAGGTCGTGCGGCGTGATGCCGTTGCGCTCCAGCAGCCGGCGCGAAATCTCTTCCGTCTTGCGCACCGCGAACTTGAACACGGCCTGGCCGTCCTGCTTGACGTAGTGCAGCCGCTCATCCACCGTGTCGTGCGACGACGGCTTGAGGCTGCCGCCGGCCGGCATGCACAACGCCGGGCCGCCCGCGCCGTCGACCTCATGCTCGAAATCGAGGATGACACCGTCATCCCCTGAGGCCGGCGACACGACCACGGCGCCGGCGCCATCGCCGAAGAGCACACAGGTCGCCCGGTCTTTGTAGTCGATGATGCTCGACATCACGTCGGCGCCGACCACCAGCACGCGGTCGTGCGCGCCGCTCGCCACCAGCTGGCTCGCGGTCGTCACGGAGTAGGTGAACGCGGAGCACGCGGCGCTGAGATCGAATCCCCAGGCGTGGCGGGCGCCGATCTTGTGCTGCACGAGACACGCCGTCGACGGAAACATCATGTCCGGCGTCACGGTGCCGACGATGATCGCTTCGATTTGATCCGGGCGTCAGGCCGGCGTTGGCAACGCTTTCAGCGCCGCTTCCTTGCCGAGATCGGACGTCGCCACGCCGCGATCGACGATGTGCCGCTCGCGAATGCCGGTGCGCCGCTGAATCCACTCGTCGGTCGTGCTCGACCATCTTCTCCAGGTCGGCGTTGGTCAGGACATGCGGCGGCACGTAGGTCGCCAACGAGCTGATCGTTGTCGGCCGCCGCCGCCGCAGCGGGGTGTCGTCCGCGTCACCACAGTCGTGGCGTCCTTCGGTCTCGCGGGCTCGGTGAGCCCGAAATAGCCGTACGCCAGCGGGTCGCGACGCGCCCGCGCGGCGTCCGATCGAGGAATCCAATCTGAATCAGAAACGGCTCGTAGATGTCCTCGATCGCGTCCTTCTCTTCGCTGATCGCCGCCGCGATCGTATTGAGACCGACCGGGCCGCCGCCGAACTTGTCGATGATCGTGCGCAGCAGCCGGCGGTCGACCTCGTCGAAGCCGTGCTCGTCCACTTCCGAGCAGCTTCAGCGCGCCTGGGCCACGGCGAGCGTGATTCGCCCGTCAGCGCGGACCTGCGCGTAGTCGCGGCACGCGCCGGAGCAGCCGGTTCGCAATCCGCGGCGTGCCGCGCGCGCGCCGCGCAATCTCGGCGGCTGCCTCGCCGTCGATCGGCACGGAAAGAATTCGGCCGGACCGGCGCACGATCTCCTCGAGATCGGCAGACTGCGTAGAACTCGAGCCCGTGCGAGATCCCGAACCGCGACCGCAGGGTGAGGTCAGGAGTCCCGTTCGCGTGGTGGCACCGATGAGCGTGAACGGCTTCGAGCCGCACTTTTGCGAACGCGCACTGGGGCCGTGGCCGATCATGATGTCGACCTCGCAGTCCTCGAGCGCCGGATACAGCGTCTCTTCGATCGCGGGCGACATCCGATGGATTTCGTCGATGAACAACACTTCGCGGTGCTCGAGGCTGGTCACGATGCCGACGAGATCGCCTGGAATCAACGATCGCCGGCCCTGACGTAGCACGCGACCGACACGCCGAGTTCGTTCGCGATCACGTAGGCGAGTGTCGTCTTGCCGAGTCCAGGAGGACCGTGCAGCAGTACGTGATCGAGCGGCTCATCGCGCTTCGTCGCGGCGGTGATCGCGACCTGGAGGTTCTCGCGGACGCGGTCCTGACCGATGCACTCGTCGAGGCGGCGCGGACGGAGTCCGGCTTCGTACTGCGCGTCGTCGTCCGCGCGCGACGCCGTCACCAGGCGATCGTTCGTCATACGCCGTTCGTCACTATCGGTTCTTCTATTTCGCCAATTCCCGGAGCGCCTGCTTCAGCGTATGCTCGAATCCGGCGTCCGGCGCAACCCGGACGGCCGATGAGGCAGCTTTTTCGGCGAGCGGCCGATGATACCCCAGGTTCACCAGCGCCGAAATCACGTCGTCCTGCAGTGGCGCTGGCGTCGCGTCGCCATCGCCGGCCACCGGCGCCGCGTCCGCCGACCCACGCGGCAATCGATCCTTGAGCTCGAGAACGATGCGCTCGGACGTTTTCTTGCCGACGCCGGGAATCGCCGTCAGCCGCGCCAGATCTCCCCGCTCGATCGCGCGAAGCAGCTCTTTCGGTTCAATACCCGAGAGAACAGCGAGCGCCACCTTCGGTCCGATCCCGCTGACGCTGATGAGCCGCTCGAACAGCTCCTGCTCGAGTGCCGTCGCAAATCCGAACAGCTGCAGCGCATCCTCGCGCACGTGTGTGTGAATGCGCAGTGCGGTTTCAGCCCCGGGCTCGCCCATCCCGTAAAAGGTCGATAAAGGCACGAACACGTCGTAGCCGACGCCGCTGACGTCGACGACCACTCGATTGGGCTGCTTCGAAAAATCTTCCCGCGGAGATGAGCGATCACGAAGGCCTGTAATTGCGCCAGCTGGTCGCCGTCGATCGCGCGGGCACCGAGTCGGCGGCGCCGGCGGCGCGGTGGGAATGCACGTGACAGATGGCGACGGCGAGCGCGTCGGCGGCATCGTGCGGCGACGGCGGCGACGCCAGGCCGAGGATCAGCTTCACCATGTGCTGCACCTGCTGCTTTTCCGCACGTCCGTAGCCGACCACCGCCCGCTTGATTTCAGCCGGCGTACTCGATCACCGGAAGGCCGGCTTCGACCGCAGCCAGCATCGCGACGCCGCGCGCGTGACCCAGCTTGAGCGCGGTGCGCGGGTTGACGGCGTAGAAGAGGTTTTCGATGGCGACGCAGTCAGGACGGCACTCCGCGATGAGCGCGGCCAGCCGTTGGTGAATGACCAGGAGTTTCTCGGGGAAGGATGCGCCGGATGACGTGGTGATCGCGCCGCACAGCACGACCCGGTGGCGCGACCCGGCGGTCTCGACGCAGCCGTAACCGGTGCGCTCCGAGCCGGGGTCGATGCCGAACGTTCTCACGCCAGCGAGGCCTCGATCTCCTTTTCCGAAATGTCGAAGTTCGACGACACGTTCTGCACGTCGTCGTGATCGTCGAGGGCATCCATCAGCCTGACCATCTGCTGAGCGGGTTTGCCTTCGAGCTTCACGTAGTTCTCCGGAATCATCGACACTTTGGCGGTGGCAGGCTCGATCCCGAGGCCCTTGACCGCCTTCATGACGCCGGGGAACGCCTCGGGCGTGGTGAACACTTCCCAGTTGTCGTCATCGTCCTGCAGGTCGTCGGCGCCGGCGTCGAGCACCACGCCCATCAGCTTCTCTTCGTCGGCCTTAGATTTCTCGACGACGATGTAGCCCTTCTTGTGGAACATCCAGGCCACGGCGTTGGGCGCCGCGAGATTGCCGCCGTGTTTCTCGAGCAGATGACGAATCTCGCCGGCCGTGCGGTTCTTGTTGTCGGTGAGGACTTCGATGATCAGCGCGCGGCGCCGCCGGGGCCGTAGCCTTCGTAGAACGCCTCCTCGTACGACACGCCCGGCTCCTGTCCGGTGCCGCGGCGAATGGCGCGTTCGATGTTCTCGCGCGGCATGTTGCTCGCCTTGGCTTCCGCGACAATGGTGCGGAGGCGCGGGTTCATGTCGGGATCGCCGCCGCCCGCTCGTGCGGCGACAGTCAATTCCTTGATGAGGCGCGTGAAAATCTTGCCGCGCTTGGCGTCGGCGGCGCCCTTCTTGTGCTTGATTGAATGCCACTTGGAATGGCCGGACATGTTGAAAACTCCCGAAAAACGGCGAAACCAGCGCGAAAATTCTACACCTTTTTCGCGAGGATGATCCACACATCGGCGTCCGCGTGCCAGGGCCCGCGGCGGTAATCGCCCAGCGTCGCCTCGATGTCGAACCCCGCCCGGCGCAGCAGGCGGGTCATCGCGGGTATGGTCAGCGTGCGAAACACGAGGTCGAACCGGTGCTCGCGAACCTGGCGGCCGCGCTGAACGACGTATCGCTCTTCGAATGTCGTGAGACCGCGCCGGCGATCGCGCCGGACCGACTCGTAGAGCGTGAGCATCGCGGCGCCGGCCCGGCCGTGGAATCGCCGCTGGTTGGTGTATTCGTCCCACTCGCGACGTCCGGCACGAGATCGAGGCCGAACGCGCCGCCGCGCGGAAGGACACGCGCAATGGATTTCAACGCCGCCGTCAGATCGCGTGGCCTGGTGAGCGACTGCAGAACTCCATACGGGGCGATCACCGCGGAAAAGGATCTATTGCGAAACGGCAGCGCGCGAATGTCCCCGCGAACGAGTCTGGTGGAGCGCGAGGCTTTCGTCGAGCGAGCGAGCATCTGCGCCGAAAGATCGATCCCGATGATGTCAATGCCGGCGCGCGCGAGTGGGACCGTCACGCGGCCGGTCCCGGACCCGAGTTCCAGCACGGGCCCGCCGGTCTTTGCCGCAACGCGCCGCCAGAACCCCACGTCGCGCCGGCCGAGCGTCCGCGCGTTCTCCCAGTCGTAGAACGGCGCGTACTCGTCCCAACCGCTCCAGCCTTCGCGCGATCTAGTCAGAGACGGCGAGCTCCCCGGGTGACGATAGGTCGCGTCCGCGGCAGGCGACCGCGCCGCGCGAGGTTGCCGACGAACGCGAGGATGGCGACGAAGATCACCAGCTTGAGGCTGTCGCCGACGCGCTGCGCGGCAGCACCTTCCACATCAGCCACAATGCCGGCTGCGCCCAGCACACCGCCCAGACAGTTCCATAGAAATAGCGCCGCTCGTCGCCTTCGCCCTTGGTCGATGCCTTGACGCGCGGGAGCTGTCCGAGCGCGCCGAGCAGCCAGATCGTGCCCGCGATCGGAAAATACCCGAAGCGATACATCTCTTTCAGCCGCCACGTGCCGGTGACAATCGCGAAGACAAGGCCGGCGATGTTCAACACCGCGAACGTAATCGCCTCGCTCCACGCCATCGTGTAGCAGACGCGGCGATACAGTGGGTTGGGTCGATCCTCGGTGAACCGGATGATGTAAGGCTTCGGCTCCACACCCGGCAGACTGCCGCGCAGCCCCGCGATCCCGGTTCCGATCAGGACGACGGCGAGCCACGTGAACAGCCGCGCGTCGAAGCCGCGCTCGAACAGGTCGAAGGTCAACGGCCCCGGCGCGATGAAGAACACGAAAATCCAGATCGGCCAATGGTTGAACCGGTAATAGAGCTTGTTGCGCTCGCGAATCTTTCGCTGCGAAGCGTATCTCGACGGGAATTGCGCTCACGGGCGTTTCTTTCCTCATGCGCTTTCGTGGGTTGTGAATGCTTCGGCGCCGAGGACCGCGTGGCGCCTGAGTCGCGAGTATACCCTGGCGGCGGGATCGGAGGGGTGCTGCCCCAGATGCCGCGCCGGAACCGCTGCGCCTCGGTCTCGGCGCGCTTCAGCTCGTCAAGGCGCGACAGCGGTTCCCGCGCCGACACGCGCGCGAGTCCCTCGCGCACGAGCACGGTGTTGATGCACTGGCCGTCCTCGGTCACCGCGTAAGCCAGATGCCGGTTGTAGATGTCGCGCGTCGGTCCCTCGGACTCGAGGCGGATCCAACGATTCAAGATCAATCGCGACAACTTGTCGCGCGCCTCGTTGCCGAACGGCGCCGCGGTGTCGAGACCGTGGCTCGTTTCCGGCGCGTCGATTCCAAGGAGTCGCACGCGACCGAATGTCGTCACGCCGATCGTGTCGCCGTCAATCACGGATTTCACGAGCACCAGTTCGGATCGATTGAGTCGTCCGCCGGCCGAAAATGTTTGCAGTGTCGCCACCGCCGCGGCGACGAGAGCACGCAGAATCTGCACGCACACCTCCATTTGGCGCGGGGTTACGGTTCGCGCGCGGCTCGGTGTGCAAGAGGCTCGCCGCGCGCGCGCAAGGCAGGAAAGGCTGGAAAGGCAGGAGGGGCCCTTCCTGCCCTCTTTATCCCGTGAATTTGTAGCCGAGGCCGTGCACGGTGACGATGAACTCTGGGAGCTTGGGGTTGGATTCGATCTTCTGGCGCAGGCCGGCGACATGGACATCCACCGTGCGGGTGAGCGGCATCTCGTCGTAGCCCCACACGTCCGACAGCAGCTCGTCGCGCGACAGCGTGGCGCCGCGATGCGCGATGAAATGGCGCAGCAGCTTGAATTCGCGCGCGGACAGGTCGACGCGCTCGCCGCCGCGCGTGACCTCCGTGCGCCGAAAGTCGACGACGACGTCGCCGAAGCGATAGGTCTCGCCGCCGGATTGCGCTCCCGCTCGGCGGCGCAGCAGCGCCTCGAGCCGCGCCATCAACTCGATGGTCTCGAACGGCTTGGTGAGGTAATCGTCGGCGCCGAGCTTCAGACCGACGACGCGGTCCACGACCTGGCCGCGCGCGGTCAGCATCAGAATCGGCGTGGTCACGCCACGCTGACGGACTTCGCGGCAGACGTCGAACCCGTTCATCCGCGGCAGCATCACGTCGAGCACGATGAGGTCGTAGCCGCCGCGCGACGCCTGCGCCAGGCCGGCCTCGCCGTCGCTCGCCGTGTCCACGCTGTAACCTTCGCTCGACAGCCGATCGGTGAGCGTCAGGCGCAGCCCCGGCTCGTCCTCGACCACGAGCACGCGCGGCGCGACGGTCATTTGAGATCTGATCCCAGATCTGATCCCGGATCAGATCCCGGATCAGATCTCGGTAGCGGCAGGGTCACGGTCACCGTCGTGCCGTCGCCGGGACGGCTGTCCACCTGGATGCGTCCGTGATGCGCGTCCACGACGTGGCGTACGACGCTCAGCCCGACGCCGGAGCCGCGGACCTCGGCGTCGATCGCGCGACGGCCGCGGTAGAACGGCTTGAAGATGTGCGGCAGGTCCTCAGCGTCGATGCCCAAACCGCGGTCGGCGACGCGGATGCGAACGGTCGACTCCTGTATCTCGGTGGCGACGTCGACCGTGGCGCCGCGGGGGCTGTACTTCACCGCATTGCCGACGACGTTCTGCACCGCCGACCGAAGCGCGTCGCCGTCGCCGATCACATGCGGCCCATCCGGCGCATCGTGGACGGTGATCGTGACGCCGCGGTCGTGGGCGTCAGCGTCGAGGCCGCGAACGGCGTCGGCGATCACGCTCCTCACGTCGACGTCGCCGCGCGACAGTCCATTCCCCGATGAAATCCCCGCGAAATCAAGGACGCGTTCGACCATGGCGCCCAGGCGCCGCCCTTCGGTTTCGACGAGCGATCCGTAGCGCTTGACCTGCGCCGGATCGCTGACCACGCCGTCGGCGAGGTTTTCGCCGGCGGAACAAATCACCGCCAGCGGCGTCCGCAGCTCGTGCGACACGGCCGCGACGAATTCCATCTGCTGGCGCGCCAGCCGCCGCTGCCGCTGCGCCGACAGGATCACCAGCCCGACGCTCGCCGCCAGCAGGCTCAGCACGCCGAGGCCGACTGCGATGTTGCGCCGCCGCGACGCGGCCACAATCGAATCGAGCGATCCGCTGCGATAGCGTGCACGCAGCTGCCAGGCGCCCTGCTCGTCGGCGGTGGCCGCGATCAGGTGCCTGCCGTCGGTCAACCCGCTCTTCCGCACGATCGTGATCGCCATGCGTTCCGTCGTGCGCAACCGCGGAAGGAATCGCGTAGGTCCTTCCGCCATCCGGGCGAGTTCGTCCATTCGCAGGTCGAACAATCCCACCACCACATCCGCCGTCGTCGCGCTGACTTCCGTCGCGCCAGTCTTGAAGACAATCGTCGACGGATCGTCGCGCCTCACGATCGTGATGAGGTAGTCGGAGGAATCAGCCTCGCCAAACTGTTTCGCCACGGCCGGCTCGACAATCTCGTGAACCAGCCGATCGTTGTCCAGGATGATGACGATCGATCGAGCGATGGCGACGGGATCGGTGATGACGGTCACCTGCCCGCTGTCCACGTTGCGCGTGATGCGAGGCACGGCGATGACCAGCGCGGGGATCTGTGCGTTGACCGAGTCCACCAGAAACAACGGCGTCGGCAGATTCGCGACGGGCGACGCCGGCGGCAGACCGGCCGGATGCTGCAGCACCCCTTTCAACTCCGGCGGCCACTCGGTCGGCACGAGGAAACCGCTCGCGGCATCGAAGCGCCGCGGCTGCGCGGACGCATCAGCGCCTTCCACAAGGTAAATCGCTTTCACGAGATCCGGATGCTGCGCCGCATCGCGCCAGCGCGTGCGCGTTCGCGATCGCCTTCGCCGGCTCCGCGTCGAGTCCCGCAGTGTCGGCACGGAACGCGGCATAGATCCGCGTCAGCTCGCCGTCGACCTCCTGGCCCAGTTCCGTTGCGCGCGCGCGCAGGCTCGTGCGCATCCGTTCGCGCTCGGCCTCGCTCACGGCTCCGAGCCAGCGGTACTGCAGCGTGCCGAGCACGCCGAGCGCCACGAGGAGGACCACCGCGGTCACGAGCTGCCAGGGAATCCGGCGCACGAGTCCACTTTACCGCGAAGCCTCGCGCGATCAGACCGCGCTTTACATCTCTTACAAAACGATTGCGGAGAGATAACAACTTGCCGCGGCGCCGAGCGTCATAGTGACAAGTGAAGTCGAGAGTCGACAGTCACGAGTCGAGGGTCGACAGTCAACACAGTCGCGAGTCGAAGTTCGACGCTTTCGACTCGACGACTTCGGACTGAGAACCCTCGACTCTCGACTGTCGACCGTGAACTACAGCGACTACAGGAGGACCAAATGCAGCGATTCATCGCGTTGTTGTTTTCATTGGCAATGACCCTCGGCAGCTACGCCGCGCGCGCCGCCGGTGATACGAAGGCGTCCGAACTGCTCGCGCAGGCGCGCGCGGCGCTCGGTGGAGAAAGCAAGCTCTCGAAGGTGCAGGGCCTGTCCTGCACCGGCACGGTGCAGCGTGCGATCGGCGATCGGCAGGTGACCGGCGACGTCACCATCGATCTGCAGCTGCCCGACAAGCTGCTGCGCAGCGACAGCATCAGCCCGATGGGCGATGCTGCGCTCGTCGTGACCGAACAGGGCATCAACGGCGAACAGCTGCTGCGGCACTCGAAGACGTTGAACACACCCCCGGCGCAGTCATCCGCGTGCCGCCACCGCCGGCGCGCGGCAGCGAGGCCGAAGCGCAGGGGCTGCGCAACTCGCGGGCGGAGCTCGCGCGGCTGGCACTGAGTCTGCTGCTTGCCGCTCCGCCGTCGATGCCGCTCGAGTTCAACTTACGCGGGCGAAGCCGAATCGCCGGATGGCAAGGCCGACGTCCTCGACGTGACCGGACCGAGCAGCTTCGCCGCGAAACTGTTTCTCGACAAGGCCAGCCATCGGCCGCTGATGATGGTGTATCGCGGCGTCTCCCCGCGCGTCGTCGTGCAATCGCAGCGCGGCGGCATGCCGCCGGCCGAACCCGCGCGCACCCCCGCCCGTGCCCGAGCAGGTGGACATCAACATGTTCCTCGACGACTACCAGGCCGTCGACGGCGTGATGTTGCCGCATCACATCACGCGCTCGGTGGACGGACAGCCGAGCGAGGACATCGTGTTCAAAATGATCAAGGTCAACCCGGCGTTCAAGGCGGACACGTTCACAGCCAAGTAGGGCGGGCTTGCCCGCCGTAGCTCGCGGGCGAGCGAAGGCGGGTGGGGCAGGCAGGGCGGGTAGGGCAGGTAGGTTCAGCCATGAAAACGTTTGTCAGCTTTCTTGTTTTTGCGCGTGGTCGATCGGAGCGTTTGCTCAATCGCGCACCGACGCCACGTTGAAGATCACCGTCGTCGACGAGAGCGGCGGTGTCATTGTCGGCGCGCGGGTGGACGTGAAGCCGCTTGCGGGCGGCGACGCCGTCACCGCCGACACCGGCGGGCGCGGTGACGCCACGTTCGCCGCGCTCGTGCCCGGCCGCTACGCCATTCACGTCGAAGCACCCGGGTTCGAGCCGGGGACGTTCGCGACGTGCGGCTGCGAGCCGGCGACTCGCGACGCGAGATCAAACTCGACATCGCGAGGCTGGCGGAAAGCGTCAACGTCACGCTCGACGGCCGAGAACGCGGGGCCGACCCGCGCAGCGACGCCTTCGCCACCGTGCTGGGCGCCGCCGAAATCAACGAGCTGCCCGACGATCCCGACGAGATGGAACGCATCCTCAAGGACATGGCCGGGCCGGGCGCGATCATGCGCGTGAACGGATTCCGCGGCGGGAAGATGGCGCCGAAAGATCAGATCGCGCAGATCCGCTTCCACCGCAACATGTTCGCCGCCGACTCGCACGAACCGGGCATGGTGTCGGTGGACATCGTGACCAAACCGGGATTGAACGCCTGGCGGGGATCGTCCACGCTCGGCTTCCGCGGCGACGCGCTCAACGCGCGGAACGCATTCGCGCCGACGAAAGGCGACGAGCAGAACGAGCGAGTCGGATTCTCGCTCAGCGGACCGCTGTGGAAAAAGCACACGTCGCTGTCGCTGTCGGTCGACGGTGTCGACGCCTTCGACACCAAGACCATCGTCGCGGCGCTGCCGTCCGGGTTTTCGCGGATTCGATCCGCAAGCCGAACGAGACGCTGAACTTCTCGGCGCGCATCGAGCACGCGCTCACGCCGGCGCAGCAGCTGCGGGTCGAGGCGCAGCGCAACCACACGTTCACCGACAACCTCGGCGTCGGCGACTTCGACCTCAGCGATCGCGCCTACCGCCAGACGCGCGCAACGAATGGCTGCTGCGCGCGTCGACGGCCGGATCGATCCGCAAGTCGCTGTTCAACGACTTTCGCTTCCAGGTCCGGGCCGAGGACACCGGACTGGGCGCGCGCAGCCAGGCGCCGGCGGTCCTCGTGTTGAACGCGTTCAACTCCGGCGGCGCGCAAATCGACGGCAGCCGCGGCGCCACCACCGTCGAGATCTCCAACGATCTCGACATGTCGCGGGGCAAGCACGCGTTTCGAACCGGTCTGCAGTTCGAGGCGGGGCGCTACCACAGCGACGAGCGGCGCAACGCCTCGGGGACCTTCACGTTCGCCGATCTCACCGCGTTCAACGCCGCGCGGCCGACGACGTTCACGCGGAATGTGGGATCCGCGGGTGAGTCTCACGCAGGCGCAGACGGGGATCTACTTTCAGGACGATTACCGCGCGCGAAAAGAGCTCACGCTGAGCGCCGGCGTGCGCGGCGAGTTTCAGTCACATGTCGGCGGCTTCCATCTCGGCCCACGCGGCGGGCTGGCCTGGTCGCCGCTCAAGAGCGGCAAGGCAACCGTTCGCGCGGGCGGCGGGATGTTCTTCGACTGGTTCGACGCGCTCAGCTACCAGCAGGCGATACAGCTCGACGGCTCACATCAGCAGATCGAGACGATCGTGGCGCCAGGCTATCCAAACGCATCAATCGGCGGACAGTCGCTGCTGTTGCCCAACGGACGCGTGCAGCATCGCACGCGACCTCGAGCAGCCGAGGCTCTTCGAGACCAGCGTCGGCCTCGAGCGCGAACTGCCCGGCTCGTCTCGGCTGAATGTGATGTACATCCGCCGCCACGGCTCGAACATCTTGCGCGGCGTCAACGTCAACGCGCCGGCCGCGAACGGTGTGCGACCGGATCCCACGGCCGGGCACCATCACCGACATCTCGTTCGACCGCGTCATCGTCGTTCGACGGCCTGAGCATCAACTTCAATTACATGAATCCGCAACGCCGAATGTTCCTGGCGGCGAACTACTTCCTGTCGCGATCGATCAACGAGGGCGACGGTCCGTTCAGCCTGGCGGCCGATGCGTCGAACCTCGCGGCCGAGCGCGGCCCGGCCCTGGGGGACGCGCGTCACCGCGTGATGGGCTTCATGAACATGCCGCTGTGGGGACGCCGGCTGTCGTTCGGTTCGTCGATTCGCGTGCAGTCGGCGCTGCCCTACAACATCACGACCGGCCGCGACGATAACGGCGACACGATCAGCAACGATCGGCCGTCGGGTGTCACGCGCAACAGCGGCCGCGGCAGCGCGCTCGTGGATCTCAGCACACGGCTCGCGTGGCGTCTCGCCTTCGGCGGCGCCGGCACAGGCGGGACAGGGCGGTCCACAGATCCGCATCCTCCGCGGCGGCGGCGACAGCAATCCGCTCGGCGATATGCCGTCGGGCGACGGCACCAAGCGATACGGGATCGAGCTCTACGCGCAGGCGTTCAACCTGCTGAACCACGTGAACGCCACGACGTTCAGTGGCGTGGTGACGTCGCCGTTCTTCGGGCGGGCCACGGCCGCGGCGCCGCCGCGCCGGGTGGAAGTGGGTGCGCGCTTCTCGTTCTGAGAGGTCCGGCTAAAGCCGGACGCCACGCACCAAAAGGATTTCCGGGCATTCGTGGCGTCCGGCTTTAGCCGGACCTACTACACAGTCGATACAACGCAATGCCAGCCGCGCCGGCAACGTTCAGCGAATCGACCGCTGCGCTGATCGGGATGCGCACGGACACGTCGGCGACGGCCATCAGCGCGGGCGGGAGCCCCGCCCTTCCGCACCGAACGCGAGCGCCAGTTTGAGTCCGGCGGCGCGTGCGGCAAACGTATCGAGAGGCTCGGCCGTCTCGCTCGGCGTGAATGCGACGAGCGTGAAGCCGGCGGCGCGCATCCGTTCCAGGTTCTGACGACCACCGCCGCAGCGCGCAAAAGGTACGCGCAGCACCGCGGCCATCGATGTTCGGATCGCCTTCCGATAGAGCGGATCGCAGCTGTCATGGCTCAACAGCACGGCATCCGCGGCGAACGCGGCAGCGTTGCGGAACACGCCGCCCACGTTGTCCGCGTTCGCGACGCCGTCCAGGACGATCACGCGCGAGGCGCCCGAGGTGACCTCCTCCACGCTCTTGAGAGGCGGCCGCTCGACGAGCGCCAGGCAGCCGCGATGGATGTTGATACCGGTGATCGCCTCGAAGTCGCCGGTGTCGATGACGAACACTGGAGTGGAGGGTCGAGCCGTGCGAGCAGCGGCTCGAGCTCGCGGTGAGCTGACTGATTCAGCAGTAGCGACCTGACGCCGCACCGGGGATCCTCTGAGCACCCGCCGCACGACCAGCCGGCCTCAGCGATGAACACGCCATGCGATTTAGCCAGATCCGGGTCGCTGACCGCGCTGATACGGCGCGAGCGCGGGATCGTCGGCGTGTGTGAATGTGGGCAACCCGACGATCTTCGGTGCGTTCGCGCCGCCGTGGCAACGAGCAAAGGCATCACCACGGAGGTCACGGACACAAACGGAATACACGGCTTTCTGTACAGAGCATTTCCGTGTCCACCGTTCGTGTCTGTGTCCTCCGTGGTGTTGCCGCACTGCAACGAACAAGTTGTCAACGGTTCGCCGCAAACCGCCGTCTAACCGCCCGTATGCGTCACCTCGCCCGCGACCTCCGCTATGCCGTCCGCGGCCTCGGCCGTTCTCCTCTTCACCGCGGTGGCGCTCTGCCTCGATCGCGCTCGGGATCGGCGCGAACACGGCGATTTTCACGCTGGTTGACGAGGTCCTGATCCGGATGCTGCCGGTCAGGAATCCCGACGAGCTCGTGCTGTTCAACGGCTCGCGCCACAACTACGGCAGCAATTCGGGCGGCAACATGTTGTCGTTTCCGATTTACGAGGACTTTCGCGAGAACTTCGTGGACAGGGACGGCGCACCGGCGATGCCGCGGATCAACGCGACGCTGCCGAACCCCGGCGCCGACGCCGAAAGTCTTCTCCGGCCTGTTCGCGCGCCGCTCGATGGCGATGGTGGTCGGCATCGACGGGCAGAGCGAGCGCGTGCCCGCCGAAATCGTGTCCGGCACATACTTCCAGGTGCTCGGCGTGGGCGCCGCCCTTGGCCGCGTCATCACGCCGGACGACGATCGCGAGCGGCATGCGGCGGAACGGTGGCGGTGCTGAGCTACGACTACTGGCGGACGCGCTTCGGCGGCGATCCGAACCGTCCTCGGCAAAACGATCATCGCCAACAACCACAAGCTGCACGATCGTCGGCGTCTCGCAGGCCGGGTTCGACGGCGTGGACATCGGCTACGTCCTCCAACCTGCGCGTCCCCGTCTCGATGAAAGCGGAGATGACGCCAAACTGGGACGACATGGACAACCGCCGCAGCCGCTGGGTCAACGTCTTCGGCCGGCTTGCCGGGCGTGACGCGCGAGCAGGCGCTCGCCGTGCTGCAGCCGCACTTTCACGGCATCCTCGAACAGGAAGTGCGCGAAGCGGCATTCAGCAACACGACGCCCTTACATGCGCGAGCAGTTCCTGAAGGGGACGATGGATCTGCTGCCCGCCGCGCAGGGACGCTCTCCCATCCGCCAGCAGCTGTCGCAGCCCCTGCGCATGCTGCTCGGGATCGTCGCCGGCGTGCTGCTCATCGCATGCGCGAATGTGGCGAGCCTGCTCATCGCGCGAGCGGCGGCGCGGCAGAAGGAAATCGCCGTGCGGCTTGCCGCTCGGCGCCAGCCGCGGCCGCATCGTCGCCCAGTTGCTCGTGGAAAGCGTGCTCCTCGCGGCAGTCGGCGGACTCGCTGGGTCTCGTGATCGCGTCGTGGACCGTGCGGTTCCTGCTCGAGTTCCTACCGACGTCGGAAACGCCGCACGTGATCACCGGCGCGCTCAACTATCGCGCATGCTCGCGTTCAACCTCGGCCTCGCGCTCGCGACCGGGCTGCTCTTCGGCCTGGCGCCGGCGCTGCGCTCGACGCGACCGAGCCTGGCGACGACACTCGAAGGATCAGGGTCGGATCGGTGGTCGGCGGCGGCGTCCGTTCTGCGCAAGGCGCTCGTCGTCGCGCAGGTGACCATATCGGTCGTGCTGCTGATCTCCGCCGGGCTGTTCATCCGCACCTCCGCAACCTGCGGGTGCTCGATCTCGGCATCAAGCCCGAAAGCATGATCGCGTTCAACCTCGTCGCCGGCCGCGAGCGGCTACGCGCCGGACCGCATTCCGCCGTTCTACAAGTCGCTCGTGCAGCGCTTGTCCAGCGAGCCGGGTATCCAGTCGGTGGCGTTCGCGAGCATGGGACTCCTCGAAGGCAACGAATGGGACAGCACGGTGACAGTCGAGGGATACCAGACGCAGCAGGGCGAGTTCGTCAATCCCGTACTGCAACGCAATCAGCGCCGGCTACTTCAAGACCATGGGCGTGCCGGATGCTGCTGCGGCCGCGAGTTCGACGCGCGCGCGACGAAAGGCGCTGCGCCGGCGGGCCCGCCCGGCGTCAACGACGGCCGCGCCAACGGCTACAGCCACGTCATCGTCAACGAGAGCTTTGCCAAGCAAGCATTTCGGCGATCGCGATCCGGTCGGCCGTCCATCATCGGCTTCGGTGGGCAACCCCGGCACGCCCACGCCGCTCGAAATCGTCGCGACGTCGTTCGCGATTCGAAATTTACACCGGCGTCCGCGACGAGATTCCGCGCACGCATGTGTTCTTCCCGCTGCTCGAGGAGCGGACGCCCTCGCCGATGGTCGCACGTGCGGACGACCGGCTGATCCGACGCGCAGCTTCAGCGCGCGGCGCGGCGAACGGTGCGCGACCTCGACAGCGAGCATGCCTGGTCTGCTAAACCTGCGCACGCTCGAGCAGGCAGATCGATCGGTCGCTCCGTGATCGAGCGGTTCGTCGCGACGCTGTCGACCGCGCTTCGGCGTTCTGGCCACGCTGCTCGCCGTGGTCAGTGCGCGTACGGCGTGATGGCGTCTCGCTGCGTGGCGCGCCGCACGCGCGAGATCGGCGTGCGCATGGCCCTTGGCGCTGTTCGAGGCGACGCCGTCTGGCTGGTGATGCGCGAGTCCTGATGCTGGTGACCGCTGCTGGATGATCCTCGGCTTGCCGCGGCACGGGGACTCGGACGCGTGGTGGTTGGCGCGCAGCTGGCCGGCGTCACGCCGAACGTGATCCAGCGACGATCGCAGCGGCCGCTGGCATTCTGGGCCGCCAGTGTCACGGGCGGTGCAGCAGGGCCGGTAATCCCGCGCTGCGCGCGACAACGCGTGAATCTCCGTGTTTGCGCTGAGCACGAGTAGCATTCAGCTCTCGGTCATCGTCAGCTTTCAGCTCTCGGCTGTGTGATAGCTGATGGCTGATAGCTGATAGCCGATTGCTTACCCTGCCGCACCGTCGGCTCCTGCGGCGACGGGCTGCCCGCCGTGGCGGCAGCGAATGGAGGAAGTCGTAGATCGCGCCGGCGTCCTCCGTCGTCAGGCGACTGTAGCAGTCCCACGGCACCGGCGACGCCGGGCGTACTTGCGGCCTCCTCCTCGAAACCGCGCCACGAACGTCTTCCGCGATCCGGGAAGCGCATCAGCGCGCTGCCCGTGAGCGGTGCCAGGTTGGGCGGCTTGAACCACACGCCGTGATCGACGTTGGGAAGCACGCGAGGCTCTGATCGCCACGCCGCCGGAGAACTCCGGCCCGTTCAGGCTGAACGTCAACTGATCGAGCGGCGAATGACAGCCACTGCAGTCGCCCACACTGCGGACCAGCACTGCCGCGCGCGCGCGTCGGCTGGGCCGGCGGCGACGTTTTGGCGGGATGAATCTCCGCATCCACACGCGCGGCTTGAAGGTCGGCGCGAGGTCTCTTGATCGCCTTTGCCGACCATCGTCCACTCTCGTTGTCGGGCACGGGTTGCGGAACAGGCTGCTGCGTGAACGCAGAAACGACACGATCGCTGTGGGAGGTCCTCGTCGCTCATGTCGGCGCATCGCTGCATCAACGGCTTGATCGACGCGCGTCCGTCGGGCTTGACGGAATAGCGCAGCATTCGCGCTGATCTGACCGTCCGTGTAGCGACCGATCCCGGCTTCCGGATCCGGCGTGATGTTTCGTGAACAGCGCGCCCAGCGGCGATGCGCGGCAAACTTGTATCCTCCAGCGAGCGGCGGTCGCTCCCCCACCGTTGACATACCGCTCGAAGACCTCTGACGAGGCCGTGTGGCACTCCACGCAGTGCGCCGGACCGAACACCGGGCTTACTCGCCGCGCGCGATCATTGCGGGATCGGTCGAGGCTCGCAGATCGGGCAGCGGCGCGTCCCACACGCCGATCCCACGTCCGCCAGCACGCACAAGGACAGGCCAGACGACGATCGCCCGCGAGGGCAATGCCGAGCCACTTGAGAATCTGAAGAAAGATGCGCAACACGCCGCGCAATTCTCGAAGCTCAGCAGTATCTTACGGGGTCTGACCCCCATCTCGAGACTTCAAAAGGAGATTTCGAGATGGGGGTCAGGACCCCCAAGGTCCCGCCCAACTCAGCAGTATTTACCGGGCGGCGAAGAACGCGCCCGGGCATCGCGATACTGAAAGCCGAGGCGCCGCGCGAAGCGCCGGATCTGCGTGACCGGTTGCTGGCACGCGTAGATGCACTGCGCGGGATCGAGACGATACGTCCGGATGAACAGCGACTCCAAGTCCGGCAGCGGCTTCCGGCACCAGCAGACCGGCGGACCCGCGCCAGTGCGGGCAGTATTGAATGTCGATCGGAACGTCGAGCGCCTCGCGCATGCGCGTGAATTTCCGGCGTCTGAGCCTGCTCGCTCGCGATGTCTGACGCCACGCGATACCGAGCACGCGCCAGCCCGACTCCGCGGTGGCCGCGCGGAGCGTCGCGGCCAGACGTGCGGATCGATTCCGGGTCGTCGCGACTCACACGACGATCGCGCGGTTCTGTGGCATGACGGATCACGTCCGCGCACGAACTCGACGCGATCGATCCGCGAGAATCGCCCGAGGGATCCGGCGGCTCCAGCTCCCGTTGGTAGCGGAACTGCACCCCCTGGCGGACGCAAGCGGTTCGCGTCTGTCTTGGCGGCGGCTCGCACGCTTCATCTCTGTCCGGACCGAGCAGACGGCCGTGGTAGGTCGTCAGCATCCGGTGCACCGCGTTCACCTGCGCGTCTCGATCGTGGTCGCAGGAGCGCCACAGACACCGGATCGGCAAGCCCGCGGCGGTCGCCCAGTTCACAACGGCCGCGCGCGACTTGCGCGACACGTAGGTGTTGTCGAGCACGATGCGGCTGTGTCCCTCGGCGACGAGCCGGTCCAATCCGATCAACTGTCCGCGCAGCGATCCGCCCTCGACGTCAACGACTCAGGCGCAAAACCTCGGCGACCAGAGTCCGGCGAACGTCGTCTCTCCCGGCGCCCGGGAGGTCACGATCAGCACGACCTCGCCATCCCTTTGTGGGGGCAGCGCACGCCGTTCGCTTGGCGCACTGCGTGCGCGAGGCCGCTCGATGATCTGGCGGTCGTCATCGGTCAGCTGACCGCCGGAACCTGGCGATCGTGAGACGCGGCGGTTTCCACGCGCGTCGGGCCCGGAATGGGCATCATGGATCGATCCATCAGCCACGCCAGCGCGATCTTCCCTGCGCCGTGGTCGGCCGACGCGCCGCGACCTCGGCGATGACCGATCCTTCCCGGCGACGTGCGCGTGGGTCCGCCGAGCGGCCGATAGGCGATCGAGCGGGATACCGTGTCATGCGCGCAGCCGCTCGCGCGACGCCGCTCAAGAGGTTGTCGTCATTTCAGAAAGCTCAACTCGACCTGCACGGCGTCGATCTCGGCGATCCGGCGCGCTTCCTCGATCTGGCTGACAGGTGACGTTGCACAGGCCGATGTCGCTCGACCAGCCCATCGCGCTTGCAGCGATGCGAGCGCGCACGCTGGTCGCGAGCGGCGTGCGCGGGTCAGGCGCGTGGAGCTGATAGAGCGCGATGCGCTCGACCTCGAGCGCCGTGCCGGCTGGCCTCGCAGGCGGCGACGCAGGTGGCGCGCGCGGCCGTCGGCGGCCCAGCGCGCCCTCGGCCGCGATGAGACCGCCCTTGGTGGCGACGATGACGCGGGGAGCGGTCGACCGTTCCAGCGTGCGCGAGCGCGCGAGCGATCAGCCGCTCGTTGTGCGTCGGTTTCGCGTCGCGTCGAGGCAATAGGCATCGGCGGTGTCGAGAAGGTCGACGCCGGCGTCGAAGCGCCGCATGCAGGACCGCGGCGATGCCGCGCGCCTCGTCGCGGTCGCGCTCGCGGTCGAGCGAGGCTGCATGCAGCCGAGCCCGATCACCGGCAAGACCTTGGCTTACACGCCGTAGCGCGTTATTAGCGCGGAGGCGGCCGACGAATCGGACGGCCCGAGTAGGCGCCGGTCGCTCTTGCCGTCCTCGAATACACGACCTGCCCGTTCACCCAGACGTCCTGAACGCCGACCGGCCTGCGCCTGCGCCGTGCCCGAAAGTCCGCTCGATCGGCCGACGGACGCCGGGATCGAACAGGACGAGGTCGGCGAAGTAGCCGGGCGCAATGCGTCCGCGGTCGGCAACGCCGACGTTGGCGGCCGCCAGGCTCGTCATCTTGCGCACCGCTTCTTCGACCGTGAACAGCTTCGATCGCGCACGTACGGGCCGAGCACCTTCGCGAAGCTGCCGAAGCCGCGCGGATGGAGTCCGGTCGACGTGTCCGTCGCTGCAGACATTGGCGAACGGCCACTCGAAGCGACCGCTCGACGTCGGCATCGGCCATGCCCTTCGGCGACGATGCCGGCTGCCTCGCCGCCGGGTTCCGCAAGCAAGCGCCATCAGCGATCTTGGCGAAGCCTGGCTGCGCCGCAGTGCCGCGACCTGCGCCAGCGTCTTGCCGACGTAATCGGGATGTCGCGCGGAAGCTGTTGAAGATGATGTCGTCGGCCAGCGACACGTGCGCGAGGACGAACTCGGTCTCGGTCGTCGTCCGCAGAAGTTGCGCTTTGGGTAGAGCACGCCGAGGTTCGACTGCCAGTAGTGTACGGATAGATGTCGGCGGTGAGCTGGACGCCCGATCGGCGCGCCGCGGTCGAGCACGCCGATCGACTTTTCAGCCTGTCCCCACAGATCGTGCATGCCGAGCTTGATGTGCGACACCTGCACCGGCATCTTGTTCGACGCGGCCGATCGCGATCAGCTCGTCGAGCGCGTCCCAGAACCAGCGGTCCTCGCTGCGCATGTGGCTGATGTAACGGCCGCCGCGCGTCGCCGGCGACCTTCGCCAGCGCCAGCACTTCGTCGCGGCGCGGAGTAGATGCCGGGTCGTACTCGAGGCCGGTCGACAAGCCCGAGCGCGCCGGCATCCATCTCAGCCTCGACGAGCGCCTTCATCCGCTCGACTTCCGTCCGCGGTCGCATGGCGCGCTGAAGTCTGTCGCCCAACACGCGGCTGCGGATGCGCACCGTGCCCGGCATACGACGCGACGTTGACCGCGACCGGCTGGCTCGTCGAGGCGTGCGAACAGTCGACGGCGAGATCCGATCCGCCGCCATCCTGCCCGACGACGATCGTCGTCACGCCCTGGCTGACCATCGCGAGCGCGTCGCGCGCGGTGTCGAGGCCGCGATCGTGATGGCTGTGCGTGTCGATGAAGCCCGGCGCCAGCGCGAGGCCGTCGGCATCGACGACGCGTTCGCCCGTCGATCGGGGCGTGAGCTGGCCGACGGCGACAATGCGGTCGCCGGCGATGCGGACGTCGTCGCGCCGGGACGCCGCGCCGCGGCCACGTCGATCATCTGCGCGCGCCGAATGAGCGTCGTCGTCTGCGCCTGAGCGGAAAACAGGGGGCGGACGCCGACGATGGCGGCGGCGATCGGCGCCAGGGCGATGGCCCGCGGCGATGCGGTGGCGATGCATCATCGCGATTCTCTCAGCATCGCTGGCGAAACGTCAGGTTGAAGCGCCCGGTCGAATCCGAGCTCGGGCGGTGCCGTGTGCGGAAGGATCCGCGACACGCCGTGATAGCGCAGGCGCGCGGGACCGCCGAAGACGAACGCGTCGCCTGACGTGCAGCGAGCGCGTTTGCACCGGCGTCGCGGCGCGGCGTGCCGCCGAACAGAAATCGCGCCGTGTCGCCGATCGAGACCGACACGACCGGCAGCCCGCGGCGATCGATGCGCTCGCATTCGTCCTTGTCCTGGTGCAGGCCCATGCGGCCCTCGGCGTCGTAGTAGTTCAGGATGCAGAGGTCAGCGATCGAGCGTCATGCCGACGGACGCGGCGAGTGCGTCGCGGCGAGCGCGCTTGAACTCGCCGGGCATGCGGCGGCGCTGGCTGGCCGTCGAAGTCGGACCGCGATCGGCTCGTAGCTGGCAGGTCTTGCCGTTCCAGTGGCGGCCGAGGCACAGCATGCGCACGTGCATCTGAGCCGCCGCCGCGGACGACGGGCACGTAGGCCGGGACCGTCGCCGTCGACGAGCGCGCGAAAGCAGTCGCTCGACGAGCGCTCGCTGACTCGTCGAGCGTCAGGTAAGCCGTTCGAGCTGGAATGCGCCGGGGCGCAGATCTCCATTCCGTACGTTACCATTCGTCGCTCGTGCAGAGGATTGTTCGCGCGCTTTGCTGTCTGAGCGTGCTGGCGGCAGCGCAGCCCGCGGTGGCGCACCCGGCGCCGTTCAGCTACGCCGATCTCCGCCTGCAGCCCGGCCTCATGCAGGGGCAGTATCGTCGCGCACATCTCGACGTGGCGCACGATCTGAACATCAGCAAGCCTGATCAGCTGCTCGATCCCGCGCGTTTGCGTCGCAGCAGTCGCGGGCGTTTGCCGCGCTGATGGCCCCCCGGTTGACGGTCACCGCAGACGGCCAGTGCTCGCGCCCGACTGGTCCGAGATCGACGTGATTCCGGATCGGCAGTCGATCCGCATCCATTTAGCAATACGCGTAACTGAACGAATACATC
>ERZ1370068.11235-contig-9867_pt1 | contig 48244 bp, 84 predicted proteins | sample MGYA00561227_ERZ1370068 | MGnify/ENA primary metagenome ERZ1370068 (study PRJEB38410, sample SAMEA6850437) | metagenome | study: Metagenomic assessment of the ecological functions of the soil: analysis of the soil microbiota associated with the... | reverse complement strand
GTATGCACGTTCAGTTACGGCGTATGTATTGCTAATTGAAGCGGGTCGGATGAAGCTGGATGATGTAAATCGCCGCAAGTGGCGAGCGTGGCGGCTTCAAGGAGCGGCTGTTCATTGCGTGGATTTAGTGAGGACACGGATAGCGTCACTTCCTTTCCAAGGTAGGCATCGGGATTCAGACGTAATAATCAGCAGTGAACACCGCCTGGCCGTGAACCGACCGCACGCAGAGCGTAGATGTGCAGGAGTTGAACTTAATAAGACCATCGTCACACCTTCGCGCACACCCTAAACGATTGAATCAATTGACACCGCGTCTGCCGACCCTATAATCCACTTCCCGCACCTCAAAAACCGCACAATTTTATATCATGCCGACGACGAAATTATTTTGACTGACAATGTGCCGGGCTTAGGGGCCGAGGCGGACATCGTCAAAGTGCGTCGCGGTTACGCGCGAAATTATCCGCTGCCGCGGGGCGAAAGCGCACGAAGTGACGCCGGCAAGTCTGCGGCAGCTGGAGAATTTGAAAGGAAGCGAGCCGAACGCGAAACGCGCGAGCTGAATGAAGCCGAAGAACTGGCACGGCGGATCAACAAACTGCGCGTGACCTTTAAACTTGAAACCGGCGAGACCGGCAAGGCTTTCGGCTCGATCACGGCGCAGGACATCGTGACGCGATTGAAGAACGAAATCGGGGAGGAGATCGATCGGCATAAGATTCATCTCGAGCATCCGATCAAGACCACGGGTGAGCACGAGGTGACGATCAAGTTGCATCACGACGTGACAGTGAATTTCAAATTTGAAGTGAAATCTGCGCTTGAGGAGCCGCCGAAACCGGCGGAAACAACCGAAGTCAGGGGAACCGGCTCCGAAACGAGGATTATTCCGAAAACGTAAATAAATGGCGAGCTCTCCAGAAACCAATCCCGAGAAGCCTCGTAAGACAGCGGGAAATGGCGCTGGCCGAGGCTCGGCGCAGGAAAGTGGCGGAAGAGTTTTTCAGAACTCACCAACAGGTTCGGCACTAGGATATTCACCGCACCCCGCCTCAGAGCGTCGAAGCCGAGCAGGGTGTGCTCGGTTCGATGTTGATCGCCCACAAGAGGCCATCCCCGAGTGCGTCGAGAAAATCAAAGAGAATACTTTTACGTCCCCGGCACACCAGACGGTGCTTCGAGGCTCCGGTCGAACAGTGGAACAACGGTCAGGCCATCGACCTCATCACCTTTACTCAGACATTGCGCGACAAGAACGTTCTCGAGACAATCGGCGGCGCATCATTTGTCACCAGCCTGTTTACCTTCGTCCCAACGGCGGCGAATCTTGACTACTACCTCGAGATTGTCCGGGACAAATATGTTTTGCGCCAGATTATCACCACCTGCACTGAAGGAGTGCGTCGCGCTTATGAGGAACAAGGCGAAGTTGGGCCGTTGCTCGACGAAGTAGAGCACAACATTTTCAAAGTCGGCGACGACCGGTTCAAAGGTCAACTCCTCACCATGAAGGAACAGGTGATGGACGCGCTCGCATCGATCGAGAAGCTGTGGGAGCGTCGCGGCGGGATCACTGGGTTATCGACGGGCTTCGTCGAAGTGGATCGCCCTGACCGGTGGATTGCATCCAGCCGAGATGATCGTCGCTGCCGGCCGGCCGAGCATGGGCAAAGACCGCCTTCGCGATGAACGTGGCGGAACATGTCGCAGTGAATCAAAAGAAGCCGGTCGCGGTTTTCAGTCTGGAAATGAGCAGCCAGCAACTTGTGCAACGGATGCTTTGCTCGCGCGCACGCGTCAATTTGCAGCGAGTGCGCGATGGCTTTCTCGGCGAGCGCGATTTCCTAGCTTGACCGCCGCCGCGCTCAAAACTGGCGGAAGCGAAAATTTTTATCGACGACAGTCCATCACTGGAAATTCTCGAACTGCGGGCCAAGGCGCGCCGATTGAAATCACAGCAGGATATACAACTCGTGCTGATCGACTACTTGCAGCTGGTGCGATCGCCGAGCAAACGAGCAAAGGAAAATCGGCAGCTTGAAATTTCGAAGATTTCCGCAGGGCTGAAAGCGCTCGCTAAGGAACTGAACATTCCGGTAATTGTCGTTGCACAGTTGAATCGACAACCGGAACAACGAACATGGCGGAAAGCCGCGGTTGAGCGATTTGCGCGAATCAGGATCCATCGAGCAGGATGCAGACTTGGTCGGTTCGCTGGTGCGTCCAGAAGTTTACGAAGAAGACGAGGAAGCGCGCGCGGAGAAAGAGGCGAGGCCGGATTCGATCATCGCGAAACAACGAAACTGGACCGGTCGGCGAAATTCCCTGACTTTCTTGAAAGAGTTCACCCGTTTCGAAGATCGCGCGCGAACGTGCGGAACCGGGGGAAGCGTTTTAACGTCATCCCGAGCGAAGTCGAGGGATCCTGACATGTTATCTTAAAGGTTCCGCAGGGGGATTCCTCGACTGACGCTCGAAATGACGTTAAAACGGATCGCTCAGCCTGGCCAGCCTGCTACTCATTGCCGCGCCGCCTCTGTTAATCGGCCTGCTCATATTCAGGGATGGCGTCGACGTCCCATTTTGGGATCAATGACGGGACTGCCCCGCTTTTTGAGAAAATGGCGGCCCGCACTCTGCGATTTGCCGACTTTTTCGCGCAGCACAATGAACATCGAATTCTTTTCCCGCGGCTGATTTTTCGGACTTGGAAGGCTGACGCATTGGGATGTCCGCGCTGAGCTTTTTCTGATTTGGTTTCTCGGTCTCGTCTGCCTCTTCAAATATCTGGCAGCTGATGTGGCGCAGTGGCTGGAAGGACTCCGGCTTCTGATCTTGTTTTCCTCCAGCGTGCTTCTTCTTTAGTCCCCTTAGTCGGGAGAACTTTCTCTGGGGATTCCAAATTGGATTTCTCCCTCTTGCCTGCGTCACGATATGCATCTGGCTGGACACCACGTGAGGCATCCCTGAATTTCGCCAATCATGCTCTGCACCGTCTGCACGCTTCGATCGCGAGTGGCTTGGCGAGTTGGTTTTGCTCGCCACGCCTCTAATGCTGGCGCAAACGCGATCAACTTCGTCCCGGAGATGGTGGGCCATCTGGATCTGCGCGTTTTTGTTCGAAGTATGCGCGTATTTTTACGGTTACGTGAGCCGAGACATCATCCGCCCGTGTGGCAAGCTCCTTAGCCATCCAGGTGCCGCCGCCGTACATATGTCCTGGTCTTTCTGGGAGGTCCTTTCACCTTCGGAACGAAATTGCCCCGCTGTCTCTTGGATTGGGAATGGGCGATTGCTCATGCTGCTACTCCTGATTTGACAGTTTACGTTTGGAGCAAACGCTATCATCGCAGCTTGCTTTGGCGAGGCTTTCGCCCTGGTTGATGTTGTCAATGGTAGCTGTAAGCGCCGCAGTCTTGACCATGATCGGACGATTGGGATTTGGACCCTAACCAGGCAAGATCTTCTCGCTACGTAACGTTCGCAGTGATGCTGCCAATTGTCGCTCTGCGTACTGAGTGCCAACGGTTTGTTCACACTGGTCTCGTTCGTCTCCCGCGCGCGGCCAACTGGTGACCAAAGCCGTGTCCTTTCTCCTGCCTATCCCGTTTACGCTCATGGCTTGCGCCGGCTTTCGCGGACCTGCCGCTCTGGCCCGTGATTAGGCAATCGCGCCTTTATGGCAAGGCGCTTGTTTCCTTTATCAATTTCGTGCCTGGAAAGGGGAACTGGCCAGGCATGTATATCCCTATGATGGCACAGTGGGAACGGCCGCTAACGCCCTGAATCGTATCGGTTATCTTCATCCCCCATTATTCCAATCAAATCTTGTCCGCGCCGTGGCAGATCCGGCGTCGAGTGGCTCCGCGCGCTTCGGGCAATTCCCCAAATTCAGGAGGAGAAATCGGGACGGATTCGACTCGGCGGACAAGCTTTTCTGCCGGACAAACGAGGTCCCGCTGACGCCGTCCTCATTACTTCACGATGACGCTGAGGGAGAACCGGTGATTTGCGCTATCGTTTCGCTTGAGAGCGCCTGGCCAGCTGTGGCACCGCGCCCTCGCGAACTCAGATTAAGGCTCGCGTGGGACTCTTCTGCGCTTCCGTCTAGATGGAAGCGGATTTTTCCCACAGATCGTCTTCCTGACGGACAAGAGTGTATCTTGAAGGCGTGGTCATACGATGCCGATGCGCGTCGGGCTTATCGTCTTCAGGGAAGCGCAATTGTAACTCGGTAGCGTCATGTCTCGATTCCAAGAACTAACGAGACGTGCGGCGCTCCGTGCTCTGGGGGAGCGCAGGCTGCCAGCCTGCAATTGCCGGCAGCTTGCCGGCAATATTCTTGCGAGTGCTATCGTGGTGATCTCTGATCCTGCCCCGGCAAGCTGCCGAGACTACAGGCTGGCAGCCTATGCTCCCCAGAATCAGAATCGGAGTCCACGCGGAAAGTGTTAAATCACGACAGCGAACGCGCAGCGTCGATCACATGCTGCGTGTCAATTCCGAATTCCTTCATTACTTCCGCTCCGGGTGCGCTGAGACCGAAACGGTGCAATCCGATTACTTTCCCGTCGAGGCCGACGTATTGATACCAAATTTCCGGCACGCCTGCCTCAATCGCGCACACGTTTGCGGAATTTCTTCGGCAAAACTTCTTCGCGATATTCCTCCGATTCGCGATTGAATCGTTCCATGCATGGCATCGAAACGACGCGCGTCCCGCGCCCAGTTTCTTTCGCGGCAGCGCAGCGCGTGCTGCAATTCGCTCCCACACGACATGAATGATCAGATCCAGCGGCGCGCTTTCGCGTTTCGCGATGTAACCGCCCGCGCAGAACGCCTTCGCGGCGCGCGTTGAACATCGATCTCGTTCAAAATCGGAACGACCTGTCGAGTCAGCGCAATGAGCGTCGGGCCGTCAGTTCGTTCCATCGCGGCAGCAAATGCTCCGGCCGTCTCCTCCGGGTCGGCCGGGCGAATCACATCGATGTTCGGCATCACCCGCACGGAGCTGATCGTCTCGACCGGTTCATGAGTCGGGCCGTCTTCACCGACTCCGATCGAGTCGTGCGTGAAAATGTAGGCATTGGGAAGTTTCGCCAGTGCTGCCAACCGAATCGAGGCACGGCAATAATCAGTAAAAACGGTAAAGCGTTGCACCTGAGGCGCGAAACAGCCCGTGATAAGAAATTCCATTCAGGATCGCGCACACTGCCGTGTTCCCGAATTCCAAACCGGATATTGCGCCCCTTCGGATTCTCGCGAGTGAAATCTTCGCCGTTCTTGATGTAGTTCAAGGTCGAGCCGTGAAGATCGGCGCTGCCGCTCATGAGCAGCGGCATCGCCTGCGCGATCGGCTGCAAGGCTTCACTGCCCGCTTTGCGGGTCGCCAGCTTCGCGTCCTTGGGAAATTCCGGAATCTTCGATAGAAGATCTTTCGGAACGTTGCGTTCGATCCCGTTGTCGAGCATTTTCGCTAGCTCAGGATTTTTATTACGCCACTCGTTGTAAGTTTTTTCCCACCGCTCGTAATCGGCCAGCAACTTCTTCTTGTGCTCGGCGAAGTAGGCGTAAGTCTCCTTCGAAACGAAATAATGTTCGTCGGGCAGACCGGAGTCCTTTGCGGCCAGCATCGACAAATTTCGCACCGGCCTCGCCATGCGCCTTGTAAGTGCCTGCAACTTCGGGAATTCCTTTCCCGATCAAACTGTGCGAAATGATGAAACTTCGGCCGGCCATTGTTGTTTTCTTTGCGCATTGTTGAGAGCGTCGAGAAATGCCTGCATATCTTCCTCGTTGATTTCCTGAACGTCGAAGCCGTAAGCCTTAAAACGCGCGCCCGTGTCTTCACTCTGGGTTGCGGTTGCCGGCGCGTCGAGCGTCACCGCGTTGCTATCGTAAATAAGAATCAAATTATCGAGACCGAAGTGTCCCGCGAAAGCACCTGCCTCCGAAGCCACGCGCCTTCTTGCATGCAACCGTCACCGGCAAGGCAAATTACATGCTGATCGAAAATCCGGTGCTCGGCAGTGTTGAAACGCGCCGCCGCCATTTTGCATGCGACCGCGATTCCGGCTGCGTTACCGACTCCTTGGCCAAGTGGACCGGTCGTGCATTCGACGCCCGGCGTGTCTCCAAACTCCGGATGGCCCGGCGTCCTGGAATGCAATTGCCGAAAACGTTTGATCTCCGACATTGGCAAATCGTAGCCGCTCATGTGGTAGCCACGCGTAAAAGGAACATCGACCCGTGACCGGCCGAGAGCACTGAAATAATCGCGGCCGATCCAGCGCGGGTTTTCGGGATTATGTTTGAGCGCGTAACCATAAAGGACGGCGCCGATTTCCGCGCATCCGAGCGGCAAACCAAGGTGACCTGATTGCGACGCCTGTACTGCATCCATGGCCAGGCCGCGCGCTTCTGTCGCCGCGCGCGCGAGAGCGTCAAAATTTAATTCCATAGCTCCATATAAATCGCAGCTCGAGCGCCGACAAAACGTTTTTACCACCTTGCATTCGCGACCAAATCACCGGTCATTGCGGCAGGTGAATCGGTCCGCATTGCTCCACATCGTCGAGCGCCTCGAGGGTTTGCTTGGGAAATCGCCTCGCCGCGATCCAAAAACCGGTGCTGCACGAGCTGACACCGCTGAAGGAACTTTTTTGCAACAACGCCCACCGCGTTTGCTCCTCGCTGGTTCGGGGCGCTGGCCAATGCCGCAAGTCGTGAATCTGCTTTTAATGGCGATGCCGTTGAGCCATCACGCCAGATGGTTTTCGAGATTTTTTCGGTGGCAGGATTTCGAAATCAAAGATCGCGGCACTGTTTCTGTGCTCGATGCCCGCGGCGCCGATGATGATGCGGAAAACTATTCGCGGAGAGCTCGGGCGCGCTTCAGCCGACGCGATAATCATTTGAGCGACGGGTCCGAAGGCCGGACCAAGGTAAAGAAAAGTGCAGAAAACGGCGGCGAATGCGTCCACTGGAACGACGCGGCGCGCAAAGACTCCGGGATTGTTGCGATTCACGTGGAACCGACTCCGGGCGCAGGTCACAACGGCGAGCCGGTTAAGATGGACTGGTCGGAAAGAATTCAGCCGCAATTGCACGGCCGTGTCTGGGGGCTTCGAGTTTTCCGGCGAAGCCGGTCACGGCGTGGCTGACCGGGCAGCGGCGCATCAATTGGTTTCCGTCCTCCGCGAAAAAGTTACCGAATGAATGTCGGGTCGAAATTGTGCGAATTTCGGGTGACCGGGGAGCGCAGCGTGAAATTGCAAACATTCTCATCAAATCAACCGCAAGCCATTTGCACCGCGATCGGTGCACAACCGATTCCGCTGGCCGATTTACCCATTCTTACGACCCTGCAACTGGTGATGGTTTCCGGAATCATGTATCTGAGTGGCCGCGAACGAAAGTCTGCGCGCCGCTACCGAATTTGTCGGGGCGATCGGCGCAAATGTCGGCGCGGGAGTGCTGTTGCGTGAAGGCGCGCGTGCGCTTCTGAAATTCTTCCCGGGCTGGGGAAATGTAGTCTGCGGAATGGTCGCAGGCGCCGGGACGTTCGCGATCGGACACGCAGCGTCCGCCTATTTCCTGAGGGCGTCACGCTGGGCGAAGCCCGTCGAACCTATCTGAAAGGGCGAAAGCGGCGAAAGCCTGCGGCCTTGCAGCTCAAATGAAAAAGCTGGCTGCCCGCAGGGATATCGCCGCGATGTGGGCCTTAGCCGCTTCGCTATGCGGCGGGACGTCGCCCAAAGGGCGACGGCTACGAAGACATCCAGCTGGCGGTCACACCTCGCCTGTGAATAACTTGTGTACAAATCGGTGGGCCTTTCTCGCATTTTGTTCACAGCTTTTTGTGAACAGTCGGTCCGTTTCCCGGCCGTTCTGGTGACACGCTCCGTGAACCTGTCACAAATTCGAATAGCACTCGCTCAGGCTAGCGTACGGCCGGCAAAAAACTCGGGCGAAATTTTTTGCACGATCAAAACCTCGCGCGCTGGATCGTCCAGCAAGCTCAGATTAGCGCTGAAGATTTTGTTTTGGAAGTGGACCAGGCCTTGGCGCACTCAGCGGTGAGATTCTGCGGCGCGGCGCGCGTTTGCTCGCGTTGGAAAAAGATGCGCGGCTCGTCGATTTCCTGCGCGAAAAATTTTCGGATTCGAAATGCGAGATTCGCCATTGCGATGCGCTTGATTTCGACACGCGAATTCTTTTGGCGGAGCGCAATGTGAAAGTGATTGGAAATCTTCCGCACTACGTTGCGAGTCAGTTACTATTGCACTTCGTTGATTTCCCAAGTCGGATCTCATTGGGATTGTTTATGTTACAAGATGAAATGGCGCGGCGACTCTCCGCGAAACCGCGAACTGCTGATTACGGCGCGCTCACCTTGCGACTGCAACTTCATCACCGCGTCGAGTATCTCCGAAAAATTCCGCGGACGGTTTTTGTTCCGCAACCCGAGGTCGCCTCGGCGATTGTTCGCTTCACACCACGCGACGAAAAGCAAATCGGGATTTCCGATTACAAATTTTTCGCGAGATTGTGAAGCACGGATTTTCGCAGCGGCGGAAACAACTGCGGAACCTGCTCGCGGCCGATGTCGGCAACTGGGAAGATATCGCCAGCAAAATTCGTGCTCCGTTGACAGCGCGCGCCGAAGAACTCTCGCGTGAACAATGGATCGAGCTGGCTAACCTGATCGCGCTGGATGATGTAAAGTCAGCAGCGCAAGCGGGTCCTGAGCGCTTTCCGATTGTTGACGAAAATGATCGGGAAATCGGCAGTGCTAGCCGACAGGAAGTCCATGAGAATAACTTCCGCCATCGCGCCGTCCACATCCTAATTTTTAACGGGACCGGGAATTACTTCTACAAAAGCGTTCCCCATGGAAAGACCGACATCCCCTGCTCTGGGATTCGAGCACAGCCGGTCACGTGGAAGCTAACGAACAATGCGATGAAACCGCGGACCGCGAACTAGATGAAGAACTAGGCGTCACCGCACAGCTCCGACCGATCGGCAAGCTCCCGGCGTCGGAAAAGACCGGACAGGAATTCATCGTCGTCTATCGCGGCGAGCATAACGGGCCGTTTCGCTATCCGTCAGAGGAAATTAGCGCGGTCGAGTTCGTTCCGGTCGATATCGTGGAGCGATGGGTAGCAAATAAGCCGGAAGATTTTGCCCCGGGGTTTCTGGAATCCTGGCGTTTGTTCAAGCCAAATCCCGCTCAACAAGGAGCGGTTGTCTCTAGCGCCAGTCCGGCTCGGACCTACCGACCTCCCTGAGGGGCGACTGGCAAGTCGCTAACTAGATTGCCAGATTAGAGCGATTAGAAATCGCTGTTTTCCGACATCAGCAGTCGGAGACAGCAGCTCCTTGTCACTTCAACCCAACCAAATTCGGTTCTGGTAGATTCCAGCTTTGCCATTTCGCCGCATAATCCGCCCTTGTCAGCAACGCGTAACAGGGATGTTTGGGCGCACGCAACCAGCTCACAAGCCGCACCAGATCCGGTTCAGCCAACGTCGTGCAACCGGTCGTTGGCCGATTCACTCCACGACGAATGTGAAAAAGATTGCACTGCCATCGCCGGGCACTGGCGGATCGGAATTGTGTCGAATTTCGATCAGCCAGCGATAAGCAAAATCGCCGCCTCGCATTTTTTCGTGGCTATAATTATCAGGCGGATTCCGCGGGTCGATCACGATATGCCGATTGTAATTAGGCGAACGCGGATCGTCGCTCCAGACATCGGCTTCGGTCACCTGATGAAATGGATAGTCTGCTCCCGGTGGCAGCGCGGCATCATAGGTAAAAACTTCGCCGATTCTGAAAATGCCTGCGGGCGCTCGACCATCTCGCTCATGTTTTCGCAGGCCAGGTTCATCCTGACCAACGATCCCACTCCCCCAGGCCAGCCCATTTTTCCCGAACAAGGCCGGCATTGGTCCAGCATTGGCGCGCCACTTGCCACCGATCTTATCCAGGAGATACAAACGCCCATGCACGGCATTCCAATCGGGCGCAAGGGCGACAATGAGTTGGGCACAATCATCCGGGAGCGCGGCGGCATAAGCGTTGCTCGCGATTGAAAACGCGATTAACGAGATGAGAAGTCGTTTGTAATTCACCTAAACTGAACCCAACCGCGCCCAAGCTGCACGGGTTTCTTCAATGAGACAAAGATTAATCATTTGCGCGACGCTGGTTGTTCTGGTTTTCGTTGCCCATGCTCCGGCGCTGCGGGCCACATTTGTCTGGGATGATACAGCTCTGGTATTGCGCGATCCGCTGATCCGCAGTTGGCGACTGATTCCGGAAGGATTTCATCATTTTCTCTTTATCGATGCGACCCTTCAAATTTTTATCGACCGCTCCAGCGGCTGGCTTACACGCTGGAATATTGGACGTTCGCCTTCCGCCCCGGCCCGTATCACTTCACGAATATTTTACTGCACGCCGCCGCTGCGATCGCGTCCTTCGTTTTCGCGCTCACGCTGCTCAGGTTCTACGGAATCGTTGAGCGACGAAGTGCGATCATCGCGGCTGTTGCGTCGCTGGCGTGGGCGCTCCATCCGGTCCTTTCCGGAGTTGTGGATTACGTCGCCGGCCGTGCCGATGCACTGGCCGCTCTGTTTGGGTTCGCAGGCTTATATTGCCTGATCCGGGCGCTCAGTCTTGAGCGAGGCGTGCCGTGGAAATTTTATGTGCTCAGCGGCGTAGCGTTACTCGCCAGCGCGCTCAGTAAGGAGAGCGGTCTGGTTTTCGCCTGTCTCGCTATCATGTTAATCCTATTGACGAAGAAGTGGAAAGCGCTTCCGGCATTCGGAATTACTCTTATTTTTGTGGTCACCATCTACGCAACGCTGCGCAATCAGGTGCCGCCCGTCGAAGTGCCGCAGCTTTCACCGCCAGCGCCGGCGCTGGTCCGTCCCATCATCGCGGCGCGAGCGCTCGCGGAATATGCCGGGGTTGTGATCGCGCCGGTGAACCTGCACATGGAGCGCGATGTCGAGAACCATCCGTGGGGTTATAATCCGGCCAGTCTGACCGCGCGGGCGTGGCGCGAACTACAAACGCTCGCCGGCCTTGTCATTCTCGGTATGCTGCTGTGGTGGATGTGGCGCGCTTGGAAGCGTGAGACGGCAATCTTCGCGCTTCTGATTTGCGCAGCGATCTCGTATTTGCCGGTCTCCGGTCTCTTTTCGCTGAACGCAAACATCGCCGAGCATTGGATCTATGTCCCGTTAGCTTTCCTTGTCCTGGCCATTGCCCTGCAAGTCGCGACAATCATCGAAAGGAATCGAGCCGCTTTTTCCTGGACGATCGCAATCGCTACCCTGTGGATAGTTTTTCTCGGGTGCGCACATTCTACCGCGCGCAGGATTGGCATGATTCGCGAACATTTTTTACCCGCACGATTGCGGCCGGTGGCGATTCCGCGCGCATGTTAATTAACCTCGGCGGGCTCGAGCTATCGGAAGGCCACCTGGAAAAAGCCGAAACGCTGTTCCAGCGCGCCCTGGCGAAAAATCCCGAGCAACCGTTCGCTTTGCTCAATCTCGCTGCCGTCGCACTGAAACGAAACGACCTCAAGACGGCACGAGGCTTTCTTGAGCGCGCGCAGAAAAATCCGGTGAGCCTGGCTCAGGCGGAAGAGATGTTGGCGATGGTGGAACAAAAGGAGAAAGGCCAGATTAATCCTGCTGCGTCTGCACCTAGCTTCGCGCACCGATCCGCCCTCATGGGCCATTATGCGGCGCTATCTCGCCGGCCTGGCCGTGAGCGGGCAGTTGCCGGAAGCCGTAGCAGAACTGCAAGTCCTGCTGAAAACGGAATGGTATCGCGCGGAATCCCGGCAATTGCTCAGCGAATATCTAACGCGTCTTGGACAGGTCGAAGAAGCCGCCAAGGCGATGGAACAGGCGCGCGCTTTCGATGTTCACCTGAGGGATCGCTGATCCGTATTTAGGTCTGTCGCCCTACAACCGACTGACAGCGGCGAAAGCGCGAGTGAGCGCAGGCCGGCCGACATCACAAAACGACTGAGGAAGAAACCACCGACGAAACCGGCAGTTCAAAAAGAGCGAACGGCACAGGGAGAAATCTGCGGCTGAACCAACTGCTACCCCTAACGTCGCTTAGTAGAAATCGGAAAATGCGGGAAGGACACCTTCCCGCGTTTTTCAGCACTCTAGTCATCCTCTATTTCCAATCAATTCGATCTTCTCGGTATCTGACGGCAGATATTCTTGCGCCCCAAAACCACAAACTACCGGCCATAACCATCAGGACCGCGACTCCCCAGAGCGCGACGTTCATGTTCCAACGATCGCGCACCATACCAATTAACGGCGGAGAGGTGGCATCGCCCAGGAGGTGAATGATGAAGATGTTTAACGCGAATAGCGCTCGCGCGGACTGCGGGCGGCGTCACGTTGGCGAGGCGCAGTATTGGACGGCCGGTATTGAAGAAAAGAAGAAGACCGCGATGAAGACCATCAACCAGGCCCACGGGAAACGAACATAGATCAGACCGATAGTCGCGGGAACGGAGAGAGCATTCCCATTCCCGAAACCAGAAAGTAGGAACCGGCAAAGCGTTCCCGCAGCTTGTCGCCGGCCCAGCCGCCACAAAGCGTTGCAAAGCAAGCCGGCAGCCGCGAGTGATGGCGCCGAAAGTTACATCAATGTTTCCTAACAAATTCTGGCTCGGCGGAAACTCGGCACCACGGTCCACAAAAATATAGTCAGGCATCCATGCGGGAGAATCCGCCGATGGCAAACGTCATTACCGTCATCGCCGCGGTATTAAGGACATAAGATCGAATCCGAAAAAGGCCGCGATAATCTCTGAGCGGTGGTGGGCCTTTCTGCTCGGAAGTTGCCCGCGGATCGCGCAGGAAAAAACACAACGCTGCCAGCAACAATCCCGGCGGCACTACCAGATAGAAGGCCCAACGCCAACTGAGAAGATCAGCAATTTTTCCTCCATACGCATACCCCAGCGCGCTGCCCACCGGAATCGCGACGTAAAACCACGCTAGCACGCGTCCTCTTGTCTTAAGCGGATAGAGATCGGCAACTGATCGTGGGCGCAGCCGGTCCGTAACCCGCTTCTCCGATCCCAACGAACAATCTTTGTGCAAAGCAGAACCCCAAACGAGGTGGCCAGACCCGACCAGCCGCTGGCCAAACTCCAGAGCGCCACACTCGTTCCGGATCAAAATCCAACGCGAAAAACGATCGGCCAGCCAGCCGAAAATCGGCGCGGTGAACATGTAACTGATCAGGAATGCCGTGGTCCAAAGACCGGCCTTACCATTTTGATTGGGATCACCCGCCAGAAATTCGTGCTTGAGCGTCGGCAAGACCGACGCCAGAACGTAGCGATCGACATAATTGAAAAGGTTGATGGCGAGCAAAGCGTCAGGGCACGGGTGGCGGTGGATTTTCGCTCGCTCGTCATAACGCGATTGCAGAGTGAGACGGAGCAATTGTAAACGTAAAACGAATGTTGGGATATTCTCGCTTCTGAGCGTGCGGTCTATTTGTTTGGCTGCGGCCTTGCCCGGCTGGTTTACCGGGTAAAGGCGATCGGACTGGAAAATCTGCCGTCGGGCGGATTCCTGCTCGTGCCCAATCACATCACCTGGGTGGATGCGATCATCCTGCAGCTCAGCTTGTCCCCGACCCGTTCGATTCGTTATCGACGAGGAGTTTTACCGAAAACCGGTGCTGCAGCCGCCTTTGCGAATGGTCGCGCCATTCCGATCGACCGCCGTAAACCGCGCGAAGCGATTCGGCGTGCCACCGAGCAAATCGAAGCCGGCCAGATTGTTTGTATTTTCCCGGAAGGCCAACTTTCTCGCACGGGCACACTGGGACGGTTGCAGCGCGGATATGAAATGATCGCGCGCCACGCCGGATGCCAGGTGGTGCCAGTTTTTCTCGATCAACTCTGGGGATCGATCTTTTCATTTCGCGGCGGAAAATTTTTCCGGAAATGGCCGAAACATTTCCCTATCGCGCCACAGTCGCCTTTGGCAACTCGCTTCCGGCAGAGGAAGCGACGATCGCACGCGTCCACGAAGACTTGCTAAAGCTCGGCGCCGATTGCTTCGAGCAACGGCCGGAGCTGCGCCAGCATCTCGCGCGTCGCGCTCTCCGAGGACTCAAGCGCTCGCCTTTTTCCACGCTAGTGATCGATGGAATGGACGGTAGCAAATTGAGCTGTGGAAAACTGCTCGGAGTTTCCATCGCCCTGGGCCGATACCTGCGAAAAAATTTTCATGAAAAACGAATCGCCATCGTGTTACCCGCCAGCAAAGGCGCGGTCGTCGCCAATCTCGCTGTCGCGTTGGCCAACAAAATTCCAGTTGGCCTGAATTTCACCGCTTCGGCGGAGGCGATCGGCAGTGCCATCGCGCGCGCGGAAATCCAAACTGCCATTAGCGCAAGACAATTCCATGGACGATTGCCCAATCTCCCTGGCCACAAACCATAGTCTTTCTTGACGAGCTACTGCCGCAAATTAAAAACGCAGATTTTGTTTTGGTGGATCGCGTGGAATTGTTACCCCAAACTTCTTGTTAGCGCGCTGGCTTGGTTTGCCGCGACAGGGCGGCCATGAAGAAGCAGTTCTCCTTTTCACCAGCGGGAGTTCCGGTGAACCCAAGGGAGTCGTTCTTTCCCATCACAACGTCATCGGTAACGTAACGCAGTTTACTGTCATGCTTGATGCCCGCCCGGAAGATAGTCTTCTGGCTTCTCTTCCCTTTTTTCACAGTTTCGGCTGCACCGTCACCCTCTGGTATCCGCTGATCGAGGGCACGCCGATTGTCACTTACCCGAATCCTCTCGAAGCCGCAGAAGAATGCTGCGCTGGTCGAGAAATAGCACATTACCGTAGTGCTGGCGACGCCGACTTTCTTGCGCGCGTATTTGCGAAAAAGCCGAGCAACAACAATTGCGTTCGACACGGCTGGTCATCGTTGGCGCGGAGAAGATGCCGCTGGATCTCCTCGGAGAAATTTTTCGAGCGCTTCGGGAAACGGGTGATGGAAGGCTACGGGCTGAACGGAAACTTCGCCGGTTGTTTCCGTAAATCTTCCAAATCCGATTCCGGAGCGACCGGATGTTAAAGAGCAAATGCTCTATCGCCTCGGCTCGGTCGGAAAATGGCCGCCGGAATTGCTGCGGAGATTCGGAATCCCGAGACTAACGAGAAGTTGTCCATTTACGATAGCCGGAATGCTCTGGTTACGCGGTCCCAATATTTTTGAGGGTTACCTGAAGGATCCGAAACAGACGGCCGAAGTTTTGCACGATCGATGGCTAAAGACGGGAGATATCGGGCGTTTGGATGAAGACGGCTTTCTTTACATCGAAGGGCGGCTTTCGCGTTTCTCCAAGATTGGCGGCGAAATGGTGCCGCACGAGGTGGTGGAACAGAAAATCATTGCTGCGCTTGGTTTGGAAGGAAGCGAGCGCCGGATCGCCATTTGTGGAGTTACTGATGAAGCAAAAGGCGAAGCGCTGTTGCTCCTGACCGCGGAGCCAATCGAAATGGATAAGTTGCGCGCTGGCTTGAATGAAGCCGGCGTTCCGAATCTTGATCCCGAAACGTTCCGTTGTTGTAGAAAGCATTCCTGTTCTCGCGTCCGGTATAGCTCGATATTCGGCGATGCCAGGAACTGGCTACGAGCGAAATAAAGAATAGCTGACGCCAACTTCCCATTTGTCATGTCGAGCGTAGTCGAGACATCTCTGACTTTTTGAGAGGAATAGTTAGAGATTCCTCGAATTGCCGCTAATCCAGCCAATCCATCGTCTCTAGAATCTGGCGGAATTGGGGATCATCTACTGAAAACGCGGGCAACCATTCGCCGATTGGTTCGCGTCTCCACCACGCCGGATCGCCCGGCGGCGCGAAGTGATAGCCGATAGAGTTGCGCGCGAATGTAGTGCGGCGGTCTAAGGGGAAATGGATTGCCGCCTAGGAGAGAAAGCGTTCCAGGATCGTTGTGCAACAGTTTCCAGACGAAATGAAGCGTCCAGGGATATTCCGCGGGCGAACCCATGGCGGCGAACCAAATTTGCCAATCGATGCGCGGTTGATACGGGGCGATGAACGGAGGCCGCAGATCCGGATTACCCGGTTTGGCTTTGAACTCGTATTCCTTCCATTTGGTATCGCCGGTAATAATCGCGTCGTCGGTGCCTTCGAAAATGATCTTCGTCGCGTTCCTTCCCGACGGCGCCAAACGCGCCGTAGGTGTTAACCGAGGCTGAGCCGATCGAATGACGTGTTCATCATCTGCCGTTCGGAAATGAGATTGGCGACTGGCGCGATGCTCAAATACACGACCACGAGCGACAATCCGATGGCGATGGTGTTGTTGATACGCGACGGCTCCGATTCCTGCGCCGCACGTTCTGCGCGCGCTTAACGATCGGCCGTGGAAGAATTCGCCGAAGAAAGGTGTCATCAAAACAAGCGAGAAATGGAATGATAGTTACGTAATTCAAGAATGAGAGGTTGCCGCTGATGATCAGAGAATGACTTGAAAACTCACGAGCAAGCATGCCGGCGATGTGGCGTGCCTGCCGTGGCCCGAAGGAAAACCACGGGGACAATCAATTCAATAAAATGATTCCAGGCCGTACCGAATTTGTGGAACCAATGCGGCGCGAAATGCAGATACCGACTAATCGGGCTCGGGATCGGCTGCGTTTCGTAATGATAATAAAGACAGGTAAGATCGCGCCAACATGGATCACCGCGTAGCTTGATCAGACCGGCACCAATCATGATTCGAAAACCGAGCCAACGAAACAGCCAGATCACGAGCAGGGGCGGACGGCATCTCGGGAATGGGCGACCATCGAGCAACGGACAAAGAAAGATCGACAGGAACCCGGTCTCGAGCAATTGCGTCTCCCAACCATAGCCGTACCAAATTTGCCCTACGTGAATGATGGACATGACATCGCCCAGAGAATGCCGAGCAGAATCGCGTTTGCGTGAAGCCGCCCAGGACAACGAGCGAGAGGCCGAAACCAACCCAGGCAAAGATCGACAGACCCTGATCGGAAATACCGAACCAGAAGAGCGATGGTAACTGCAAGGCTGCGGCAGGACGCGAGCCGAAATGCGCCTGAACTCTTTCAAAAAATTGATTAGCCGGGGTTAAGCCGTGTTCGCCGACGAGGGAACGAGTTGCTGCGCCGCAACGAGAAATGCGACTGCATCAAACAAAACCAAGCAGCCGGAGGATGACGAATCTCGAGTGAGCCAGTAACAGTTCCTGCACATGGAAAGGCCTTTTCGTCAGCGCCATTGCTCATGAGCGGTCAGTGACGCATCAGTTGGGATCCCGGCTCGCGTTAGCATCCGGCGTCCAAGCAATCGAACAACGAATGGCAAAGTGATCGTAAGCGGCCTACGCTGTCCGTCGCCACGGAGCGGCGCTTGAGGAGCGCGACGAAACGCGGGTTCCGGAACGCATTGAATCCCCACTTCGAGTTCGACTTTCAGGCGACAAAGGCGCATATCGCGGTCTTGCGTACGCCTTTTTCTAACCAGCTGAAAGCCTCATCCTTCTCGCCCAGCGCACTAGAGAGGCAGGGCGACATTGGATGGCGAGGACGTAGCGTTGGCGCTGACGAGCGATTTTAGTTCCTGTAGCACCGCCCGTGGCCTTTCGCGCGCGTCGCCCGCCTTTACCAGGCATAACCAGTCATGTGACAAGTGGTTCCGAATTTGCCGCCGCGATAATTCCCATGGCCTGATCGAATCCTGGCAATGGCTTCGGAATATTTTCCCTCCGATCATAAGCAATTCCCATAGAACAGATGCGCGATCCAGAAACTCGGATCAGATTCGAGCGCGTTCTTCAACCTGGAGCCTCAGCTTCGTCGTTTTGTCTGTGCCAGGTGAAGGTGCGTAACCGTTGAGTGCGTTGATGATTAGAGAGAGCGGATCGAGCTCTGACGGCGCTGAGCACTCAGTCAGGTCGCTTCCTGATGGCAGGCCCGGTGACGAGAGCATCTGCGCGATAGGCGATGATGAGCAAAACTCCAGATTCGGATTGAGTTCGATGGCGCGTCTGGCTTCCCTTTTCCGCGGCAGACCAGTCCCAGTCAAACCAGGTGTGAATGAAAGCCAGGGTGAGCGTGCGGCTCCGCGAGCGACTCATCGAGCTCCAATGCCTTGGTCGCAGCAGCCTTCGCTTGCGGGAGGGATGTCTTTCGGCGGGCACCTCACCGGTCGGCGCGAGCGCTTCGATAAGCATCGGCTAATCCGAAGTAGGCCAGGGCGTAAGTCGGATCGAGGTCAATCGCCTTTTAAAAAATTCAATGCTCTTCGTAATCTCCGGCGGAGTGAGCTTGTTCCAGTGATAGCGCCCCGGTAAGATAAAGTTGATATGCTTTCGACGTTCTCGGTGTAACGTCGGGTCAAACGCTTGTTCTCTTCGCCGCTCAAACGCAACGCGAGTGCGTCTGCTACCTTCTGGAAATCGCATCCTGAACAGCAAAAACATCCGTAAATTTTTCGTCGAACGTGTTCGCCCACAGTGAAGATCCGTCCGCTACGTTGATCAAACGAGCACTAACTCTGATGCGATCGCTCGATTTCTGCACGTTACCTTCCAGGATCGAACTAACTTCCAATTCGCGTCCAGCGGCCAAAGGATCCTGGTCGAGGCCGTTATATTTACGGACCGAGTTGAGCGAGCGAACGACGATTTCCCGGATGTTGCTCAGCTTGGCAATAAGACTGTCCGCCATGCCCATTTCGAGCACCTGATCTCGGTTCTCGGGCACTAAAGGTTTGAAAGGAAGCACCGCGATTCGCTTTTCAGGAGATGACAAAGCGTTTGCCACTTTTTGCGAGTGACGGTGAGAAAATCCCCAAAAACCAATCACCAAAGCGCTCGTGACCAAGATCGCGCCAGTAAAGAGCAGCGGCTTTCGCAGTTTGGCGGGCTTAACGGAAGGCGTAGCTGCAGCTGTCTCTCTCCTTTTGAGCTTCTCGGGAATCGCGGGGTTACCCACCTCGTCGTTATAAAGATTAACTAAGCTGACCCTTGCGCCATGCTTTACTTCGCATTCGCCAAGTTCTTGTAAGTGCGGGCGCCATTGCCGATATTGCTCCAGATCCTCGGCGACACGCTTGAGAGAAGGATGTGGCCGGCATCGCCGCAATCCATCACACGCTGTGCGACGCTTGATGCCGGCACCGGCGATGTTCGAGCTGATCGTTTACGTCCATGATCCCGCTGACCGGTCCGGGCTATGAATGCCCATCCTCACCCTCAGTTCTGAATGGCTCCGCAATGCCTTACTGATTTAACGCGCATTTACGGGTGCTTCTGGCGTCGTCGAAAAAACGAGAGCTACGCCGTCGCCGGTTGGCACTCGAATCAATTTGCCGGAGGTTTCCGCGGTCCGGAAACGCCTCGGTGTTCCGGACAATCTGGTTTAAGGTCTCCGAGGACCTCATGTTGCTCATCGATCAGTCGTTTCAGAATAACCGACGATGTCTATAAACAAGACATGGGCAATCTCCAGTCGAAGGTCGGATTTCGGTTCGGGGCATGGAATCCAGATAGCTTTGTTAATCGAAGAACGTTAAACGCTCAATGCGGGGATCGATCCGTCTAATTCGGCAGGCAATGCGCACCGACGCGGTTAACGGCTGAATCTGTTGGGGATCAATGGTTGAGAACGACTGGCAATTCGGGTAAAAGAAATTTCTCGCCAGGGTAGCTCAGTGGTAGGAGCAGGGACTCATAAGCCCTTGGTCGGGAGTTCAACTCTCCCCCCTGGCACTCCCTACTCTTTCGGTTTCGAGAGGTAGGGCGCGAGATCCTTTTCGCGCCGCGAACTGCAGCCATGAAAAGAACGCCTTTGCGCGCCTCCACCGCCCCGGTCCATCCCTCCTGCTCGATGTAACGCCAGCCCTCGGAATTCCTCCGGCTTTCCGCTCTTCGAATCGCGCCGCGCAGAAACAGAAACAACTGCATTCGCTTTTCCGCCAGACTGATTTGTGCAACCTGACCGGCTTCGTCGTCATCAAAAACGCGGACACCAATCGTTCGCTGCTGAGAAAATCCCGGCGGCACATCGTAATGCTCCAGCCGGTATTTCATGAAAAATAAATCATTCAGTGTTCCGGCCTCCGTCTCCATCGGCTCGAATTCCGAAGGCCGAGTCGTCGCCGCCACGTTTAGCAATTTCTTCGCCGTCGCCGTGCCGGGAAAGCGTGCATTGTTCGTCGAACGTGATCCATGCGACCACCGCGATTACCACCAACGCGATTCCGATGGCGAGAATGGCGGGATGAAGAAGCGGTCTTTCTCCAACTGCGTTTCGCTCCCTCAGCCATCTTTTCGTTGGCGAACCATTCCTGGATTTCGCGCGAGACAGGCGTTGCCTGGACCAGTTTGGCAAGCGCTCGATCAAATGACTGCTGCGCCGCGAAATCGTCCGTTCGCTTCGCGCGCGACACGGCGGTCCGCATCCGCCGGTCAGGCGCTTTCACAGTGGCAATGGGCGCGCACTCCGCCAGTGCGCGGAGGCGCGCGACAAGCGCTTCATTCCTCCGCCGCCACCGGCACGGTTGCATTCAGCCAGGCCTGAAATTCGCGACGACCGGACGCGATCGCGCGCGACAAGTCGTGCAATTTCAGACCCAGTATCGACATCATTTTCGCGGTAGTTGAATTCATCGAGATAATAGAGAGCGAGAATGCTGCGCTGCGGTTCGGGTGCGGCCGAAGTCCAAATCGCCAGTTGTTCCGGCTCGAGCTGCTCGATTTGTTCGGGCGCGTGCGGTGAGATTTCACACGCTTCGTTTGTCTCCTCCTCCGGTTGGACGCCAGTGCGCAACGACATCGAGACAACGCCAGCGCGCTTCCCGAAAAACCAGTGGCGATCTGGTGGCGGCTCACCCTTGGCGGCGAGAAATGCCGCCTCGCGCACGGTATCCTGAAAATATCCTGGGCCTTCGAGGCCTCACCCGGTCATGAGGAAACAAAAGCGATAGAGCTGCGGTAAATTCGCCACGTTAAACGGGAAGCGAAGAATTTATGAAGCGCAAGCGGAGTCGATACCGACTACCGGATTGGTTGCCCACTAAACACGCGAAATCGTCGCGGCTTAAAGAAATCTGGAAGCCAGGAATCCAAGAAACATGCAAGTTCTTTCGGTTTGTTTCCTGAGTTCCTGGCTTCCAGATTTGCTTTCCTCACCTGTTTCCTGAGTAAGTAGATTTTCTGATTTATCCGCGGCTAAAACTTGGTCGCGGCTTAGTCCTCGTTTCGCGTAAACGGCGGGCGACTTCTCTGCATTGCTGCGGCTGTTGAAGGCCGAGATGCGGAAAAAACCTTCTCCTCGCGAGCCAAATCCGCTGCCCGGCGTGATCACGACATTCAGTTCCTGCAACATCCGAGTCGAACATTTGCCAGCTCGTTTTACCGGACGGCGTTTCCACCCAAATATAGGGCGCATTTGTGCCACCATATACTCGCAAGCCCGCGCGATCGCCGCGTCCCGCAAGATCCGCGCGTTGCCCATGTAGTGATCGATCAACCCACGGACCTGTTCGCGGCCTTCCGCAGAATACAAGGCTTCCGCGGCGCGTTGCACCGGATAACTCACGCCGTTTGCTTTCGTGCTCCATCGTCTGTGCCACAGTGAATGAAGCGGCGATTTCTTCCGATCTCGGTCTGTGCCAGCAACTTTTTGGTAAAACGGTGAATCCACATCGAACACCGGTGAAGCCGCCCGTCTTGGAAAAACTGCGAAACTCGATGGCGCATTCGCGTGCGCCATTGATCTCGAAAATCGAGTGCGGAATCGCTGAATCGCTGATGTAACCTTCATAGGCGGCGTCGAATAACAAAAGCGCGTTGTGTTCGCGCGCATATTCGACCCAACTCGCTAGTTGCGCGCGCGACGCCACTGCGCCGGTCGGATTGTTCGGGAAGCAAAGATAAATGACATCCGCGTGTTCGCTGCGGCGGTTCCGGCACGAAATTATTCTCCACCGTGCAGGGCAGATAAACGAATGCCTTCGTAGCTGCCGTCGGCGCGAACCGGGCCGGTGTGGCCCGCCATCACGTTGGTATCGACGTAAACCGGATAAACCGGGTCGGTGATGGCGACTTTGTTTTGCTCGCCGAGAATATCGAGGATGTGACCGCAGTCGCACTTCGAGCCGTCGGACAGAAAATTTCGTCGTCGCTGATGTCGATGCCGCGGTCGCGATAATCGAATCTGCGCGATTTTGCTGCGAAGAAATTCGTAACCCTGCTCGGGCCCGTAACCGCGGAACGATTCACGACGTCCCAGCTCTTCGGCTGCGGCTTTCATCGCGTCGATGGCCGCGCGCGGCAACGGCTCGGTCACGTCGCCGATGCCGCAACGAATCAGTCGTTTCGCGGCATCGGGATTCTGCTTCGCAGAACTCGCGAACGCGGCGCGCGACTCTCCGGAAACAAATAACCGGCCTGAAGTTTGAGATAATTCTCGTTAAGAAAAGCCATTGCTGTAGCGGCGGTCTACGACCGCCGCCTTAAAGAAACGGCGGTCGTAGACCGCCGCTACAGAAAAACGCTCAGTAATTTTTCGCGACCTCGTCCCAGTTCACGACGTTCCACCACGCTTTGATGTAATCGGGCCGGCGATTCTGATAGTTCAGATAATAAGCGTGTTCCCAAACATCGACGACCGAGGACGGGCGTATTACCGTCCATCAACGGCTGAATCCTGGTTCGGCGTGGAGGTGATTTCGAGTTTGCCGCCCTTGTTTTGATCAACCACGCCCAACCGCTGCCGAATCGCCCCACCCCAGCAGCGGCAAATTTTTCCTTGAACTGATCGAAGCTGCCGAAGGTTGATTTGATGTCATCGGCCAATTTGCCCTTTGGGCTCGCCGCCTGTGCTCGGGCCCATGATCTTCCAGAAGAAGAGTGATTGGCGTGGCCGCCGCCGTTGTTGCGAACGGCGGTGCGAATGTCTTCCGGGACGGCATTCAAATCACTGGATCAAATCTTCGACCGATTTCTTCTGCGAGCTCAGGTTTGATCCTTGAGCGCGTTGTTCACGTTGGTGATGTAAGCTTGATGATGCTTGGTGTGATGAATTTCCATCGTGCGCGCGTCGATGTGCGGCTCGAGCGCGTCGTAGGCGTAGGGTAATTATTGGTAATTCGTAAGCCATAATCTTTACTGCGTTAGATCGCTTTAGCGCTCTGAACAGGATTTATTTTTTGGAAGAGCGCGAGCATTCCGCCATTTCAGTCTGGAGGACTAGCGGAGATTAGCCGGTGGCGCAAGCCACCGGACTTGCACCTTCGTTCCGCGCCGCCCTTCCAGGGCTCGTTTCTTTTTGCATAGACCGGTGGTTTGCAACACCGGCTAATTTCCAACAGCCCTCCGGGCTTTAAGACCCCTGCGCTCAGTTACAGCGAAAAAGCTCCGCGGATGACCCAGGCCGCGCTCCGGTAATTTACGTAGGTGGCGAGGGCAAGAAGCGGGAAATTTTGCCGCGGCATGTCGTACTTTAAGTAGAACACGCTGGGGAAACCGGTGCCGGTGATTTGCGGTTCGTGCCAGGAGCCATCGGCGTTGCTGTGTCGAGAGGAGATAACGCAGACCCGCGCTGCACGCTCGGTCGATCGAGATCGCCACAGGCGCAAATCCCCATAATTGCCCAGGCCGTTTGCGAAGCCGTGCTCGTCGCCTTTGCCTTTGACGGTCGGGATCTTCGTAGGATGCGCACGTTTCGCCCCAGCCGCCGTCGTCGTTCTGGCAACTCTCGAGCCAATCGCGACCGCGCAGAATCCAATCCTCGGTCATGTTCCTGACCGATCGCGCGCAAGCCGCGCAACACCTGCCACGTGCCGTAAATGTAGTTCACGCCCCAGCGGCCCGTACCAGGAGCCGTCGTCCTCCTGCGTCTCTGATCAGATAGCGCAGCGCCTCGCCTCACGCTGCGATCGAGCGATCGAAACCGATGTAGCCAAACAGCTCGAGGCGTGCGCGCGGTCAGGTCGCTGCAGGTCGGATCGAGGATGGCGTTGTGATCGGCAAACGGCATGTCTTCCAGCCATGCCGTCGTCACGTCCTTGTCGAAGGCGCGCCCAGCCGCCGTCGCGGCATTGGAAGCTCAACTGCCAGGCGAGCGCGCGATCGAAAATACTTCGTCAGCCGCTTGCTGATCTTCCGGCTGAACCAGCCGCAGCGCCATCAGCACCATCGCGGTGTCGTCGGTATCAGGATAATAAACGTTGTTGTATTCGAAGGCCCAGCCGCTCGCTTCGGGATGCGGATTGTTCACCGTCCAATCGCCCCGGACGCGCACCTCCTTGCTCGACCAACCAGTGCAGCCGCCTTTGCAACGCGGGGTGTTCCGCCGGGCAGCCCGACTTCGGCCAGCGCGATGATATTGATCGCCGTATCCCAGACCGGCGAAAGACACGGTTGAATTCGAAAATCTTCCGGATCGTCAACGAACAAGTCCTGCGAAATCCTTCGTCGCTTTGGATAGAGCCGGATGACTGTTCGGATAACCGAGCGCGCGCAACGCGATCAATGCAGTTGAGCATTGCTGGGAAGACCGCTGCCAGACCGTCGCTCCCTCACCGATCCGCTCGAGCATCCAGCGTTCGGCTTCCTCCAGCGCGCGATCCGACGCAACGGGCGTCTATGGAACTCGATGCAGAATCTTGAGCGCATCGTCGGCGCGCAGGAAAGAATTTCGCCAGGTCAGAAACGCGCTGGTCGCGCGGCAGGCGTAAAGTCCTTGTGCTCGGTGCCGAGCGGATAAAGTTCGTGCAGCTGTTTATCGCGCGGCAACTCGCGGGTCGGCTTGAAATGATTGATGATCGCGAGCGGGATGAGCATGGCCCGGCTCCAGGACGACATTTTGTAGATGTTAAAAAGCGCCCACTCGGGCAGCAGGACCATTTCCACCGGAATGGCGGGCAGATATTTCACGGGAACTGGCCCAGCAGCGCCAGGTAAAGTTTGCTGAAGGTGTTCATCCGCGGGATGCCGCCCAGGCGCAGAATGTTGGCGCGGGCTTCGCTGCATGAAGGGCAGATTCGGCTGAATGACCCGGCGAGCTTGAGCGCGAAGTAGGCTTTCACCGAGGCGTTGATTTCGCTCGGGCCGCCGTAATAGATGTTCCAGCCGCCATCGGACAGTTGGCGCTTCAGAATGTGTCGGACGCAGCGGTCGCTGAAGCTCGTCGGTCGACCTCGCCCAGCCAGTGCAGATACAAGCACGTAATCGGAGCAAAGAGTGCTATCGACCATCAGCTCGCCGCACCAATGACCGTCCGGGTTTCTGCTGGCGCAGAAGATTCTCCTGCGCGCGCGCAATCGCCGACAGCGATCTGCGAGTCGTTAGCCGCGGTGAACGACGCCGGACTCCGGCCGCGCGCTCGGCAGGGAATCGGTTGGGCGAGATTCGTCGCCATGATGACGATCAGGAAGCTTCGCTGCCAGCGAGCTCGGCGACGCTTGCCGGTCAGATGACCGTTGCCCGAACTCACCCCGTTATACGCGGCGAGTCTCGTTGCCGCGGCCAGTCGGCTTCGGCTTGGGTCCGAAGTTAAACCTTACCGTCTTCCAGGTGTCGCCCGCGCTTTGCCTGAAGCCGAGACTCGCAGTCGGCTCATAGCCGCAGTGCGTCATGCAATTCTCGCAGCGCGGATCGCGCGCCACGCCATCGACGACGCCGTATTTGTCCCAATCCACTTTCTCCAGCAGCTCGGCGTAGGTATTGTAATGCCCGGTGCCATTGGTGCCGACCGCGTCAGTCATGAAATAACACGGCGCTTTCCAGCCGCGTCATGTTCCGAGTCGGGATAGCCCAGGCCGAGCAGGTCAGGATCGCGATTGCCCGGCGAGAAATTCGAAATAAACCGGCGTGCCGAAAAGCGTGTAGCGCTTCATCCATTCCTCCATCTTGGCGAATTTCTCGACCGTCGCTTTGCGGGTGAGAAAGAAATTCTCCGGCTGCAGATTGAGCCGCTTCACCATGTCCTTCTTGGCCGCGTCGTATTCGTAGCCCGGCGTGATGGTGTGGCCATCAACTCCGAGATCGGCCAGAAAATCGAGCATCTGCTCGACCTCAGCCATGTCGGTCTCCTTGTAGATCGGTGGTGTTGGTCGCCACCTGATAGCCGAGGTCTTTCGCCATCTTGATGGCGAGAATGCATTCCTTGAAGACGCCTTCGCGCTCGACGATCAGATCGTGCGTGCGCTCGAGACCGTCGAGATGCACGTTCCAGTACATCCATTTGCTGGGGCCAATCACGTGATCGCGGACTGTGGATTGCGGATTGCGGATCGCCGCCGCGTCCTTCTCGGAAATCAAGCCTTCATCGAAGCAAGCCATCAACCTTCGCTTCCAGTTCACTCTGCAATCGCGTCCGACCGACTGGCATTTTCCGCGCTCCGCAATTCTTGGTCAGCCATTCGCGCATCTTCTTGCGCATGAACATGGCGTTAGTGCAGACATAAACGATTCGACCCTGGCTCGAGCAAGCCGTTAACAACGCGCTTCGATGTAGGGTAAATCAGAGGTTCGCCGCCACAAATCGAGACCATCGGCGCACTGCATTCACGGCCGCCCCAGGCAATCCTCCAGCGGCATCATGTCTTTAAGGGAGGTGGAATATTCGCGGATTCGGCCGCAACCGGTGCAGAGTCAGGTTGCAGGTGTGCAACGGCTCAAGCTGCAAGACGGTGGCGAACTTCTTGGTGCCACCGGATCTTATGGCCGACGATATGCAGCGATCTTCGCTGGTGAGCGCCAAAGGGAACCTCATAGAAACCGGACGGTAACGGCATCGTCCCGAGTGTCAACCGATAGAGCCGCGTGCCTTTTCTGATAGTGCGCTCCTCCGCCGCCGAAATCTTACCGCGGATTACGCCTACAAGGCGGATAAACGATACCCACGAAACACGCCACCCTACCGAATTCAGAAACTGTGATATAGAAGGTGCGGTAGCCCTACCGTCATGCTTGGTAGAATCCATTCTGGGGCCGCGACGAGAACCGCTGCACTCAGCAGCAGGTGCGATATCGCGGACGCAAACAAATTCGGCACGTTCGTAGACAAAAGCCCAGATCAATCCGCCAGGAAAGTAAGAATCATTAGCGGAACGTTCTGGAGCGTGAACGAGGGCGAACAGTCCAGCCGTTATGATTATGGCTTGATAAGGATGGAGAAATTGGCGCAGCCGCCGGTAGCTAAAACCCGGCATCAGTATCTGTTGCAGGATGCACTAACCTGGTAGCAGGCAGAGCCTGGCCCAGAATCGATCCGGCAGATGAAGTGAATGCGTTACGTAACCGACGAATATCAACGCGGCGATTGCCAGTAGCGTTGGTCCGGCAAGCAGAAGAAGCGTCGATCAAATAGCGTCCACCGAATCCGAGGGCTGGAGCTGTTTCACGACGGCAACGATGCGAATACAGCATTAGCACCAGCGCGAGTAGCGGCGGGCCACCGAGTAGCCATACTGAGACGGCGAAAGGCGCGAGCGCCCATTCTACTAACAAAATGGAAAGAACGACCGAAATTACCTCGGCAAGGTTGATCGCTTGCCACGATAAGGTATTCGACGAACTACTACTCTCGGGTCGCACTCATCTACCGGGACTCACCGTGAAGGTTTCTGAACGGCGTGTAGTGGAACCAAACTCAGCGTCCGACCCGGTGTGGCTTGAACGGCATAAACCTGAACTGAATGCGTTCCAGCTGGCAGACGTTGAAATGAAAACTCGAATGAGTGCTGGCCGCGTCGAAGTAGCGCACTTACTGCGTGTTCAGGTTGCACTTCCAGTGCGGTCATGATTGCCGTGGGGCGGCCGTCGATCGCAAGCTCAAGTTGAATCGGATCGTGTGGCGCCAGTGGATTCGCCACCCAACCATGCGCTCACCGCGTCTGCTTGCGTTATCTCTCCGCGTATCGTCGGATTGAAATACTTCAAATCCAGCTATACCCAGAACGAGACAAAGAATCAGTATTTCCAGCAGCGATTTGAGCAATACAGCTCGAACAAGACGAGCGACAATTCTGGAGCTGGTTCTTCGACGACTTCGTCCACTGATGCACCAGTCATGACATTGAAACTGACTAGTGCATCTGCCAGCCGCGGCGGATCAAACTTACTGCTATCGCCGCCAACAAGAGCGCTATGATTTTGGAGACGCCGCGCAAACCTTGTTTGCCCATCCAACGGCTGAAACGGTCGGCATTGCGCAGAGCGCGACAGCGACAATGGCGAGATCCACCAGCAGCGAGATGAGGGTGAACACAATCCCAACCGTGTCGATCAGAATGAGAAGCGCGGTCAGCAATGCCGGTCCCATATCGAATCCGGCATTCCTAGCGGCACCGATCCCAAATTCGTCCCCACCACCGCGATCGGCCGGCCCGACTGCAACAATTCACGCGTCGCCAGAATCAGAAGAATGAGACCGCCTGCGATTTGAAAATCGGCCACCGTGATTCCGAGTGCCGAGAAAATGATTTTGCCGAGAAAAATAAACCCGATGGAAATGCCGAGCCCGGTAAAAATTCCGAGAAAGGCCTGATGCTTGCGTTGCTGCGGCGACGCACTGGGATAAAGGCCCATAAAGAGCGCGAACCAAGCCAGTCGGGTCAATCGCGATCAAAGACCGGAATAAAGGCGACAAAAGAATTTCTCCAGCGAGATCCGCGCATTCGGCGATTACCGTCAGCGGTTCTGCACAATTCCGTCAGCTGATTCAACGTCTATGAGCTTGCGCGTTACTTTCTGCTGTTTTATTTTTGGGACCGCAGTCATCGCAGACGCTGAGGACCACAAAATCCATCGACAGCTATCGCGACGCGGCAGCGAGAGACGAACGCCCAACTCACCATTCAGACTGGGACCAAACGCCCGCCGCAGTTGAAGCTGCCGCCAAAGGATGCAATCAAAAAGGGTAACGCTGCCCTCGATGCCGTTGGCAAGCTCGACCCGAAAAAAGTGACCATTTCAAAATACCTGTCGTTGCGCTCGACACCCTTGATTTACCAAGCCAACAACGAAGTGGCGAACAAGGCTACTAATGACCAAGGAAGCGCATGCTGGCCCGAAGATGCGCGCGGCCGCGGAAAGCGCAGTCAAGACACTCAACGATTGGTTTGTGGGCATCGATTATCGGGAAGATGTTTACAAGTCGATCAAAGCCTTCGCCGACACCAAACCGCAACTGGACGGCGAGGACGAAACTGCTCAACGAAACAATGCGCGATTATCGTCGCGCGGGGTTGGCGCCCTGCCTCCAGACGAAACGCAAAGAGGTTGAGCAGTTGCGCAAACAACTGGCCAAGCTGGGCACCGAGTTTGGAACCGAACATTGCCAACGCGAAAGAGCCGGTCGTTTTCACAAAAGCCGGAGCTGGATGGGATGCCGGAGGATTTCCTTCGCCAAGCCCGGAATCAAGACGGGCGACGATGCCTACACTGTGCTCGCGAATGTGACCTGGCAATTCGTTGCGGTCGAAGAAGACGCCAAGAGTGAAGCGACCCGCAAGAAACTGTCATAATCGCGCACGATTCGCTCGCCGAAGAGACGAACGTGCCGCTGTTGAATCAGATGCTGATGTCTGCGCAACAAGATCGCGCTCCGGCTCGGCTATAAATCGTGGGACGATTTTCAGACCGAACCGCGCATGGCTAAGAATGGCGCGGCCGCGCAGAAGTACATCGATGATCTTGTGGCCGGGCATCGAGCCCAAGTTCGCGGCCGAACTGTCTGAGCTTCAAAAAATGAAGCAGCTCGACGGCACAGTCGCAGGGCGGCGATACTTTGCCGCTCCAGAATCGACGCCTGGGACTGGCGCTACTATCAGAACCAACTCAAGAAACAGAAATTTGCGGTCGATACCGAAGCGCTTCGGAATTTTTTCCCGTTCCAGAAAGTGCTGGATGGAATGTTCGCCATTTATCAGAGGCATTTTCGGGCTGAAATTCGAGCAAATCGCCGCGCCTTACAAATGGATCGACGATCTCCAGCTCTGGGCGGTGAGCGACGCCGCGACGCGGCGAACCCCTGGGTTTGTTCTACCTCGACATGTTTCCGCGCGACGGAAAAGTTTAATCACTTCGCCGAGTTCGAAATTATCGGCGGTAAACTCCTGCCAGATGGAAAATATCAGCGGCCGACAGTGACATTGCTTTGCAATTTCCCGCCTGCCACTTCTGACAAGCCGTCACTGTTGCAGCCATAACGAGGTCGAAATCCTGTTTCACGAATTCGGTCATGTCCTCGCATACGATAACGACCCGCGCGAAATACGCCCGTTTCGCCGGCGCGCATGTGCCCACGGACTTCGTCGAAGCGCCCTCGCAAATGCTGCAAAACTGGGTGTGGGATAAAGAGCGTGCTCGATTCTTTCGCGGCGGATTACCGTGACCCGTCGAAGAAGATTCCGGCGGAGACAATCCAGAAAATGAAAGACGCCAAGCTCGCGACCGCGGGCGTGTTTTATCGCCGCCAATTTGCCTTGGCCTCGCTTGATCTGGCGTTGCACGGACCGCATCCGGAGAACGCGGCCTATGATTGCGTTGCGATCTCGAACCCGATTTTAGAAAGGTGTTTCTGCCCGATCGACCCGAGCACGACGCTTCGTCTCCTACTTCGGACATCTTAATGGCTACGATGCCGGCTACTACGGTTATGCCTGGGCCGATGCGATCGCCGCCGACATGGCAACGGTCTTTGAAAGCGCGCCTGAGGGTTATCTACGACAAACAGGCAGGAATGCGATTGCGAAATGAAATTTACGCAATCGGCGATTCTCGCGATGTCAACGATATCGATTGAGAAGTTTCTCGGACGCAAACAATCGGTGCAGCCATTTTTGAAAAAGATCGGGATCAGTGAGGCGAATACCTCCGCTGCGCCGGCGACGGGAAACAAATAACTGGGTCATCGATCTGGCATTCCGATCTGAGCTGCAGCCGCGGTCTCTGACCGCCGGAAGCACCTAGTTGCGACGGTCGGAGACCGCCGCTACAAAAGAAATTAATGAAAATCATCGCCATCCTGATCGCCCTGTCGTTTGTAGGGTGGATTCGCCGCCGATTCTGAAACGGACCGGCTAAAACCTGCGCTTGATGCCATCACAGCCGATGGATTGCTTGCCCATATCAAAATGCTCGCCTCCGATGAATTCGAAGGGCGCGCTCCCGGTTCAAAAGGCGAAGAGCTTTCAATCCAATACATTGCCGACCAGTTCAAGACAATCGGGTTAATACCGGGAAATCCCGACGGCACTTATTTTCAGGAAGTTCCGCTGGCAGGGATAATGAGCGCACCCACGTGCCTCGTTTGTGGTGGGCGGGCAAACACTGACGCTAAATTATCCCGACGATTATGTCGCCTCGCTCAGCGCGGTTGCAGGACTGAAATCAAGAGTCGACAATTCCGACATCGTCTTTGTCGGCTACGGAATCGTGGCTCCGGAGTATGGCTGGAATGATTACAAAGATGTGGATGTGCGCGGCAAAACGCTCCTGATGTTAATCAACGATCCCCCGATTCCCGATGCAAAGACCCGGGCAAACTGGATGACAAGATGTTTGGGGGCCGCGCCATGACCTACTACGGACGCTGGACCTACAAATACGAAATCGCTGCACAAAAGGAGCGGCCGCCGCAGTGATTATTCACGAGACGGGGCCAGCTGCGTATCCCTACTCGGTCGTGCAGCACTAGCTGGTCGAAGGAAAATTTCGAGCTCGATACGCCGGACAAGAACGCGGACGCCGTTTCAGGTCCGCTCGTGGATCACGCTCGATGTTGCGAAAAAATTGCTAGCTGATTGCGGACAGGATTTCGAGGCACTGAAGAAGTCCGCCATCAAGAAGGACTTTCGGCCAGTTGCATTGAAGCGCAAAGGCTAACTTTGAAATCAAACAGGAGATCCGCACATTCAAATCGCACAACGTCATTGCCAAACTCGAAGGCAGCGATCCTAAATGGAAAGACGAATATGTGATTTTTAGCGCACATTGGGATCACCTCTGGCAAACATCCCGAAGTTGTCCGGCGATCAGATTTTTAACGGCGCGGTTGATAACGCATCTGGTGTAGCGGCGCGTCATCTCGTTGGCGGCGCGCCTTCACGAAGGTGAATCCGTCGACCAAGCGCTCTCTCCTTTTCATCGCTACCACCGCGGAGGAAGCGGGCTTGCTCGGCGCCAAATATTACGCGCTCCATCCGCTCTACCCGCTGAAGAAAACGTTGGCCGACATCAACATCGATAGCATGAATGTGTGGGGAAAACGCGCGACGTAGAAGATACGAGTTTCGGCATGTCGACGTTGGACGACGCGCTGGCAAAACGGGCGCAAGCGCAAGGCCGCGTCGCCATTCCGAATCCGCGCCCGGAGAAGGGAAGCATTTATCGCGCAGATAATTTTGAATTCGCTAAAGTTGGATGCCCGGCACTTTATATCGGGAAAAACGAGCATCTGCTGTCGCGCGCGGCCGATGCGCCATTACGTGCCGACGAATTTGACCTGCACGATTACCGCAAGTTTCCGACGAGGTAAGGAGCCTGACTGGGTTATCCGGTGCCGTGCAAGACGTGCAACTGCTCTTTCAGGTTGGTTACGAAGTCTCGAACCGCGATAAATATCCGGGTGGAAGCCGGGAAATGAATTCAAACCGCAGCGCGACGCCATGATGAGGAAGTAAGGCTTCGTTGGTTAAATGCGGTCATCCCAAGCGAATCCCTTATCTTACCTTAAAGCTGTCGTAGCGGGATCCTCGACTTCGCTCGGGATGACATTGACTTGAAATTTCTCTTTGTGTTGTAAACATCGGATTCGGCACTGATCTAATTATTTGAAATAAACGATCGCAGGTTCTGAGGTAATTCTCTTGCACCTTTCTATTCCCATCCTGAGCGCATTAATCGGCGCGGTCGTCGCTGTTCTTTGGTCGCAAACTTTTCTGGCTTTGCGTGGCGGCGATTGGGTTTGCCGCAGGCGTAACCCTCGCGTCGCACATCGTGAATGAACCAACCCCCATTGGTGCAACTAACCTTCGCAATCTTGCTTGGGTTCATCGGCGCGTTACTCGCACTCTTTTGTGCAAAGATTGGCGATTGGCCTGGCTGGTTTCATCGCTGGCGGCCGGTTCGCTGTCGGACTGGTAGCGACGTTTGTCGCGCAGTATGCCTCGCATTATTGGCTAATCTTTATTATCGGCGGATTGATCGGAACAGTCCTGCTTCTGATGTTGTTTGATTGGACGCTAATCTTCGTCTCGTCATTGATTGGGGCACATCTGATCACCGGCGCGATCTCTTTGCCGCCGACCGGCGGGATTTTGTTGTTCAGTGCGCTCGCGCTTTCAGAGTGCTTGTTCAAGCGGCCTCGATGCGAAGAAGAGCTTGGCGCCACGATAGACAATTCGCTAAGCGGAGCTTGGTTTTGCGTCGCGCGAACGATCAATTGTAGGGCAGGCCCGTCGCCTGCCAGACCGCCGACCTTGATTTTTGTCCTTGAGTCGGCGACCGGCACGAGATGTCGTTAAGACAATGAGAGGCAGCGGGGTTTGTTTCATTCTCGTTCTGTGCACGCTTGTCTCGTGCGAACGCAAAGCTTCGATTGTTCGCGCCCCTGAACCTTCTCCTCTTTCCGCCGCGCCAACGCCCAGCCACGTCGGCCACGCCGGCGCCAGTCGAATCGAGGCGCAGCACCTTCGCCACAGCGGTCACAGGCTCCGACAAGCGTTTTCGTTGAAGTGGCACAACCGGTTCGCGGTGCCGTCGTCATTGTTTCAGTATTCGATGAAACAGGACATTTGAGCGCAAACGGCCACGGTTTCTTCGTTTTCCCGATGACGGAAAATTCATTGCGGATCGCAGCGTCATGACAGGCGGAGTTAATGCCGTGGCAAAAGTCGCTGACGGGGCAATTTACAATGTCTCGGGCGCCCTCACCCAAACTGCGCCACAAAATTTGGTTCTTTTGAAAGCGGACGCGACCCATCCGTTACCGTTTCTTGTGCCGAGCGCGAGCGCGCTGCCGGATATCGGCGACAGGGTCGCAATCGTTCTCAGTCCGATTGAACGGACAAACCCGGTCCTGTTGGAGGAGAAAATCAGCGGCCGCTTTACCGACGAAGCGGGAGAATGGTTCGATGTTACACCGGCATTATCAAAAACGATCGCGGGCGCACCAGTTATCAATCAGCGCGGCGAGCTCATCGGCGTGGTGACGTTTCGCGCGGGAAGGAATTCGTGCGCAATCAGACCGGCCGCCGCGGCGGCGCGACACTCCTATTACAGGTTTCATCGAACATGACCCCGAGCTGGCAGAATTTGATAGCTGCATCACGTCTAACGACACCGTTATCATCGGCAACGCCGATGCAAACATCGACACCATCGAAAATCCCTGTGAAAGGAGCAAGCTGCTTTTACGCGCCCGCACCACGTTATCCATCAGACGCAAGACAACCGCTGGGTGCCGGGCAGGCGTCGGGCAGCTTCCGCGTTTTGTTCGACGCCAATGGGCGGGCTGTTGCGGTTCAAACACTTCGCTCGACCGGCAACTCCGCCCTCGATCAAGCAGCCGTCTCCGCACTTCACGAGTGGCGCTCGGAAGCTGGGCGCGAGTGGAGTCTCGTCGTGCCGATTACGTTCAAACCATAAGGCTGTTGGGGACACCGTGAATAGACAAGACTTACAGGGTTAACGGGATTCAGTTCAGAATCCTGCGCTATCCTGTAAATCCTGTCTATCAATGCCGAAAATGACGGACGCCGGTAAAGATCATCGCCATGTCGCGCTCATTGGCGGCGGCGATTACTTCTTCATCGCGCACTGAACCGCCCGGCTGAATTGCACAGCGCGGCGCCGGCATCAGCCGCAGCGAGAAGCCCGTCCGGGAAATGGGAAAAACGCGTCACTGGCGACGGCGCTGTCCTTGAGCGAAAGGCCCGGCTTCCTGCGCTTTCCAGATCGCGATCGCGCGAAGCATCGACGCGCGACATCTGCCCGGCGCCGATGCCAGGGTGCGATCCGGCCGCGGCGTAAACGATGGCATTTGATTTCACGTGCTTGACGACACGCCAGCCAAATCAGCATCGCGTTGAGTTCGCTCTTCGGTCGGCTTGACGTTTTGGCGACGACGCGTTCCGGATTCTTCAGCGCCAGCGTCCGCGTCCTGCACGAGCAAGCCGCCGCAGACAGAACGAATATCCTTTGTCGGCTCTAGTCTCGGTGGCCGGCGTCAAGCAGCCGAATCAGCCGCAGGTTCTTTTTCTTCTGCAAAATCGCTGCGCGCTTCGGCCTCGAAATCTGGCGCAATAATGACTTCGCTGAAAATCTCGCTGATCGCTTTCGCCAGCGCTTCGGTCGACGGCACGGTTGCATATGATGATCCCGCCAAAGGGCGCCTGTTTGTCCGTGGCAAACGCCTTGTTCCACGCCTTGCGAAGATCGGCATCGCGAGCCGACACCACATGGGTTGGTATGTTTCAGAATCGCGACGGTCGGCTCGTCGAATTCGCCGATCAGATTCGTCGCTGCGCTGATGTCGAGAATGTTGTTAAAGGAAAGTTCCTTGCCGTGCAGTTTTTCAAAATGCTTGTCGAAATCGCCGTAGAGCGCAGCGGTTTGATGCGGATTTTCGCCGTAACGCAGACCGCGTCACGAGCGGCAGCGAAAGTGAAAACGACGCATCCGTTGTTTGTTCCTCGTTCAGGAAATTGCCGATCGCGCGATCGTATTCGGCAGTTCTGATAAAGGCTTTGATCGCGAGACGCTCCCGCAAGTTTCAGCGTCGTCTCGCCATCGTTATCGCGCATCGTTTCGAGCACGCGCATCGTAATCGGCCGGATCGACCACCACGGTGACCGATCTCGTAATTTTTGGCCGCACTGCGGATCATCGACGGACCGCCGATGTCGATGTTCTCGATCGCTTCGGCCAGCGTCACGTCTGGTTTGGCGATCGGTCGCTTCGAATGGATAAAGATTGACCACCACCAGATCGATCGGCTCGAACCCACATTCGCGCGCTTCGGTCTCATGTTTCTGGATTGCCACGTTTGTAGAGCAAGCCGCCGTGCACGCGTGGGTGCAACGTTTTCACGCGCCCTTCCAGCACCTCTGGAAATGCCGTGAAGCTCGAAATCTCGCGCACCGGGATCTTTTCCTTCCGCAGCAAGTTCCGCCGTTCCGCCGGTAGAAATAATGTCGACGCCCTGCCTCTCCAGCGCGCGGGCAAACGCAGCGATGCCGGTTTTGTCGGAAACGGAAATGAGGGCGCGGGTGATTTTCATCAGAACAGTAGTGATTCCGGGTAGTAGAATCGTTACGATAAGCTTTAAGCAGCGCCACGGATTCTCGACTTCACTGATCGATTCAACGATGCCGTCAGCGATCGAGAATGACATTCTTGGCCGCCGGATAAAGCACCGGGCAGCAGCCGATCGTTTCGCAAAATGCTTTGCTAAAGTGACTCAGGCTCGAGTAACCGACTTCGGTCGCGGCCTCGGTGACGTTATAACGTCCGGTTCGCAACAGCTCGGCAGCGCGTTCCATCCGCAGGTTGCGCAAATATTGCGGAATGGTCAGGCCGACTTCGCGCGAAAAATCCTGGCTTAGATAGAACGGACTGCAGCCCACCTCCTGACCGAGCATTTCCAGCGTGGGCGGGTTAGCGAGATCGCGAGCCAGAAGCTCCTTGGTGCGCTCCACCCGTTCGCGCGCGACGCGTTTCTGCCGCATGCAAAAAATTCCGGGTCCTTTGGCGCGAAAGAAAATGCGCCATGAGCTCCAGTGCCTTGCCTTGATACCAGAGGATTTGAGCTGCTTTCGTGACCGGAGGTGGCAGCGAAGCCACGACCTTGCGCTGTTGCTGACGTCATCGGACGCGGCGCGAGAAACGCTGGGCACCGTCTCTCAAAGATCGATTCGGCGCATCCGCGGCGTCGAGATCGCGGACATTTCGCGCAAGTTGCTTTTGCAAATGTGCCCGCGAGAATTCCAACGTCACGAACTGATGATGATCGTTCGCGTGCGCGCGGTCGCGGCTAGCGGTTCATCGGTCATCGCGTAATAACCAGACGTCCCGGGACATAATCGCTCGCGCGCGCGACGTTCGCATCGCCACGACCGCTCGAGCGGTTCAAACAGAACTCGAGTGCTTTGCGGATGAAAACTGCGGCCCCAGTCAAAGCGATCGGGTTCGTCCGAAAGTCGTGCCACTCTACGGCTGACCCCGATTTTGTCGACATCGCCGTAAAGCTGTCGCCAGCCATCTGCGGCACCTCCCGCCAGGCGCCGCTGCTCGGCGATCGCGGATCCGCAGAAATCATGGCTCGCTAATTACGAGATGTTGCGCGTAGCCGAATGCAAGGCTGGTTTGTTTTCCTCGAAAGCGCGCGCGGTCCCACTTTCGCCAGCGTCGAGGCGGCGTCGTAGGCGCTCTGCGCAAAGTCGAGGAGGACTTCATCGGGTGATTCCGCACGTCCGCACAGCTCGTCGTGGCGGCAGGACAATTCTCTGCAGCTGCGGATGAAAATGTCTCGCCGGCCGGTCTGCATGCTTTCGCCTCTGCGAAACCATCGCGGCGTTCGGATAGGCATAGGAATACAACAGTGCGCGTCGGGAACCGCTCGTTGCCGGGCCAGAACCGAGGCTGCTCACTTCCTGCGAGTAGGCTTCGCGCGTGATCGCATCCGGCAAATGCGGGACGCCACCGGGATGTGGCGGCGCCGGCCGTCCGGAGAAACGCGTCACCGCCAGATCGAAAGCTGCCCCAGAAAAATGCACCGGACTGCACTTGCCGCAGAAACGCGAACGAAATTCTTTAAAGACACGATCTGCCTGCACGAGCACGCGCCAAAAGCCGGTTGGCATATTCCAGATCGTAAGCGGCGTGTTTCATCATGATCGAACGGGATCGTTCCAGCGTTTCGTTCGGCTTCATTCCACTGTGGCATTTCAACCCCGAGCTCTCGCAGAGTTGGCTGATGACCTGACGATAAAAATTCGCAACACTCTGCGGTTGCAGCGCGATCACACGCTCATCGCCTCTGCCGTGATAATACGTAATTCATCCGGGTAAAATCAAACCTCGATTTCAAACGCGCGTGAACCATAGGGAATGAGTGACGTGGTCAACCCGCGCACCGTGACATACAAAGTGACACCCCACGAATGGGTTGATCCACGGCCCCAGAGCCAGCCTGATCTTACCGACGATCTGCGTCCACAACCTGTAATGTCGCGCATGTCTCCCGCCACTCCGAATAATCGAGCGCTGGCCAGATTTGTTCGCGCGAATTCTCCGCCACCGGTCAGTCGTTGCCGCGAATGTAATCGGCAAAATTGTGACGCACACGTTTAAAAGTTTCGCGAGCCTGTTCCCGCGTCCGATAAAACATATGACGCACACTTTGCATGATTCGGTTGTCACCACTCTGGCCCTCATCCTCGACATCTCCCTCGCGGTGATCTTCCACAATGGCGTCCATCGGCGCACCCTGCAAACATGCCTTCGGTCCGCGTCACTGTTCCCTTGTTCGCACCGATGTAAATCGTGCCTACCGGCCGACGATTTTGATTTTGTAAGGTGACAATCCAGGTGCCATCGCCACGTTCGTTCGTGCGCAGAGTGCTAATTAACAGACGCGAAAGGCACGTGCGAAGAGTCGGCAGTGCGGCTCGCCACCTCATAAGCGCCGCTGGAGTCCAGATTCAAATGTCGCGGGATTGATCGTCGCGCCTTGTGCTGTTCCGACGATGTTCGATCGGACATTCGGCTGGCAACGACGCCCGCCTCTCACTTCGACTTCACGAATCCCAGGCGCATTTCGGTCATCAATCAAAATTCTCCAGGTCGAGCCGGTTGGGGTTGCCATCGAGTCCGATAATCGAAACCACGCGATTAACGTAGTACGATTCAGCTGATTGCCGACGGTGCGAAGACGCATCGTGGGCCGTCGATTGCTTTGCGCGAAAACAGCGGACGCAGAAAGCAGGAAGAGCGCGGCAAAGCTTTTCAACATGCGGGAAATTGAAGCGCGGTTTGCAATTGTGTGCAATGAGGCATGCGCGTTTTTCGCTTCGGATTCCCCGGGAGCGCACCGCGCTCACCCAGAAATCTGTCGCGCGACTCGGCGGCATGAATTATTGTGCGTGAGCGAATCGGAACCTGGGCCTTAAAGCCTGTGTGCCTCGAGCGGAGAATTGTCTGCTCTGTTCCGATGCATCAGAGTGAAACTCCGCTGGCCCCATTTACAGACCGTAGATTTATGTTCCGGGAGCTTGCGCGGCATGAATTATTCTGTCATCCAACACTTGAAGCGATGATAACTCTCGGCAGCATGACTGCGGTCGGAATGAAAAAGCGCGAGACTCGAGTTTCTCCAGTCATCCTGAAATCTCTCTGATGCGCAGCTTCGTGAGAGGTTCTCTTTGATAACCTGCTCGAATCTCCGAGCGCGATCGCACTTTGATGGTGTTGGGGGTGGATGAAGCCTGCACCACATATCATCCGGCACGCCGAGTTGCGCGACGATCAACTGCATCGCCCTTTCTCTCGAGCTGCGCCAGCGACTGGTGTGCGAATGCGGCTGCGTGATTATGGAATGCAGCCGGCGTGCCGGAAGCGTTGCACCGCCGGACGCGATAAAGTTGTTCGGCCCGGCGGCCGGCTCGGCCTTCCACGATGATCCAGCAAACGCCTTTGATCGTAGGTTGACCATATTTTGCAGCCAACGCGGGACCTGAAACCGGTTTTGACCGAAGAAGATTGCGTCCTGATTGGGTAGCGCGCGGAGTCCAGTGCGTTGAGCGATCGCATCGGGCGATCGCGGACCCTTCCCCTTATATCCGCGATCTTCAGGAAAGCTGGCAGTTAACCCAACGAAAGATCGTTTCGGCGAGATCGCCGAAAACCAACACGCGAGACGCGTGCGCTACCTGGATAGGAACTCTTCAGCGCGAAATCGCATCGTGCGCAACTCCGCGTTCGATGTCATCAGGTTTGCTCAGATCGACGCATGAAACCGCCGGAACCGGATCCCGCTCTTCGAAATTTCGCTGCGACCGCCGGTGTTCAGCGAGTTCACCGGTCAGGTGAAAGTGCGCGAGCGGCTTGGAGTTGATGGTGGAAGCGGCAAAAAGCGCGGTGACGTGCTCGAACACATTCTGCTGAGCGGTCCGTCCGGTCTCGGCAAGACCACGCTCGCTTACATCATCGCGCAACGCGATGAGCGTGAACATCAAAAACACCAGTGGCCCGGTGATTGAAAAAGCGGGCGAACTGGCCGGACTTCTGACGAGCCTGGAAAAAGGCGACGTGCTTTTCATCGACGAGATCCATCGGCTGCAACCGACCATCGAAGAATATCTCTATCCGGCGATGGAAGATTACCGGCTCGACATCATCATCGACCAGGGACCGCAGGCGCGCAGTCTGCGCCTTGAACTTGCCAAAGTTCACATTGATCGGCGCGACCACGCGCGCCGGAATGGTGAGCGCGCCGCTTCGTTCGCGTTTCGGAATGACGGCGCGGCTCCGATTATTACAATGCCGAGGAAATGCAGAAGAATCATCACTGCGCAGCGCGCGTTTGCTCGGCGTCGAGATTGATGCCGCGGGCGCAGCCGAGATCGCGCACGCGCGCACGCGGCACGCCGCGCACCGCAAACAATCTTTTGCGCTGGGTGCGCGATTATGTGCAGGTGAAAGCCGAAGGAAAAATCACCGCAGAACTGGCCGATCGCGCGCTTGACCATGCTCGAGATCGATCGCGACGGGTTCGATCAATGGGACAAGCGCATCATTGAAACGTTGATTCACAAATTTAATGGCGGTCCGGTCGGTTTGAACTCGCTCGCGGTCGCAGTCGGCGAAGAAGCCGGCACACATCGAAGAAGTGAACGAGCCGTATCTGATCATGGAAGGTTACATCAAACGCACGCCGCAAGGCCGAGTCGCTACCGCGAACGCCTATCGCAAGCTCGAGTTGAAACCGCCGCGCCGGCGCGCAAGCGCGAGCTGTTGTAGCCGGCGATCTCCTGATCCGCCGGTCATCTCCGAGCGCGTCGAGGGATCCCGTGGCACAGTTCTGCCATTAAAAGTCGGCGGTGATCCCTCGACGCGCTTGATGACGGTTGTACGTTTAATGCAATCAGTGACAAGCCGATCTCTTCCAGTTCTACGGCTCACAAAGATCCTCACCGTCGCTGAGCTGACCCGCGCGATTCGCGGACGCTCGAGACGAGATTCGGCGCAGTCTGGGTGCAGGGCGAGATCTCCGAATTACAAACTGCATCCGAGCGGGCCATCAGTATTTCACGCTCAAAGATTCACGTGCCCAGATCGCGTGCGTGATTTTGCGCGATACATGCGCCGCTCGCTTCGACAGCCCCTTGCCGATGGCGCGCAGGTGCAGGTTTATGGCACCGTCACCGTCTTCGAGGCGCGGGGTCAATACCAGCTCAGCGTCGAGATCGTTCAGCCGCGCGGAGCTCGGTTTGCTGCAGGCGAAATTCGAAGCGCTCAAACGCAAGCTGGAAGCCGAAGGATTGTTCGATCCGGCGCGCAAGAAAGCCACTGCCGAAATTTCCGAGGCGCATCGGAATTGTCGACTTCGCCAAGCGGCGCTGCGATTCGCGATATTCTCAACATCTCTGCGGCGTCGCGCGCCGTGGTTGCAAATTCTGATCAATCCTGTTCGGGTGCAGGGGATCGGCGCCGCCACGAAATCGCTGTCGCCATTAACGAGCTTTGCAGTCCAACGCACGATCTGGCCGCCTATCGATCTGATTGTCATCGCGCGCGGTGGCGGCAGCATCGAGGATTTGTGGGAGTTTAATGAGGAAATTGTCGCGCGCGCGTATCGCAGTCGCGCTGGTGCCCAATTGTTTCCGCGGTCGGACACGAAATCGATTTCACCATTGCCGATTTCGTGGCGGATTGCGCGCGCCCACGCCGAGCGCCGCGGCGGAATTGATTGTGCCAGCGGCGGTCGAGCTCGACCGGCGCGTGAATGAACTGGCCGTTTGTTTGCAGCGTTGCTGGCGAAACTTCATCGCGTGAGCAAACGCGATTGCGTCTGTTTTCCGAGCGGACCGTCGGACGTGAATTGCTGACACGAATTCAGGAAGGCAAACAAGCGCTGGATTGGAGACGCGAGAAGTCTGCAGCGGAACGCGACGGGATTTCTCGGAAACTGGCGTGGCCGTTTAGCGGAAGAATGCGGCCGCCCTGCGGCGACACGATCCATCGCGCGAGATTGTCTTGCGGCGGAGCCGATTGCCGAGATTCGCGCGGCGGCTGGCGACATGTCCGCCGCAATTAGTCGACTACAATGCGAAGACGCTTTGAGCGCGCGGAGAAAAATTCTCGCTGTAGTTGGGTCCCGACGCGCGACGTTGGGCCGGGGCTACAGCATGACTCTGGACGCGACCGGCAATCTGGTTCGTTCCGTCACGCTAAGTGAAACGCGGCGACAGGATTGCGGACGCGTGTGACTGATAGGGCAATTGAATCGGACGTCGCGTAGACATAACGCCTAACTCGTATTCCTGTCATGTCGAGCGAAGTCGAGACATCTCTGAATTATTCGCTGAATAGCTAGAGATTCCTCGGCTACGCTCAGGAATGACAAAAGGGCTGTGCCGGGCCGGACGCGACGTTGCGCCGCGGCTATACGCATGACCACGGACGTGGACCGGCAATCTGGTTCGCTCGGCCGTACGCAGGTGAAGCGCGGCGACAGGATTCACACGCGCGTCACGGACGGCGCGATTGAAGTCGAACGTCGCGTAGCCCAGCGGCCTGACCTGTTGCTTCTGTCATGTCGAGCGAAGTACTGCCAGTCCAGGCTCGGACCGAGACATCCTGAGTATTTCCATGAATAGCTAGAGATTCCTCGACTGCGCTCGGAATGACGAAGGGACAGGGCGCGTCCCTCAGGAATCATCACGAATATAAGCCCGGAAAGAATTCGCCGGACGCGCGAGCGGCCGGCGAATCAAATTTCGATGTCAGTTTTAGTGGAAAACTGTGCTCGTTACGGGACAGTGTTAGCAGGTCTCCAGGCAGCTTCCAGCATTGACAGTACCATCTGGATCGCCTGTCTGTTTGCCCACGGTTCCCTGAAAGATTGCTGGGTTGCCTCCAGCTTGCTGCGTTGTTCTTTCGCAGAAGGCTGGCATCGCCGCCTCTACTGCTGGACGATAAAACACTTTGTCTCCAAACAGGGCTGTGCCGGCTGGAAGGGCCGCGTTATAGGTGTAGTTAGCCGTTTCGAGAAGAAGACTACGTTTGCTGAATCAGCGTCTTTTACCTTGAACCATTTGAAAGCCGGTGTTAGCCCGCGAGAGTGACGGTGGCAGGGTTGGGAGGCGCGGCGGCGTTGACGCGTGACAGTGGTGGCGGTCCCAGGAGCGTTTAGCAGTTTTTGGAGATCACCGGGCTTCAAGTAGTCATTTGCGAAGAGCCGATTGCAGTAATCGGTGACGGTTGCGATAGCCGCGGTCATCGCCTGGCCAGACAGAGGTTCGGATCAGAGTTGGCTGCGCCATCGAGCGCCATTTGCTGGGAAGCGAGATAGAGTCTGTCGGCCGTTATTAAGCGTGCCGGTCATCTGGCCTTTGCGTGAGCGCGCGCTGGTAAGAGCGGGCACGGCGAAGGCGGCGCAGGACGGCGATGATCGAGATAACGACGAGCATTTCGATTAATGTGAATGCGGATTCAGAGCGTGTTTTCATATGGAGGACTGGATGATTTGGTTTCTAGAAAATACAAATTACCAGAAACTGCGCGCCTCAGCTGGCAAGCTTTCTTCTTCTTTTAGAGCGCCACCGTGGCCAGGGTGGAAGGTTGACACGAAGGGAATGCTCCCGCCCCTGCCAGGGTTCGTCGGTGGCAGTGATCCCGCCGAGATTGCCCACGTTGCTGCCGCGCCATAAGTCTCGGCATCGGTATTGATGATTTCCGATAAAAACCCGGCCCCAGGAGCGCCAATGTGGTAGCGCGTAATGCACCACCGGCGTTGGCGTTTACGATAAAGACGATAATCTCGCCCTCACGGATTTCCGCATCCAGCGACACAACGCTGTTTTCGGCATCGTGAAAATCAATCCATTCAGAATCCCTCGTAGGCATCGTCCAGGTCCCACAAGCGCCGGCTCGCTCTTGGTAGTAGATAATTCAGGTGCTGCACCAGGCGGCGCAGTCCATCGGTGCAGCGGCGATTGCAGTAATCCCCAATCCAATGACGCGTCATGATTCCATTCGCGCCATTGCCCGAACTCGCCGCCCATAAAGAGAAGCTTTTTCCCCGGATGTCCAAACATCCACGCATAAAACATCCGCAGATTGCGCGAACTTCTGCCATACATCGCCCGGCATTTTGTCGAGCAGCGAGCCGTTTGCCGTGGACAACTTCGTCGTGGCTCAGGACGAGGACGAAATGCTCCTGGAAAGCGTAGATGCAGCGAGAACGTGATGCTGTCCGTGATGGAACCGGCGGAAGATCGGATCGAGCTGCCATGTAACGGAGGAAGTCGTGCATCCAGCCCATGTTCCATTTGAACGCCGAAGCCGAGTCCGCCCAGATACGTCGGGCGCGAGACGCCGCGGCCAGGCGGTTGATTCCTCGGCGATGGTCATGATGCCCGGGAAACGCTCGTAGCAGACTTCGTTGAAGCGTTTCAGGAAATAAACGGCTTCGAGGTTCTCGCGCCCGCCGAATACGTTCGGGATCCATTCGCCCTCCTTGCGCGAGTAATCGAGATAGAGCATCGAGGCGACCGCATCCACGCGCAGGCCGTCGATGTGATATTGGTCGAGCCAGAAGAGCGCGTTGCGCGATGAGGAAATTGCGGACTTCGTTGCGGCCGAAATTGAAAATGAGCGTGCCCCAATCCTGGTGCTCGCCCTGGCGCGGGTCGGCGTGCTCGTAGAGATCGGTGCCGTCGAATTCCGCCAGCGCCGTGCGATATCCTTCGGAAAATGCGCCGGGCACCCAATCCATGATGCACGCCGATCCCGGCCTGATGACAGCTTGATCGACGAAATGCCGAAACTCGTCCGGCGTGCCGAAGCGGCTGGTCGGCGCGTAATAATCCAGTGACCTGATAACCCCATGAACCTTCGAACGGATGCTCCGCCACCGGCATCAGCTCGATAGTGGGTGTAGCCCATCTCGAGGACGTACGGCAGCAGCGTGTCGGCTAATTCCGAGGTAGCTCAGGGAACGATTCCCTTCTCTGCCTTGCGCCGCCACGAGCCGAGATGGCACTTCGTAAATGCTGAGCGGGCTGCGCGTGCAAGTTCTTGCGCCGGCGCGCCTCCATCCACGCGCCGTCCGCTCCATGTGATAGCGAGTCAGATCGTAAACCAGCGACGACGTTTCGCTTGCCGTGCTGGCTGAAGAAGCGCGAACGGATCGCGCTTTCAACAACAATCGCGCCGTGCGGCGTGCTGATCTCAAATTTGTAGTGCGCACCTTCGCCGACGCCGGGAAGGAACAATTCCCAGACGCCGCTGCCGAGCAGCTTGGCGCATCGGGTGAACCCGGCCATCCCAGCCGTTGAAATCGCCGACCACGCTGACGCGCTGCGCGTTCGGCGCCCAGACCGCGAAGTAGACGCCCTGCGTCGTCACCGACCTTCCGCAAATGCGCGCCGAATTTTTCGTAAAGCTGCCAGTGATTGCCCTTCGCCGAAGAGATGCAGATCGACTTCGCCCATGATCACGCCAGTATGGAATACGGATCGCGCGTAATCTGTTCGCTACCGTCCCAGCGTTTGATCTTGAGGGTGTAAGGAATGTCGCGCGCACATTTTCCAGCGTGGCTTCGGAAAGACCCGCCTTGAATTTTTTCGGCCGGAATGGCCGCGCCATTGTTGTCGAGCTCGATCGAAACCTCGCGCGCATCGGGCACGAAACACGCGGATCAAAACGCTCTCGCGCAAGCGGTGTGGGCCAGGATGCGAAATGGGTCTCGGGTGCGCTGCCGCAGGAACGCGCGCAGCTCATCCGTCATAAGGACGGAAATGTCGAATTGTTTCATCGGCGAATGGCCACCTTAATCAAGAAAGACGCGGATTTACAGGATTACGAGGGACGTTTCTGAAATCTGATCCCAGAATCCTGATCTATCCTGTCCATTTTGCTTTCTTGCGGATTAGATTTGTCTTTGCCTCGTCGCCGTTTCTAATTTCGCGCCCGATGCAGCGTCTTCTTCTCGCCATCGTTATCGTGCTCATGCGGCATTTGCTGCTGGCGCGCGATCCCTACGTGGAGAAAGCGGACGGATTTTTCCTCGACTGGCTCTTGCGAAATACTCCGGCATCAGGCGAACATGTTCCGCTAACGGTGGTCGAAATCGGCGCCGCGCCCATAGTTGAAACGCAGCCCAGTCAAAAGGCGCCAGCGGCAGGTTCTACCGCACCAGGCGATAACGGCGGCGCAGTTTCGCCACTTGAGTTCGCGCTTTTCTTTCAGGCCATTCTCGATTCTCAAGCCGACGATAGTGGCCGTCGAACCGCTCTTGAAATGGCGCGAACGCGACAGGAACCAGGAACAGGTCTTTCTCTGATCAGGCGATGCGGTTCCGAAACTGCTGCCTCAGCCGAGCTAACTTCGACGCCCGATCCGGACGCGCCACCAACGGAAATCCCTGGTTTTGTGCAGGTGAGCGGACGCCGTGGGCGACCTCCCCACCTACACTCGGTGTTCAGCGCCAACCGGATGAAGATTTGCGACTGAATCTCGATCGCTCGGTTACATCAACTTGTCGGTGAATCTGGCAACGCGTCCCTCGTTCTCTTTAACTATCGCGGTGAAGTCATTCCAGCCTTTGCCTTGCAGGCCTTCCTCACCTGGGCACGCATACCGATGAGCGAAGTGCAAATTCAAATCGGCTCGCACATCGCGCTCCCGGGAGGGCGGAGGATTCCGAATCGATTGGGACGGCTCGCTAAGGGTAGATCCCAACGCGTCCAAACTCGGACGCCGGTTCTCCTTGAACGAATTGCTACTCGGCACAGCAACGGCAACAAAACTCCCCGCTGCAAAGTCTGCACGACGAACTGATTCTTGCGCGCACTCCCACGAATCCGCTGGCCCCGCCTGATGTCTTTGCTGCCGCTATTGCGACATTGCAATCGAATCATTTTACTCGCCGCGTCAGCGTCGTCTTTGACTGCGCCGTAATCCTGCTCATCGCGCTTCTCGGTTCGCGCGCGGTGCGGGCTTCGCGGGTCGATCTCCTCCTTGGTCTGATAGCTTTCACCGCTGCGTATTGCCTCATCGCATTCATGATAATTTCGCGCTACGCGATTTGGAGTTCCCGGACTGGTCCCGTTGGGCACGGCGTGGTTACTGGGAATCCTCGCGTTCGCCTGGCCGCGGCCGAAACATCGAGCCGAACCGACCGAAATTGCTGCCTCGCCACCGGCGCCCTGACAACTGCAACGGTGCGATCGAGCGGTCCCTTGCTCGATGTTAACGTTAAGCGGCGAAGCCGCAGATTTTTGGACATGCTAATGGAATGAATGCCTCACCCGAATCAATGGACGACCGGATCGCGCGGCTACATGGCGCAGGAATGATCGATCTGCATTTCGATTTGCCGATGTTTTTGGTACGACCACCGCGAATCGCGATAACGTGCTGGCGGACGATTTTCTTTCGGAATTTGAAGCGGGCGACATCGGAACGGCAGCGGCCAGCATCTACATCGAAGACCAATATGTGCCCGGAAAGCGCGCTGGAAGTGGCGCTGGCGCAAGTGGCGCGAACTACGTGGAGGTGGAACGCTGCCATCGGTTCGCCATCTGTCGCTCGTTTGCGGAGATCAAACGCGCGCGTGAGCAGGGGGAAAATTGGGCTACTGATTGCGATGGAAGAGCCGAACCACTCGGTGCCGCTCTCAATTTGTTGCGAATTTTTGACGAACTGGGGCTGCGCATCCTTGGCCTCACTCATGCGCGCAGCAACGCGGCTGGTCACGGCGGCAGTTTCGCGGCCAGCGGCTCCTCGCCGGAAGGCCTGACCGCCTTTGGTTGTGAACTGGTTCGCGAATGCGAGCGGCTTGGCGTCATTCTCGATCTGGCGCATATCAATCCTGCCGGGTTTGATGACATTTTGAAAATAAGCAATACGTAACTGAACGAAGTATT